>JGI10213J12805_10012325_pt1 | contig 10683 bp, 11 predicted proteins | sample WisNatreferecore_FD_12805 | JGI IMG/M metagenome (IMG submission 12805)
TAAACTACTCTTTTGCGTTTTGATTTCGGCAAACCCACAACATAAAATCAGTGATTAACCACGTTAACATGATGTGACCGTACTGTTATTTTTAGCATTGTCTGCAAGATTGATGGCAGTTTGTCTCTCTATACCTTTGATACACAAGACAATACATTATTCCATTCTTTATAGATTTTCGTAAGGGATATTATTTCTTGCATGCCCAGATACCCGATTTTATATTTAGCTTCAAAGTATGTGATATGCATATTACAAAGTTAAGCTTTAAAATTACCCCTTTAAGTAAACCTTAACTGCTTTAGTTTTCGAAAATTGCAAAGATTTAAGAGGAAAAAATAACAAAAGCAATAGATTTTTCTATACCCAAAAAATTTTAGGTGCAACTAATTTTCGTTTCTGTATTTCAATCTGAGTTTTGTTGTCTTTCTGTCTCTAGGACCTTTATTTGTAATATTACGTTATATGAGCTAAGTGTATTAACGACAACACAAAGGTATTTTATTTTTCTTCGTTTCTCATATGTTTTTGCATTGCTATTTTCAATGTCTGGGTGACTATGGGGAGAATTCTCTGATCATTTAGTTTCGGTATAATATAGTCTTCCTTTAGATGTGCATCTTCTACTAGGTTTGCTATAGCATTTGCAACAATAACCAATATATCCTCCCCCAATGTTCGTATCCTTAAATCTAATAGGGCACGTAATATAGATGGAAATACAACAGCATTATTAACTTGGTTTGGAAAATCGGATCTGCCTGTTGCTACGATTCTTGCTCCAGCACGTAATGCGGCTTGGGGTAGTATTTCTGGAGTTGGATTGCTCAACGCAAATACTATTGAATTTTTATTCATGGATTGGATCATACGTTCGTCTAAGATGCTTCCTTTTCCTGATACACCAATAAACACATCAGACCCTCTGACAACAGAAGCAAGCTTCCCCTCCACTTTTTCGGAATTGCTTCTAGCAGCTATTTCCTGCTTGAAGCGATTATCAGACAAATCATTTCTGCCTTCATATATGGAACCCTTACTATCAGTAACAACGATAGACCTACAGCCTGCTCGTTGCAGAATCTTGAATATGCCGTACCCTGCAGAACCTGCTCCTGAGATTATCACTTTTATACTCTCCATTTTCTTATGAACTAACCTTAGAGCATTTAGCAAAGCAGCAAGGGTTATCACAGCTGTTCCATGTTGATCATCGTGAAAGACAGGAATTGACAGCTCATTCCTAAGCGTTTCAATTATCTCCAAAACTTTCGGAGATTCTATATCCTCAATATTTATTGCACCAAAAACTGGTTGGACTGCCTTTATAAATCTGATGATTTCTTCTTTATCATTTATAGAAATACAAAGAGGAATAGCATTTATCCCAGCTAATATTTTGAATAATACAGATTTGCCTTCCATAACTGGGATTGCTCCTTCTGGTCCAATATTGCCAAGCCCAAGTACTCTGGTACCATCAGAGATTATCGCGACGTTATTCCATTTTGATGTATAATCATAGGCTAGTTCTTTATTATTGCTTATTTCGGTTGCCGCATATGCTACTCCAGGAGTGTATATTAAACTAAGGGTCCCATTGTCCTCTTCGAAAATATTTTCGATCGAAACTCTATTGTGGATTTCTATTTTACCTTTCAACATTCGATGTAAACTAATGGCATCATCTCTTATTGTCAAATATTATCGCGATTAGAAGATGTGTACGAAATTGTATATATTTATAATCCCAAAGTGTATTGGCATGAAATGACATGATATTGGCTGATGTAATATATTAGGCAGTATTATTCTTGACGCATCTATTATTATCAACAAAAGAATAAGAACCTTGTGCGCAAATATAGTATACATAGCATTGAAATGAAAGAAGTACTTCGTAGTGATTTTACTGGCAATGTGGTAATAAAACTGGTTTTAGGTTAAGGAAATTCAAGTGAACAAAAGATATACCGTGTAACATTTCATAATAGTGCTCTTATAGCGGTCCATTTTAACGAATCTGGTCAAATACTAATGGTGACAAACAGAGAAGCTGTAGTAGGTCTAATAGAGCAAGAAATTAGTATTAGTAAATTTCAGGTTGACAATAATAGCATATTCTTTCTTAAAGAGGCATATGCTGTATGTATGTATGCATGGATGCATGCATGCCATCTTATAAGTAACATTTCCATAAGGCAATACGAGGAATGAATTTTTCACATATTGCCATTATGAAGATGTACAATCAAATAACTACCAGGAAGGAACAATTACAAAATAGCAATAGGATATAATATAACAGGACATTAGAAATAAAGAAGTAAAGAATCAAGAAAGATTCATAAAAGCATGGCACAAGAAATCGGACCAAAGGTACAAATGGCAATAGTTCACAAATTGTAATATAAAAAAAACAGAATAAACTCTTGAACACTATCTCAGGAAATATACAAAAAATTACTATGTTGTATAAATATTAATTAAAGCTAATTCATAGATGATCGAGTTAAGTCGTCCAGGTATCGGAATTTCCATTCCTTAAGAGATAAGGAAAAGTCAAAAATAGTCTGCGAAGATTCTTACTACTAAGTCAGAAATCATTTTTGACACAACTAGCTTTCATATGAGACAAGGTATTTGAAATATGAAAACAGATCTCCAAGTTGTAAGAGGCTCATCAGATAACAGTTCTTCATGGCAGAAAAGATAGGACAAAAAATACATTAAAATTGCAAACGACTAAAACTGTTGAATCTGCTATAACCATCCAGCTACAAATGATGAAGTTGTATTCTTTCTTTTTTATGGAATTCAGAACATTCGATCCTTTCTGACGCTAAAAACAAGTGATAATCTATAGAAATATGAGATAAAGGACAGAAATTATTTATGCACACATAAGGAGGAGCTTTACTGAATCCAGTATCGATTCATTGCACATGGAGTTTTTAAATATAAATATCTTATATCATGCATCTGTTCTGAAAATTCCTCACAGATATCAGTACATTAACGGAGGAACGAAGGTTTAAGATCGGATAATATGCAACCCTTTTTAATTTGATTGTGCTACCAAATTTATGTCAGAATCAACATTTAAAAGTGAGACAACTAGGCTAGACAACACTACTTATAATATTCTAGCTGCGCTTGGAAAAGAGGCAGACTTTTTGTATGATACAATTGACACATACATCAGAGATGCTCAAAATGCCAATAGGTCTGATTTAGTAGACATGTGGAATACAATAAAACAAGATAGACAAAGACATTTGCATATGCTAAGGCAGGCTTTAGAAAAAGAAGCTAAGGAACAGAAGTTAAGTAAATAAATAAAAAATAACCACTTCTAGTACAGGGTGAGTAATATCAACATTTTTTTCTTTTTAGAACTTTCTATTAGTAGAACCCCATTATCATAGTTGAACTTGTTAATCTCCCATATCAAATATACACAATTTATCATACTGAGGTATTATGATTAACAGGACTTGTTTAAACAAATGAAATTGACTGATGCAAATTTAATCCTTTCAACCCGTTTCCATACATTGATCCAGTGTAATAGAGAAACTATTGTGTCGAGTAATCAAGACTACAAATATAGAAATTCTATATTAGCAGAATATAGAAAGCTGAAACAAAAAACTAATGTCCGGCCCCTTGAGCATCTACCTTGAATATAACAAGCACAATTGTAGTAGAAATGACCCATCAAATGTCTGCAGTCAGATCTGAAGTGACAGTAGAGCTTACAGTGATTATAACCTATGTCTGTAAATAAGAAACCTATAGAATAATTCCACTCGATGTCATTGATTTTGAATTTATGTATTGCTCACTCCGTTTATGGCAGACGACACAAATTCAATGTAAGAATAGCAGAGGAACAGTTTTTTGCAAGAACATAGAAGCCAACTACCGGATTCAATTTCTTTGCACTTATATGTCATGTCGTTCAAGGAGTTAGTATCTATGTCTATGTCTATACCAGTTTCAGCATTAATAAAATCTGAGGTTGGGATATTAGACCAATTTCAAACTGCCGCGGAAGCAATAAGTTCAATGCAAAATCTTTCTATTCGTTGTATACTTGTTTCTAACGCCGGGAAAGAGATAATAGGATTAGTATCAAAAACAGATATACTCTACCAGGTTGTATCATTACAAAAAAACCCGACTAAGGTACCTCTGAGAGAAATTATGTCTGTGCCGATTATTTCTATACCACCTGAGATGCCTATTAGAGATGCCCTCAAAGTCATGGAAAAGCACAATATTAGGCAGGTTGTAGTCTCTTCTGGTTCAAATATTTATGGTATGGTAGATCGAGAAGATATTATTGTCAAAATGGAAAGAGCAGTATTGGAAGGTGCTCATGCATTCAACATAGACTCACCTTTGTGCATACTGGACCCGTTTGCATCAACATCAATAGGGAAGGAAAAATCCGTATTAATTTGTCCTCATTGTCAAATGGAATATAGCGATAAAGAATTATTGTCGAAGCATGTGAAGGCAACTCATCTTCGAATAAACAAATAATATTGGAGTAATTATAGAACATTACAGTAAGCACCAAATAAAAACAATTGTTTATAAAATATAAGATTATATTCTCTTATCAATATTCCCCAAAGAATATCTTTCGTATTTAATGAGGAAAAGTCACTTGCATAGTTCGGTATGACATCTCGAGTTGAACTATTTGCTTCTTACTTTTATAAACATTACAATAGTATAAGTAGCATACTTGATAAAGAAGTCGAGGATATTGATGATCGAAAGATGGAAAGAGAAGAGAACATATTGAAAGACCAAAAGGAGGTTTTCCCGAATCTGAAAACAGTACAGTCATTGCAACATCTACGCAAACAAAAAACTAGTCAATCTAAGTGCATGATTTTAATGAAAAGAATAATGGATGTAGGTTGAATGCAGAAGAGACCGAAAATTCCTTTAAAAACTTGTTATCACTTTAGCGAAAATGCTAACGCTGTAACGCAAGAAGAGACCAGTAGTTGGAATCTTAAACTGTAAATGTTAACAAGAACTACTACTTAGAAGATATCTAATTCATGGATACGAATGTGAAAAATATGGTTAGCGTGTTTAGAAAGATAATAGCTAGATAAGGGATGCATCCATATCATGAACACCAAAGGCTATTCAGAACTTGGCTATTGAATGAGAGCAGCGGATATCTGTATTTGAGTTGTTATCCAACTGAAATAGCAGAAAATTGAATGGCATATTTCTTAAATACATCATCAGCACAAATTCAAATACCTTGAGCATTATGTAGCTTTTGTATCCCAGTATCAAAATGTGTAAATTCGACAACTACATCGATCAATATATTTTTTATTGTAGGCATAACTTAGTATATTTATACATACTGCAACACACTCAGGGTTGACATATCTACAAAATAGATTCGGAAAAAAGGTTATAGCTAAAGATACATTCGATGTTAGTCAAATAAAATACATTTGTGGTGTAGACGTATCATACAAAAGAGGTATTGCATATTGTTCAGCAGTAATCATTAACAAAGACACCTTTGAGACGATCGAACTCGCCAACTCTAAGACTCCTGTGTGGCATCCATATATTCCTGGCTTATTTGCCTTGAGAGAATTTAGACCCGTATTGACTACTCTCAAGTTATTAAAACAGCCATTTGAGATATTATTGATTAATGGGCATGGAATGTTGCATCCAAGAAAGTGTGGATTAGCTTGCAGTGTAGGTCTAATGATTGATAAACCAACAATTGGAGTTGCAAAGGGCCTGCTCTGTGGTTTTGTACGAGCAGACCAATTCATAGAGTACAATAATCAGGTTTTGGGGTTCAGATTTAAAAAGGGAATGACAAAACAGATCTATATCAGCGTTGGCAATAGAATCACCCTGATGACGTCAGTAAAAATTGTTAAGAACTTAATCAAAGAAGGAGAGTGGATGCCAGAACCCCTGCGACTAGCTGACACCAATTCAAAGAATCAGTCAAACTTTAAGTACCCGTTTACAAGTTAAACATTTATCTAATGTAAGATAATTCTAGGACACTTTGCCTTTATGGATAAACATGAACAGATAAATATGCACGCTTTAGAGAGCATATTCTCCGCTGTCATTATAATTGTTATTGACTCACTGAGTTTTGTATTTGGACTAGAGGTTATCATTAAAGAGAGGGGATTTGGATACAATAAATTAAATTTCTTCAATCTCACAAAAAAAGAAAGCCAACAAATTATGGGCGATATAAACGATCCAGCCGAAAGCGATTGCACACCCAGTTCATTAGTGATTACCTGGCGAGTTAATCTCGTCATACAATAGAACTACACATAAATAGCGATAACAATGAGGATGGATTTCAAAAAGAAAAAAGAAGAGTACTAGTACATCAAATTCAAATCTAGTTGACCAAATTAAATAAATACATTACCACAAAAATATTATGCGACATTTACTGTGTATTCAACGACATGATAGCCATAATAAAACATACATACTCTCATCTCATACATAAACACGTATTCTATTCGCTGGCGTGCATATGCCTACTAGAACAGATAGACCTTTTCCGATGAATATAAGAGCAAGTACTTAACTACTGTTATATGTATGGTAAGTAAAAGTAAATCCAAGAGAAAGGGAAAGAAGACAAGGTCTTCTAAATCTTCAAAGGCTGCGGCTAAAAAAAACACAAGATTGAAAAAGGCAAGAGGGGTACGAGCGGCACGAAGTAAGAAGGTTTCTCTAAGCCGGCAGAAACGTTCGCCTAGTAGTACTAGCCGCACTCTACAAGAGACCTATCCTTTAGCTGCTGAAAGTACAGGAGCTTCCCAGTACGAACCAGGTAGGGAATCGTCCGAAAGTCAGGAGGAATTACAATTAGACACTTCCGAAACCATGGGTGGTAATGAGGACGTTGGAGAACAACCAACAAGCACAGAGTTATCAGATAACGATGAAGAGACTCAGGCTAACGTCACTACATAATAATACCGCCCGAATCCTAATTACATAACGATATCGTGGTCATAAACAACAATTTCCTAATTTTCATTCTATTGCATGTATGCACGTATACATACGTACTGCAAGATCAACTTTAGTGTATTAAAATTCAAAGTAAGTATTTTCCATATATCACATGAAGGGTCATGCAAACACTGACTAATGATAATTGCAACCCTCAACATAGAGCTATTTGTTTATTTCTTGGGGCTGATTAAATTTAAGTACTAATGTCCTGCCAGGAGAAATGCAAGCCCTAAAAGGCAAAAACGTAAAAGAAAATATTTTCGTTTGTGATAGGATAATTCTTTCACTGTATAGTTGTATTTCCCTCTTCTACGCTTTAGGCTTGTGATGTCATTTTTAAGAAAGAAGGTAATTGCTTTTATAGTGAGATGACTGAAATCAGTAAACTCAGTAAACTCACAGTCATAGCTTAAAATAATTTAAATTATACGTATAGAAAAGAACTCACTCATCAAGTTCGTATTTTCAGTAAATGTGTAGGCACACATATGGCATTAATAAGCTCTAAAGTGAATAATAATCCTCATATAAGACGACTGTATAAATACGAACTTGAATAATTCTTTCTTTCAGAGGTAGTATCAAAACAAGTTATAATCAGACAAAAACTAGATTAAGCACCGAATGATCAATATCCGTACAAGGTAATCCATGAGAAGTGTGTTTTTGGGACGAGTCAAGCAGATAGGAGTTATTTCTATACTCCTCATTGTGATTCTCTCATATGGATTATTCTTCTATGTACAAAGTATTACTGAAAGTAATATAAAAGAAAGCCTATTTGTACAACAGAGACAGCGTCAACTTGAGTCTACACGAAGCATTTCAAACAATATAGGATCTGATATTAACCTTATACTGTTGATGCTGGATGGCTTGGCAAATTCATTATATCTTCAACAAGGCGAACTTTTCAGTGAAGCTGCAAAAAACATGATGGAAGAAAAATATCAAGAATTTAGTACAATAATAGATAGGTTATTTGTGTTGGATAAAAACGATATTGTGGCTCTGAGTATAACCCAGAGGGGTTCGGAGACTTTTATTGGAAATGATTTGTCGCTAAGAGAATGGGTAAAAGAAACAAGGAGTACTTTAGAACCAGTATTTTCTAATGGATTTGAGAGGCAAGCAATATACACTGTCTTTATAACACAGCCAATAATAAACAGAGAGACCAACGAGTATATTGGAATAGTTGTGACATCCATACCAACCGTAAAATTTTTTTCGCATTATGGAAATGTATTTGATCAGAGTAAGCAGTTCTTGGTAGCCTTTGATGATGAAGGGACCATGCTCGCGAATGGAGCTAGCGATGAGCTAGTTGGAGAGAATTTTTTTGCTCCTATCACTCAGAAATTTATCAAGAATAACGAAGTTTTGAATAACTTAACTCGCAACTTGCTCGCAGGTCATCCTGGATATGGTGTGTACGACTATGGCAAGGGAGAACGATTGACTACTGAATTTCCTATAATTGTTGACGGCAAGCCTATATATTTTGTTCAAGTTGTGACTCCAAGCGCCCAGATATATTCTGAAATAAACCAAGTTCTTTTTATAGAAAGGATAAAGATGTTTTCTCTGCTCGCTGGTACCAGTGCAGCTGTTGTAGTCCTAATAGTATTTCTTATCAAGTGGAGCAGCAGCTTAGACAATGAAGTAAGAAGAAGAACTAGAGAATTGAAAGAATCAAATGAACGATTAGCATTTGCCAATGAACAACTAAAGGTTCAGGAAAGGGTCCAGAAAGAGTTTATCAATATAGCAGCTCACGAACTAAGAACTCCTATTCAACCTATACTTGGCTTGTCTGAGATCCTTCGTTCAAGACTATCCAGGGGTACTGGAGTGGAGGGACAAGATTTGTTAGATATTATAATTAGAAATGCGAAAAGGTTGCAGAGGCTGGCCGAAGATATACTTGATGTGACCAGAATAGAAAGTCAGTCGTTAAGACTAAAGATAGAGGAGTTTGACCTAAATGAAGTGGTATCATATGTTGTAGATGACTATAGAAATCAGCTTCAAAAATTGAACACAGGTAGCATGACAACCGACATCAGCGATAATAAAGTAAAGTTAGTATATACAGCGAACAAAGAGAACATTCTAATTGAAGCAGACAAAGGAAGGATTATTCAGGTAGTTTCTAATTTGATGAGCAATGCGATTAAATTCACTAGGCAAATAAGAAGCGAAGGTGAGAATGGATTGCAATCACAGGAACAAGTAAAGGAAAAAACTATATCCGTGTCTGTAGAAAAAAATGATCCTCAAAAGGAAGCTATTGTTAGTATAAGAGATACAGGACTAGGTATAGATCCTGAAATATTGCCAAGGTTATTTTCCAAGTTTGCTTCTAAATCATTTGAAGGCACTGGCTTAGGGCTGTTTATATCTAAGAGTATCATTGAAGCTCATGGTGGTAAAATATGGGCTACTAACAATGATGATACTAATAATGATGGAAGCAAAGGAGCTACATTTTACTTTAGTTTGGTATTAACCCAGAAACAGCATGAAAACGTTCATGCAAGAATGGATGGTCGATAAAAAAAGAAACTTTTATATTGTTCTTTCCTTTCTGGAGAAAATCTTTATCATCATACTCTTTAATTACCGCCGAACCAATTTCAGAAGTATTATTGCTATCTGATTTTTGATTGCTGTACTGTCTAAATAGATGCTTTCTCTGCTAGAACCTACGTAGAATTTTTGGTTTTAGTAGTTCTGGACGAACTTTCAGGTTTCTGATCAGAGATAGTATGTTCTGTTTATCGTCTGGGAGTATTCCTCCCAAAGAATAAACGTTTGACGCATGATTTGCCCTGAATATTATAGGGTTAATTGGATTAATGTTCGATACTAGCCTTTCTAGCTCTTCGAGAATCTCAATGTCACTCAAGGGAATGAATGGTTCAGCAAACTTGGACAAAAATTCAGTATGTATTTCTTTTTCTAATTGCAAATTGAGTGCTGCCAAATAATCGGGAGACACTCCACTTACGACTTTGGCAGTATCATCAATATGCTCGGTAGTATATGTACGTCCTCCAAGTCCCAAAATTATCATGCAGGATAGAATGTAATTGTGCTCTTTTGCCCTTTGACAGCTTTGGATAATTCCTCTGCTTGATGCTCCCTTCGTTACCATCTTTAAGAGAGTATCATTACCAGTCTCAATACCCACATAAAACATTCCTAGTCCAGCAGTTCTCAGTGTCTTCAACTCTTCTTTCTTCTTCTGCAATAGATTCTTTGGCATAGCGTAACATGATACCCTTTCCAGGTTTGTAAACTTGGAATATAAATATTCCAAAATTTTTATTAGCCTATCAGCAGGAAGGTTCAAAGCATCGCCATCAGCAAGAAATACTCTATGTGCATCAGGATAAGCATCTGCAGCAAGATCGATCTCAAGTTTTACTTCATCCCAGGGCCTTTCTGTGTATTCCTTTGTCCTATACATATTACAAAAGGAACATTTGTTGAAAGAACAACCTAGCGTAACCTGGAATATAATAGAATTAGCCTCTGAAGGGGGCCTGTAAAGAGGATAGTCATAAAGGATCACCATCAGTTTTCACTATACGAGTATACTAACGTTGAGGA
>JGI10213J12805_10037190_pt1 | contig 10645 bp, 9 predicted proteins | sample WisNatreferecore_FD_12805 | JGI IMG/M metagenome (IMG submission 12805)
AATGTTGAAACACAACCACAACAACAACAACAACAACCACAACAAATACCAGGAAGCCAGGGGCTAATAATAAGAGGACAGGAAGAGACTATGTTTCAGGCTATGGTCTATGTCCAATTGGCAAAATAGAGTATTTCCTCTAATAATCAAAAAGATAGATGACACGACACTATTGCAAAAGGTCGATGAAAAACTGCTTGTCCAGAAGGTATTTCCTTATTTAGATGTGACTGTAGTTGCAACACAAAGACTTGGACAGGTAAGTGATGAAAAAGTCAGTGGAATAAAATTTAAGACTGCGCAGGCAACTGCATCATGCGCTCCTGACGAAATTGCAGTGGGTGGTGGATTCTGGCACAGTACAGGTGGTGACATCAAATATCTTCTTTTCTTAAGGATCTACTAAATGGCAATAGATCGACAACAACGACATTATTTGATGGTGATGGTAGACTCAGTTCATACGTATAGTGTTTAAAGGTTGAATTGGCTTTGAAGTAGTAATTTTCTTCTTTCTTTTTTTGCTAACGTACCTAAATTGCATAATATACCAACCAATTTTTTCTTGGTTATGTCAATAAAAAACCTCTGCCAAAATGTATATTCCAAGTCCTATCAATACAAATGGCAATACTCGAGCGCCAATGAAGCGGAAGCGGTCTGCAAGAAAGCTATGGTTGACCAGATAGTTTGCCACGTAACACCAAAATCCTGTCAATACCATAATTACTGAGACAAGCGTAATTATCTGGCTAACCCCATTGTTTGTGGCAAACAGCGAAGTATAGATGCCAATTTCCTCACCTCCAGAGAATGTTATGGCTGCGACAGTTAGGAAAGGTAGGAATGCTATTTTTTTCTTTGCAAATGGTGTTTAGTTAGTTTCTCTATATCTTCTTTGTCATCATCATCGTTCTTCCTATGTAATTCCAATAATTCTTTAATTCCAATCATAATTGGAAGAAAACCTATCAGTCCTATGAGATTTCTTGGCACAACCAGAGAAATGATCCACCCTAGCATACTGACGGCTATGAGCAACACCATTCTATATGCTGCCCAAGGACAATTTGGTAAGTAGCGAAACGGGGCTGGGCAGCAAAGAACACCATAAGTATAAACAAATCATCGATATTGGTAGATACAAATGCAGTAATACCAATACCCACTGGAGTAGGAAAGTCCAATATTATATCCCTCTATATCTATGCAACCGTCATATGACAAGAGACTATAATATTATTAGCCTATCTTTGAGTATGTATTAAAGTCAAGTTCTCTCTTTCTTTAGTTATTTCATTGTCTATAATTATAATATACGTCTTCTTCATTTCCAATAATATACAGTGTTGGCGTTTTTTGTATTCTAACACTACTACTTTGCCAAACTCTGTAGGGTCTGAAAAGATTTGTCTCATGTTTCAATATAACGTTTTGAACTACAACCAAAAACCTAGCGTTCTCGTCGTGTATGCATACGAAGGAGAGAATATAAACACATACACTAAAGAGAACGCCAGATTATCTGGGTACTGAATTAGTCTCATTCTGATATTTAGGAATTGATTAACAAGGTTAATTCTGGTAGTTTTATTTACGTTATTAGTGCAGGTGTTGCTATTGCTTCCTTTATTTACTGTTGACCCTTATTAGCTTCTGATACAAGTTGATAGCGTGTGAATAATGATACAGAATTAGTGTACAAACTGAAGGAAGCCATTAAACAGAAGATTGATAAAAGGAAAAGAAGTCAATTTCATGAATCGCACAGCAAAGTATACAATGATAATCTGCAAATTGAAATAGACACTTTAGAATGGGTTTTAGAACAAATACAAATGTATTCAAAAGTGATGACAGCTGAAAGAATAAAAGCCATTATTGAAGCTAAAATTAAAGACTTAGAAATAAGAATGGAAAAGGCCAAATACATATGGGATACTGATACCCTACTTACAAAAATTGAAACTCTCAAATGGGTTTTGTATGTTATTTATGCCATAAAGAATAGGGAGACACTTGTGGTTTAAAGTGCAGTTCTGTTCTCTAGGGTTCTATTTTTGATTATTATCTTCTTATTCTGTTGCGCTTGCTCTGAATCTCCTGATTCTCCTCCGTCACCATCTCCACTATCACATCATCGCTGTCTTCATTATCGCCGTTGTCATCATTGTCCCTGTCGTCTTCTGAACCACTACTAGAGGCGTCGCTTTCTCCACAATCATTATCTCCATTCCTGAATGTAGAATAATACAAGAAGCTAATATTAAACGCAGTTGGGAAAGAAGACGTATAATTCCCTGCAGATTTGAGACTTAGTCTATCGGATCCCAGTTTATAATGCCGTCGCAGCCTGTCGGTATTGAAAGCACCCTCAGCGCAGCATTATCAATGGAAGTGGAAGGCTCAACAAATACCCTGCTCCTCCAGCAAGAATTATGCCGTTTCTTATACATCCTACTGCATGTTCTCCTCCATAGGTCAGACTGTTATCAGGATTGACAAGTTGGTAGCATGGGTAAACTAGTATAGGGGTTAGTAAAGAGCATATTTGCCTCCAAGAAGGGCTTCGTTGCACTGGGGGTTGATATGGTTGTGGTTGATAGGGTTGTGGTTGTTGCGACAGAGGTTGATAACTTGTGTTTGAACAAGCATTAAAGCCAAGCACAGCGCAATGGAGGTTGTAGGTTCCAATCCACTTGTGCAATGGGTCGGCTGCGTCTGTCTTCCTGTAGGAGTCCAAAAAGGCTAGGATGTCCTGGCGAGTCATGTCTTTGAATGTTTTAAAAGAGAATCTGCACAACTTGACAAGTGTCTTTATGATTACTCCCCTATAATGAAGCGAATGATTCTTTTTCCGCCTTCATTGCAAGGATAAAATCGATTATTGTTGACGAATTTGTTTTTGATATATTTTCGTCTTTGTCAATTGACGATAACATGCGAGAGTAAAATGGTGCAGCCCTGCGGTTGCTTCTGATAATTTTCAGTCAAAATTTAATATTAATGTTAATTTTTCTTCTTGTTTTTGCTCTAGGTCTAGGTGTGACTGTGACTGTGACAATGTTTCCTAGTAGTCAGCCTTTCGTATAGATAAACAATTGGCTTAGCAACGGTGGTTAATGTTTAATATTCTATTGCATTATCAATCTTTTGGCATCTTCTAGAGCTCGTGTTAATTCTTGAGTGCTAGTATCTTTATCGAATGTAAAATAGTAAAAACTACTATTATCTGATAAAGTTAGTATTTTGACCTTTTCGTTTTCGGTAAGAGTATATTCTGTTTTACCTATAGAATATTCAAAGCCTCTTCTTAAACGGTTTCTTGTTGCTTCAATAAAAAATTCATTTCTTGCTTCATCTACTTTAAATAATGGGATTACTCCTTTGCGCAATTGTCCCGCAAGAGTTCGTCCAAACTCGTTAATTATACCAACATAGCGAATTTTTGGAGACAGGGAAAGAAGTATTCGACATTTTTCTCTATTCTTTTGAGTTTCCATATCTGAAGATATTCGACTATCCATTTTGAGTCAAAAGTATGTAATAGGAGCAGAAATATATATGATCTAATAATTTGTTAGTATTTTCGTATGAAAGTTATTATTATTAATCGGGGTAATTTTTCTTGAACTATTATATCTCTGTGATACAATAATTATGCAAATTAGTGTTATTTTGACGCTCTAGCCCCACAAAGACACGGATGCTTCAGATTCTGATATAGTATATTCATCATTCTCATCCTCTTAGATGTATTGGGATAATTCGCTTCAGCCGGCTCTTCCTGTTACTTCATTAGCATCCTATTAAAAGTCAGCATTGCTCTAATATATAATAGTATGAATAGATAATAGCTTGACCCATTCTCTGTTACTAAAGTGAAATAGGTAGTAGTAAGAAGCATATCTGATCTTCAAACAATACCAGTAGCGTGAATTTGCAATCAAAATTATTATAGTCCAAAGAATTCTACTTTACTAGATATGAAATGTGCACGAATTATAAAGACAAATGAACCGCTGCGTGTTGATGATCTTCTACTCCCAAAGCCAAGATTTGACCAAGTTGTAGTCAGGGTGAAATGTACAGGAGTGTGCCACAGTGATCTTCATCTGTGGGAAGGCGGTTATGCTGGTCCCCAGGGATCATTTATGAAAGTAGAAGATCGTGGAGTAAGGTTTCCATTGATTCCAGGACATGAAGTTGCAGGTACAGTTGAAGATATTGGTGAATCAGTTAACAGTTATCAGGTAGGCGAGCAGGTTCTTGTCTATCCATGGATAGGAGAAGGATTATGTCCCGCATGTCGAGTAGGAGAGGAGCATCTTTGCGACTCACCACGAACTCTCGGGATATATCAAGATGGAGGTTATTCAGAATCTATTCTTGTACCAAGCTATAAGTATTTGATAAGAACTGATGGTTTGGATATAAATTCTATAGCTTCACTTGCTTGTTCTGGTCTTACAGCATATACAGCAGTTAAGAAAGCAAATGTTCAAGCTGGTGATACCCTAGTAATAGTTGGAGCTGGAGGCTTAGGATTAATGGCCGTACAACTTGCAAAAGCCATAACTAATGCTAGAATCATTATTGCGGATATTAATGATAGTAAATTACAGGAAGCGAAAAGGCTTGGAGCTCACGAAACAATAAATTCAATTATGGTTGATCCTGTTAAAACTATAAAGGATATTACAGGAGGGCTTGGAAGTGAAGCTGTACTGGATTTCGTAAATAATACCAAAACTGCACCGAATTCAATAAATATGCTTAGGAAACGTGGCAAACTTGTTATGGTAGGGTTATTTGGTGGTTCATTAGATATGAATTTAGCATTAATTCCTCTAAGGGCATATACATTGACCGGTGCTTATACTGGTAAGTTTGCCGATCTAGTAGAGCTGATAGTACTTGCAAAAATGGGAAAAATACAATCAGTAGTATCTAAAAAGTTCAGATTGGATGAAGCAAATGAAGCACTAGAAGAGCTTAAGGCAGGAAAAATTATTGGACGTGCTGTATTGAATCCGTAATAATAGTGAGCACAACAACGATACCGATAATAACTATTTTCGAGCAGAATGGCAGCAGTTGCTGTACATACGTATATAGGTGTATATACACATATAATGGAAGATCATATATATGTATATATATCCTCGCAGGTAAGTTTTTGTATAATCAGAAGAAGGCGCAGCAAATTAATGGAAAGAAATAAAATTTTTTACCCAAAGAGTAAATCATGTTTTTAAAAATATAATTATATCCTACTGTTCTGTCTCTCTCATGGTAGTAGTATTTACTTGGTTTATATTAAAAAACTAGAAGTTTATGGTTTCAAATCATTTGGGTTCAAAAATACTATTTTAAATTTAGAGAGAGGACTTATTGTTATTACCGGTCCTAATGGATCAGGAAAAAGCAATATTTTGGATGCGATAATGTTTGCCATAGGTGAGAACAGTCCAAAAATATTGCGTGTTGATAAGTTTCAATCTTTATTCCATGACAGTCAGAACAGCTCTAACCGACTCATACGTGTAAGTCTGACATTTGATAATCTTGACAGGGGAATCCCTGTTGATAAAGATTCTGTAACTCTGGTTAGAGAGATAGAAGGACAAACTGGCGAAAGTCAATATTACATAAATGGCAAGAAAGTAGCTAAGAATATTATCATAGAGCTCTTAGAAATTGTACTTGCCACACCTAACAAACTCAATATTGTCCAGCAAGGCATGATAACACGGATTTCTGAATTGAATTCTGAAGAACGCCGAAAAATTATAGAAGATATAGTTGGATTATCTTATTTCGATGACAAAAAAAGTGAAGCGCTCAAGCAGTTAGATGCGTCTGATAGACGTCTTGAAGTTGCTCTTGCAAGGATAGGGGAGATCAGGAAAAGAATTGATGAGTTAGAAGCAGAAAGAAACGACCAGCTAAGATATTCACAGTTAGAGTCTGAACTTAAGAGGTTCAATGCAGTAAAGCTTTCCGACAATATTACCAAACTCAGAAACAGCCTTCAATCCCAGCAAGAGCTTCTAGACTCCAAGACATCGAATTCTTCTCTCCTGTCCAGCCAAATAGAGCAAATCCACTTAGAAATTGAAAAGTTACAGTCAGAAAAAATAAGATTTATACAGGAGGTGGATACTGCAAATAAAGCAAAATCACAAATTGAAAATAGAATTACAAGTATAGTTTATGAATACGAAAGGAAGAAAGCAATGGCTAAAGAATCGGAACAGCGTTGTCTTCAGATTGAAAAAATTATACCTTCAATAGATATTGAAAGACAGAATCTTTCTCAAAAACAGTCTAACTTACAATTACAATTAGATAAAATGCAAAGTACCATTACAAAGGTATTAGAAAAGCAATCTACTTTAAAATCTGAACTAGACAATATTAATAGTAAAATAGACTATTTAAGCAAAAAGAGCATCGCAATTTCCAATTTCCGACTCAGGCAAGAGGAGCGATACAAACAGTTGCAAAAAATAAAAAATAACATTGATATTGCAACATTAAAGCTAGAAGAAAAACTCAAAATAAAATCTCAAAAAATCAGCTCTAATAAAGACCAAGTTTTATTACTGAAAAAAGAAATCGATAATGATAGAAATCAGTTTGTAGATATCACAAAATCACTGCAATCAGAAAAGACAAAGTTAGATACCATAATAGGAATAATCAAAAAGTCAGAAGCAAAAAAAGACAAGATTGAAACTGATAAGAACAGTTCAAGAACTCTTTTGGATAGAGCAGAGAATTTAACTATAAAGTACGAAGCTCAGGCATTCATTGCAAAGAATGCAATGAGTGAAGATTTTGCCATTGCAGAGATGACAAAACTTGGAGAAAAATTTGCGATTAAAGGCCTAGTTTGTGATCTAGTGTCCTGGGAAAAAGAATATGAAAAACCAGTTTTAGCTGCAGGTGCGGAATCAATGAAAGCCTTTGTAGTAGATAATGTAAAATCCATGATTTCAATTGCAGAATACGCAAAAATAAAAAGACTGCCTCGGCTCAAAATAATTCCTCTAGACCTTATAAATTACTTTCCAAAAAAAAGGAGATCTGGTAAGGGCCCAGAAGAAGATGATAATACTGATGTAAATATTATTGGAAGCCTTGCTAATTTTGTTTATTCAAAGTATGATAAACTTCCAGGCTTTTTATTTGGAAATACTTATCTGGTAAAGACTGCAGCTTCTGCATATATTTTAGCAAAACAAGGTTACCGAGCTGTATCAGTTGATGGTGAATTGTTTGAACCTTCTGGATTGACACTTTCTGTAGATTTTGGATCGAAAGTTTCTGATCTTAGCGAAGCTATACTACTTGGAGATTCGGTAAACGCTTTAAGAAATACACTTTCGATATTAAAGGCAGCGATTGAAAGAAAAGATTCTCTTCTAAAGCAAGTGATATCAAGCATAAGTCATTCAGAAGCAGAAAAAAATAAAATAGAAATGATGATCAGCAACCTTGACTATCAAAAGTCAATTATTTACAAAGCTGTTGAGGAAAAGGAAACTAGGTTACAAAACATCATTGCAGAAAATGATCTTATTCAGTTAGAGGCTAATGACCTATGTGAAGAACTAGAGAAATATCGTAGACGTCTATCAATATTAGCATCAACACTTAATAGAATTACAGAAAAACTAGGCAATTTGAATTACAAGCCCTCTATCGAAAATGAATTGGCCCAGACGAACTTGACTAGAAATCATATTCTAAAATCCATGGATGATATTGACTTTGAACTGCGTGAACTAATAACCTCCTCCAAATCATTAGGAAATGAAATTGAAATATGTATTCATCGAATCACAACATTTGGTAAGGAGAAACAAGATTTAGAAGTCGAATTGAAACAAAGAACTAAACAAACAGAGGATCTCCGTGGCCAATTAGAGCCAATGGAAAAAGAATTAAGTACTTTAAGAGATCAGGAACAACAGATAATAGATTCTTCTGGCACATCTTATACTATTCTACAAGAATATGAGCATAAAATAAAGACATTAACTGATAATGAGAGAAAAATATCTAGGGAATATCACACACTTGAAAGGGAAATGGCATTACTTAAAAAGGACATACTTGATCTTAGCTCTAATGAGGTACGCCTTGTTAATGATCTTACTCTAATAGGATATAATGATTTAGTTGGGGAGATATTTGATGTTGAAGAGATCATTCAGGAATTGACAAGTGAGTCTGAGAAAATAAAACCACGAATTAACTTGCGTGCAAATGATAGTTATATTCAGGTCATTGAAGGCTATCGAGGCATGTCAAATCGAAAAAATGAATTGGAAGTAGAACGAAATTCAATAATACTTTTTATAGAAGAAATTGTTAAAGAAAAGGAAAAAGTTTTCATGGAGGCATTCAAAAAAGTAGATACAAACCTTCGTAGAACCTTCTCAGAAGTAACAGGTGAAGGACAGTCATGGCTAGAAATAGAAAATACTGAAGATATATTTTCTAGTGGTATAATGCTCATGGTACAATTTCCAGGAAAACCTGCACGTGAATCAACAGCTCTATCAGGAGGAGAGAAAACTATGGCCGCTACTATTTTCCTATTAGCACTGCAATCACTTAAACCCTCTCCATTTTATCTGCTAGATGAGGTAGATGCACATCTTGATTCCCAAAATACAGAAAGGTTATCTAGGGTTTTGTTATCTAGATCATTGGATAGCAATCAGATAATTATGGTCACCTTAAAGGATTCCACAGTATCTAAAGCAAGTTTAATTTATGGTGTCTATTCAAAAGAAGGTGTATCACAGATCATAAGATATAGGCATAACAACAATAACAACCAGCTAGCAGCACTGGCTGAGATCAATAATTCTTCTTCTTCTCCGTCTACTTCTTCTTCTGATGCTGGTGGTGCTGCTGTGGAGAATAAATAAAGCAAGATACTTGGTGAGATTTTTCTGGCTCATAGAATTGTGGGTCTTTTCTGCATACGTCCATAGAATATAGGCATCGATGATAAAATTTACATCCTGTCTCTGCTGCCACCTTACCTTGTCTTATCCGAATGTTTTTTTCCTTTTGCAAATTGTCAGGAGTAGGTTCTGGCACTGCATCAAGGAGAGCCTGCGTATATGGATGAAGAGGATTAAATACAACTTGATCTACTTGACCTATCTCTGCTACCGTACCTGCATACATTATTGCTATAATATCACCAACATATCTGGATGTGGAAAGATCATGGGTGATGTATAGATACGAAATTTGAAGCCTATTTTTCAATGTTTTCATCAGCTGCAGTATTTCAGCTCGAACAGATATATCGAGCATCGATACTGGTTCATCAGCTATTATTAATTTTGGTTTGAGGACAAGAGCCCTAGCTAAGGCTACTCTTTGTCGTTGACCACCAGAGAGCATATGTGGGAACTGATCAGCAATATAGTCAGCTGGTTCCAATCGTACATCTTGTAAGGACTTTAACACTTTTTCTCTGCGTGCTTGTTTTGAGCTTTCTTCTTTTTCATGAATATTCAATGGCTCCATGACTATATCCATTACTTTCATGCGAGGATTGAGCGAAGTATACGGATCTTGTTGTATCATTTGTATATTTTTGGTAAAGTTTTTCATTGTATTTTTATCATTTTTGGCTGTGACATCTTCACCATTAATGATAATAGATCCACTGTCTGGCGGTAGTACTTTCAATATAATCCTTGCCAAAGTGGTCTTTCCAGAGCCAGATTCTCCTGCAAGAACAAGTACTTTGCCTCTCTCAATGACAAAGCTAACATCATCAACTGCTTTAATATAGTTAGGAGGTTTAAATCGTAAAATTTGGCTAAAGCTTCGTTTGATAGGAAAGTATTTCTTTATATGCCTCAGCTCAATAATTGCATCCAAAAATTAACAAACATACATAGAGGATTATAGCAATATAACTTTAGTGTGTATTATAGTATTATAAAAAAAATTGAATAGTTTGGTAAATAAGAGATAGAAACATGCTGTATTGATGAGGCTGCTATATTATTGCTAAGGATACTTTAAAAACAGAGGAAGAATTACATGAGGTCATCAAGAATCTGGTAGGAAAAATTGATAAACTAACTACTACAGCAACTTTGATTGTATCTAAACAACAATAATGAGGAGACCTGCAAGCTAATAATTCAATACAGTAAATAACCCGTATTACCATATATGATACTGTCAGTATGAGTGAATTTGCATTCTTTAGATTTATGAGTAACAATATGCTAACTATAGAAGAACAACAACATAAAGATGAGATTGTCACATTTACCGAAGAGATATTAGATGCTAAAGGTATTGAATGCGATTCTAAAATATCCAAAATATCTGAAGAACAACTAAAGGAAATACTTGAAGAAGTTAGGAAGCTACGTAAGAAAAAGAAGAAGAATGAGGAAGATAGACAACAACTTGATATTTCCATACAATAATTGATGAATTGAATTGAATAACAATAAGTCTCCTTCTTCTTCTCCTCCTCTCTGGCCGCTAATCTATGGCATTGGCATAATAGCATTTAGTATATTTTTACTTGCGCTAAGAGCAGGAATAAGGATATTTCTTATCTTTTTGGTAATTGGTATATCCATGG
>JGI10213J12805_10060806_pt1 | contig 10568 bp, 3 predicted proteins | sample WisNatreferecore_FD_12805 | JGI IMG/M metagenome (IMG submission 12805)
CCTTTCTTAAATAAATACCAGCCGTAGTATTTTTCAACTTTCCTTTTAATACAGTAACAGGTCTGAATCCCGACAACACGATTGCCGGATAAAAACCCGACAATAAACTTCCAACAAGCCAAAGCAAGAGAGTAAGCGTTAGGAACCAGGGTTGAAATAGATAAGAAATATTCAGTGACAAACCCGACAATTCATTAAAATAAGGAAGCACAAGAATTACAATACCAAAAGCAATGATCACTGAAAGCAGATTGACCAATGCTGCCTCAACAAGGAATTGTGTTATCAATTGCCTCTTATATGCACCAACAACTTTCCTTATCCCAACCTCCTTTGCTCTTTCCAATGCCCTTGCAGTGGAAAGATTCACATAATTGATCCAGGCGATAACCAAAATAAACAAACCGATAATGCCCATGAACATGACCAGTCTTCCGTTTCCATTTGGTTCTGGTTCCTCTGCCAGGTCAGAGTAAAGATGAATGTCTTTTAATGGTTGAAGCGATATGAATTGTTTCTCCGTCGATGACTTTAATTCCGGTTTGTATTTGTCCACCAAACCAGGAAACCTCGATTCAACTTTTTTAACATCTGTTCCCGGGCGAAATTGAAGGAATACGTACATGTCTTTTCTTCTCCAGCCTGTGAAATAACGGATGGGTGCCTGTGAGAATCGATTATAAAGAGTTTGATAAGAAAATAAAACATCGAATTTCAAATGCGTATTCGGTGGAGGTCCTTTAAATACTCCCGTAACCGTTGCCAATTCATTGTTGAAGTCATCATCCTGCAAACGCAAGGTTTTACCGATCGGATCTTCTTTCCCGAAGTACATTTTGGCATAATTCTCTGAAACAACCGCGGTAAATGGTTTCGCCAGTGCAGTCTTTACATCTCCTTTTAGCATTGTATAACCCATCATCGGCAGAAAGGATGAATCGGCATAGAGAAATCGCTTTTGCTTGAACGCAATTGGATCCGGCTTTGCATCGGGATAAGTAATAACCACATTGTTTTTATAGCCCTGGTTATATAACCTTGCAAAACTTACTACCTCGGGCAACTCTTGTTTTAAAGCGGGTCCAACACCGGGATAATTTTCAGCACTGGACATGATCAACTCGTTGTTACGATATGATTCCAGCTTTACCCGATAAATGTTCTCATTGCCGGGCACAAAGTCCTCATAACTTTCTTCAAACTTTGTATACTGGGCAATTAACAGGAATACGGCCATGCCAATCGCAAGGCCCAAAATGTTGAGGAATGAAAAGAACTTGTTTTTGTTCAGGTTCCTCAAAGCAGTCAATAAGAGGTTCCGTATCATAGTTATATTTATTTGAAACCCCCTGTCCCCCTAAAGGGGGAACCCAGAGCGGTCTTCATGATTAATTTTGATTTTTTCAATTGTGAGATTATTCTAATGCTTAATATTCTACCAAATAATTTTGGTGATCCACCTAGGTTCCCCCTTCAGGGGGACAGGGGGTTTCACTCCGTTCTCAAACTCTTCACAGGATTTGCCATCGCGGCCCTGATTGCCTGGAAACTTACAGTCAGCAATGCAATCAATAGAGTAATTAATCCGGATAGAGCAAATACCCACCAACGGATTTCGATCCTGTATGCAAAATCTTCCAACCACTTGTTCATTGTCCACCATGCAATGGGAAATGAGAGCACGGCTGATACCACGACCAGTCTAACAAAGTCCCTTGATAACAGGGCAACTAATCCTTGTACTGAAGCGCCCAACACTTTTCGTACACCAATTTCCTTGGTTCGTAATTCTGCAGTGAATGCAGCTAACCCAAATAATCCAAGGCATGCAATGAATATGGAGATGAAAGTGAATACACCGACTACCCTTCCCATGCGTTGTTCGGATCGATACAAGGCGTCAAATGCAGCATCCATGAAATTGTAATCAAATGGGGTGTTCGGCGCGAAACTTTTCCATTTGTTCTCCAGCATTGCCAGTCTTTCACTGGCATTTCCCGGCTCTACTCTTACCGATACATAAGTTCTACCAATACTATAGGTATTGGAAGTTTTATAGAAGAGTGCAAAAGGTTGAACCCTGGTTCGCAATGACTCTACATTAAAATCGCGTGCGACACCGATCACTGTAAAGGTTTGACTGTTCCCTGGGTAATCGAAGATCTTCCCTACCGGATCCTTCCAACCGATTTGCTTTACAGTTGTTTCATTTAGTATGACCGAAGCGGAATCATTAAAATCTTTAGAGAAATTTCTGCCCTTTAAAATTGACATCTGAAACGTCGGAATAAAATTCTCATCTACGATGAATGATGAAACGCCAAGTTCGGTCAATAATAATTGTTCTCCAGCGGCTGGCTTTGGTACATAGGAATCACCAAAAACTCCCCGCGTGGGAATGCCGGTAGAAACTGATGCATCAATCACTCCAGGAAGTTTTGTCAACTCCTGCCGGAATGCTTCTTCACCATTTGGAATACGATTAGCGTTACCAATAATTATTACGCTCTCCTTTTTCAATCCAAGGTCCTTTTCCTGTGTATATCGTAATTGGCGGAAAACGACTATCGTTGAAATGATCAATACGGTTGATATCGTGAATTGAAATACTACCAATCCATTCCGTATTGAAAGATTTCCTTTACCTGCCTTAAATAGCTTCAATCCTTTGAGGACTGCTACAGGCCGGGACGCAGCCAGATAAAATGCCGGATAGCTGCCTGCAATCAATCCCGTCAATACGACCAGGCCAATCAAGGATAAAATTATGTTGCCAGAAAAGAGTAAACTAAATTCGAATGACTTTCCAGCCAGTGCATTGAAAGGTTTCAAGAGAAGAAGAACAAGCATGATAGCTACAATTGCCGATACCAGGCTATATACAAGCGCCTCTGCAAGAAATTGTCTGACCAGTTGTTTTTTCGCCGAACCTAATACCTTCCTGATACCAACTTCCTTAGCTCTTTTGGCTGATTGCGCAGTAGAGAGATTCATAAAATTCACACATGCCAAAAGAATAATGATAATGGCAATGATCGAGAAAATCCGCACATACTTAATGTCGCCAAGAGTTGTGAGTCTCGATACTGTTCCCATGCCCGCTGCGTAAAGATGAATTGAAGTGAATGGAAACAGATGGTATTCCATTTTGCCGCCCTTCTTAACAAACTCTTCATAAGTCGTCGGATTTCTGCGAAATGCGTGTTTCTTTACCATTTCAGGGAACTTACTCTCAATCTTCGCAATGCTCGCCTTATCAGTTGGAACATTATCTTTCAATTTCACATAAGTACTCATCTGCAACCATTGCCAGTTCCAGCTTCTTTGTTTTACTACAGGGTATGCAGCCACGGGCTGAAGAATGTCGAATTGAAAAGTAGATTGCGACGGAAGGGATTTCAAAACTCCACTCACAGTAAAGGGCACGCGGTCTGTCTCCAACAATAACGTCTTTCCTATTGCACTCTCATTACCGAAATATTTTTTTGCCGTTTCTTCGGTTATCACCAAAGAGTTTGGCTTATCGAGGCAGGTGCGCGGATTCCCTTCTTTCATAGGAAAATCAAACACCATTAAGAAAGTCGAATCAACCGCAAGCACCCGGGTTTCAGTAAAGAAATTCTCCTTTTCCTTCCCTAATTCATAGCGGACCATTCTGTCCCCCGGCCTGTATATTCTTACATAAGTTTCTATTTCCGGATATTCACTGACCATTGTAGGTCCGATAGACGCGCCGGTGTTTCCGGTAGGAAAATCAGTTCCATTTTCGCTCCCGATCATGTTTACCTGAAATATCTTATCTGCGTTCTTAAAGAACCGATCATATTTCAATTCATCCTGTACAAAAAACAAAATGAGGATCACACAAGCCATGCCAATAGCAAGACCTGCAATATTAATAACGCTATTTACTTTATTGCGGAGAATGTTCCGCCAGGCGATGAGGAAATAGTTTCGGATCATAAACCCTCCCTGACCCTCCCTAAAGGGAGGGAACTTATTTGTTGGTTAGTTAATCATATTTCAAACTCCTAATTCCCCCTTTAGGGGGTTAGGGGGTATTACTCACTCCTCAGGCTCTTCACCGGATTTGCCACTGCAGCCTTAATTGCCTGGAAACTCACGGTTGCCAATGCAATTAATAATGCAATGGCACCAGCCACTACAAAAAGCCACCAGCTGATCTGTGTACGGTACGCAAAATCCTCCAACCATTTATTCATAAACCACCATGCTAATGGCGAAGCCACCACCACGGCAATTGCAACCAGTAGCAAAAAATCTCGCGACAGCAAGCGAACGATACCAGTTACACTTGCGCCAAGTACTTTGCGTATACCGATCTCCTTTGTTCTTTGCTCAGCAGCATATACTGACAGTCCAAACAATCCAAGACAGGAAAGCAGGATTGCAACCAATGTGAAATAACCAATCACCCTGAATGTTCTTTCATCACTTCTGTAATTGCGTTGAAATTCCTGATCGAGGAATGCATATTCAAAAGGTTCATTCTGATTGTACTCTTTCCAACTTTTTTCAAGCTGACTCAACGTATTACCAATGGTTGCCGTAGACAGATTTATTAACACATAATTGTAATTAAAGCGGTTTCGGATAAATCCAAAAGGCGTGATCTTTTCATGTAAGCTTGCAAAGTGATGATCCTTTACTACTCCGATAATATCGAATCGATTCTTTTCTCCCTGCCAGTCGAAAAAAAGCGCTTTGCCAACAGCATTCTGTGGAGTCAAACCTAGTTGATGCACTGCCTCTTCATTCAATACTACTTTACCCAAAGAATCTGAAGGAAATTGTGGCGAGAAATAGCGACCAGCAACTATTTTCAACCCCAAAGTCTTATCATAATCGTCGTCTGTATATTCCAACTTCACAATCTTTGCTTCATTAACTGTTTTGCCTTCCACATAAAATCCCATATCTCGAAATACCGGAATTCCGGGATAAGTCGTCGTACCGGCAACTGATTGCACTCCTGGCAGGACTCTGATACTATTCTTCAGTGCGAGATAATTCCCTCTGGTAGTTGCATTCCTTAATGGTAAAATAATCTGCTGATCCTTTTTGAATCCCAGTTCCTGATTGCGGATAAAATTCAATTGACGATTGATGATTACAATGGAAAGGATCAATGCAATGGAAATGATGAACTGAAATACGACCAATCCCTTTCTCAATTGAACGACAGAAAACTTATTACTAAACCGATTCTTCAAAACCTGGATCGGGTTAAACGAAGAAAGATAAAAAGCGGGGTAGATACCGGCGAGAAAGCCAGCAAAAACAGCAAGCAACAAACATAGGGCCCAATATCCATTCCTGAAAACATCGGCAAATGAAAAATCCTTACCCGTAACGCCATTAAATGGTTTGATTAGCGCTGCGCAGAGAATGATGGAAAGCAGCAACGCAAGAAAACTTATAAATACAGATTCTCCAATGAACTGACGGATGAGGTATTTCCGTTCAGCGCCACATACCTTTCTAATTCCAACTTCGGCTGCTCTCTTTGCGGATCTCGCCGTTGCGAGGTTCATAAAATTGATGCACGCGATCAGCAGAATGAATACAGCAACACAAATGAAGATATATACTAAACTACTACTACTATTATTTGCGAAATCGAAACCCAGGTCCGATCTTAAATGAATATCCACTACCGGCTGCATGTACAATTTCTTCCAGAAACCGTATTGTTTCAATTCTTTACCAGCGTATTTTTCAACAAAGGCAGGCAGCTTTTTCTCCAAAGCTTCAGGGCTTGCTCCCGGTTTCAATCTTAAATACGTATAGAAAATATTATTCGTCGCATAATCCCGGGGTGTTGAAATATATTGACCAATACCGCCGGTATAGATTGACATGAAAAAATTAGCTTCGATATGCGATCTGACGTTTGTTTCTTTTAATATTCCGGTGATACTATAGTCGAGTTGGCCATCACTGTTACTGATCTGGACCCGTTTATTCAACACATCCGTGGTTCCAAAAAGCGTTTTTGCAAGATCTTCCGTGATAACTATCGTATTTGGATTTCTCAAAGCCGTATGAGGATCCCCCGCAAGAAAGGCAAAGGTGAACATGTCGAAGAAGGTGGAATCAACGAAAAAGCCCTTATCCTTGTAAAAAGTCTTTAGTTCCTTATCATCCTTAACGGTAAATAAATACTTGTCCTCATTCGGGGAAACGAATAACCTTGTCGTGAGGTCCACCTCAGGATACTCCGTCTTCAGTGTTGGTGCATAGGGAGAGGAACTACCGGCATTACGGGTTTCCACATTATCTCTTAAAAACCCTGTAGCCATGCGGTACAAATCACCCGAACGGTGAAAACCCTTGTCATAGCTCAACTCATCGGTAACATAAAGTGCGATGAGGATACAACAGGTAAGGCCAACAGCTAAGCCAGAGATACTGATAAAGGAATTCAGCTTGTTTCGGCTTAGGTTGCGCCAGGCGATGAGGAAATAATTCTTGATCATGACTATTATTTTAAGATTGCTAACTATTATATTGCTTGATTCCTGCCTGCCGTCAGGCAGGGTTTTATGGTTTGATTGTTGGGTTTATTTGCATTAGACAACTAACTATTTAACAGCCCAACTCCCGATAGCTATCGGGACAAACAATCTAACAATCGAACCATCATTCAGATCTTAAACTTTTCACAGGATTTGAGATTGCAGCTTTGATGGCCTGAAAACTGACGGTTAAGAGTGCAATGATTAGAGCAGCTGCTGCGGCCGCAACAAATACCCACCAACCAATCTGTACTCTGTATGCGAAATCCTGCAGCCATCTCGAAATGCCAAACCATGCAAGGGGGAATGCGATCAATGCTGAAATCAATACAAGCTTCAGGAAATCTTTGGACAGCAACCTTGTAATATTTGCAGTACTTGCACCTAAAACCTTCCTCACTGCTATTTCCTTGAATCTTTGCCTGATGGTAAATGCTGCTAATCCAAACAATCCCAAACAGGCAACAAATACTGCAAGCGCCGTGAACAATGTCAGTACGGATTGCATGTTTTTCTCTGCCTTATACATACTCGCAAAATCCTCATCGAGGAAAGTATAGGCAAACGGGCTCTTTGTTGCTACGCGATTCCATGTGGATTCAATGTCTTTGATCGTTTCTGAAATATTCGTGGACTTTATCCTTACGGCAACGTAGCGATTCCAGTCTGGATGAATATGCATGATCAACGGAGCAACGTTTTCATGTAGCGAACGAAAATTAAAGTCATTCACCACTCCCACCACTTTTCCCTTTTTACCAAGGCCCCAATCCAGTTTCTTACCAATCGCATCCTGTGCTGATTTCCATCCGAAAACTTTCACTGCAGCCTCATTTACCATAAATCCTTCAAGAGAATCAGTCTTGAATTCCGGTGAGAAATTTCTGCCGGCCGCTAATGAAATCCCGAATGTTGAAAGAAAGCTCTCGTCAACTGTAACAACAGATTGTGAAGTGATCTCATTCTCAGCAGCGCCTTCGGGCAACACAGCAATATTGCTTATCCCGGATTTAAAGGAAAAATCTGTTAGACTGGCATTCTCCACGCCCTTATTCTTCAATAATTCCTGCACAACTGTTTTTCCCTTCGGAAGATCGGCGAAACTTAGATCCATTTCAATGAGCTGATCCTTATTAAGACCGATCTTTTGATTCTGCATGAACCTGAGTTGTTGCAAAATCATCGTCGTCCCAAGTCCAAGAATTATCGCTATGGTAAATTGAAATATTACGAGGCCTTTGCGTAGAACGACATCTTTCCATCCGTGCCTGATTACCCCTTTCAATGCGGTAATTGGGCCGAATGCCGACATAAGGAAGGCCGGATAGCAACCGGCAATGAATCCTGCGCCAATAATTATTATTCCAAAGATCAACAGGAATAAAGTATTGCTGATCTGAAAACTGAGCGTTCTACCAGCAAAATCATTGAAATAAGGCAATAGAAATTTCACCATCAGTATGGCAAGCAATCCGGCTATTGCGGCAAATAAAAACGATTCTCCAAGAAACTGAAAGATCAATTGACCCTTCCTTGCTCCTACTACTTTTCTCAAACCGATTTCTCTCGAGCGATTCAATGATTTGGCAGTAGAAAGATTTATGAAATTGCTGCAAGCAATCAGTAAAATCAATAAAGCGGCCGCGGAAAAGATATATACATAAGTAATATCGCTGTTTGGCCTGATCTCCGCATGCATATTTGATCTTAAGTGAATCTCAGTGAGCGGTTGGATTTTGAAATCATACCACAAACCACTTGTCTTCCGCTCCTCCTCCATTTGTTTATGTATGAAGACATTTGCCTTCGCTTCAAGTTTTTTATGATCATAACCTTCAGGCAACAACAGATATGTATAGTACCCATTATTGAACCAATGGTCCTCAGGCTCACCTTTGCGCATATCAGTTAGTGTGGTGCGGGAGAGCACAGCATCGAATGTAAAATGCGAATTAGCTGGAACATCGTTTATAACAGCAGTAACTTTTACGGCAATCGTATCAGATAAATTCATGGTCTTCCCCAGGGCTGACTCATTGCCGAAATATTCCTTCGCGGTGGATTTAGTCAATACAACGGAATAAGGGCTTACCAATGCTTTTGTTGGGTTTCCTTCGATCAATGGAAAACTGAATACGTCAAAGAAGCTTGAATCAGCATAGATCAACTTGTTATCTAAAAACTTTTTTTTATCTACTGATAAGTATCGGATAGAAGAATTTAGTCTGACAAATTTTTCCACTTCAGGAAAATTCGTCTTCATTGCTGGCCCCATCGGCGGTGAGGTAACTGCCTGCGGACGGTCCTCTTTTGGCAGATGCAATATTTCAGTTAATCGGTAGATCCGGTTTGACTTTTCATGAAACTTGTCAAAACTTAACTCATCCTGAACATAAAGGAAAATCAAAATGCAGGATGCAATTCCAACCGATAGGCCAATGATATTAATCGTGGAATAGAGTTTGCTTTTTGCAAGATTGCGAAAGGCGACTTTAAGGTAGTTTCTGAACATATGGGCTTCCTCCAGCTCCCCGACAGGGAGAGATTTTACCTCTCCGGGAAAAATTCTAATGATCCAATCGGAGAGTTTGGTTACAATACAATTGAAAGAACCACGAACTCAGTCCACATGTATGTTAACAGTCAATTACCTTTCATCGGAGCTCCGATTCCCATAGAGGAAAAGGCAGCCTTACTCCGATCTCAGGCTTTTCACCGGGTTTGCCAACGCTGCCCTCACAGCCTGAAAGCTTACGGTGATCAATGCAATCAATGCTGCAAGCATTCCCGCAAGAACCAGTATCCACCACGGTATGCTAATTCGATAAACAAAATCCTGCAACCAGTCGTGCATGAGATACCATGCAAGCGGAGCAGCAATCAGGAAGGCAACTCCAATCAACACAAGAAATTCTCTTGAGAACAGCATGATGATGCTGTTGACGGATGCGCCTAACACTTTTCTTATCCCCACTTCTTTGATTTTTTGTGCCGCCATAAAGGAAGCCAGGCCATAGAGTCCAAGACAACTCAAAAAGATGGCGAGTCCCGCAAATATTTTGTATAGGTTAGAGAGTCTTTGTTCCTGCGCATAAAAACTTTCAATCTTGGCGTCGAGGAATTGTTGGTTGAATACAAAGTCAGGATAGACAGAATTCCATAAATCACCGACAGATTTCAGCGTCTCGGTCATTCCTTCCGTTTGTAGTTTGATGCCCGCAATACCGTAGAAGTCTTTCCTTGTCGTAATTAACACCGGCCACATTGCCTCACGTAAAGAAGCCGCATTAAAATCCTTTACCACTCCCACAATTGGTCCGCGCATTTCTCCTCCCCACATTTCAATTTCCTTGTTCAATGCTTCTTCCGGAGTTTTAACCCCAAGCTTATTCAATAAGGTTTCATTCACGATAAATTCCCTTGCTGTATCGGAAGCTTTCAGATTACGACCTGCAACCAAAGGAATACTATAGGTGGAGAGATATTGATCGTCTGACCATTTCATATTTGCTCCCCAATTCGTTTCATCTTTTTGATGATCATAACGAAAATTCGAAAACCAATTTCCCCTATCCGCTGGGCTTGCATAACTGAAGCTCACTGACTTCACACCTTTTATCTGCGTTAACTTATCCCGCAGGTGATTCAACTTGCTTTGTCCAAGACTATCATCAGGAAAAGAAATATTGACAATTGCATTTTTATCAAAGCCCATCGGTCGGGTGCGGAAATAATCCATCTGCTTTACGATGATCAAAGTACCAATGATCAATCCCTGGGCAATGATGAATTGAAAGACAACAAGGCCTCTTCTCAATGAAAGCCCTTTTTGTTTTCCTGCCCTTATTTTACTCTTCAATGCGGTTGCAGGATTGAATCTAGCCAATACCATCGCAGGATAGAAACCGGCGAGTAAAACGATGATTATCGAAATGATTAAGAGGAAGAGAATGACAATTGGATTTTTGAGGAAATCCAGCGATAGCTTAAGTTCCAGCATTTTTGAAAGCGCAGGCAAAGCAGCATAGG
>JGI10213J12805_10040204_pt1 | contig 10541 bp, 9 predicted proteins | sample WisNatreferecore_FD_12805 | JGI IMG/M metagenome (IMG submission 12805)
CAGTCGGTATTAGACTCAATTTATTTATCGCTACATAAAAAAGATTCAATTTTGTCTGATTCGTAAGTGAGCTAAGCATCATTCTTTGAATCATCTGCTTTTTGTGGAATGCACGACTATGTCAAATAACTCCTTTAATTCGTCCGTTTTTATGACACCGTATATCAAAGAAGAAATAATATAGGAAACAATACTTGCAACAAGACCTACCATCGTATCTACAGCAATAATAACTATATAACCAACAGTTAACGCAATCGCAATTGGCACTATAGGCTTTAGTAGATTTGTGACAGATACTGATAACTTTTCTTCTCTCTTGATAGCCACTAGAGATAAGATTAGACTACATGCCGAACCAATAAGCATCGCCAGAGCAGCACCCTCCAGTCCAAATGTGGGAATAAGAATAAATGTCAACACTATGGCGGTTACTGAAGATACAATTTCTATCTTAGCAACATCTACGGTTCTATTTGAAGCATTTAGCAAAGAGGTAAATATTCCGGTTACTGCATGGTTCATTGAAACTATGATCAAAATCCTTAATGCAGACGCTCCTCCGACGTAGGCGTAGGATATTAGGTTTAAAAAATATGATGGCTCCAACATCAGTATCGTGAGGAAGAAGCCACTGACAAATATAGACATTCTCGTTGCAGTATTGATCATTTTGGATAATTCGATCTTGTCTCCCTTTACCAACTGCTCAGATGCAGCTGGCAGTAATGCGCTGGATACAGAGAATGAAGCAGCACCAACAAGCTTAGATAGTAAGGCAGCTACCCCATAAAATGCAGCCGATTCAAAATTTTGTGTGGCTAGAACAAGTACACCTATTTGAGCAGTTGCCGTTCTCAGTCCTACTGCAAAATAATTCAGACCTGAAAATTTGATCAAGTGCCTTATGTCTTCATTTGCTTCATTTGCCTCTTCTTTTCTATCTAATTTAGGAAGTGCACGAGGTAATGAGTAGAAGTAACTAACAGCTAATGCAAGTACCGAAGATATCGAAAAACTCACAAGTATGCCAAAAGCACCTATATTGCCCAAGGCCATCACTGCAACTAAGGCAATTCTCGATATCTGAAAAATGAAATCACCTAGGGCCGCATACTTTGCCATTTGCGCACCAACAAATGCTCCAACCAATACCGAGATAATTATCTGCGATGGAAAATACGTGAGAAAAATAAGAACCAAAAGGCCTGAAATAGATGGATCGTGATATGCTGTCGTAGCTAGCTGCTGAGATGTTAATGTGACAACTACTGCTATGCCTCCACTCATAATCAAAGACATTTTAATTGCAGATTTCAGCACCCTTCTTGAAGTATGAGGCATGTTTCTTGCATTGTACTCGGATATATACTTCTGAAGCGTCTGCTGAATCCCGTAACCAATAAATCCTATGATGGCAGTTGCGAATGCAACTACCACCATTGATTGTCCTACCGATACTGGATCAACCATTTTTGCCAATATTAGCCAAAAAACGGATCCAATACCATAATTTACAAGGTTATCCAATACCAGAAAATATGATCCTGTGGCAAATTTTCGAATGGGACTACTTGGGTTCATTTAAAATCATCTATGGGGCTTGTGGTGGCTCCTTCTGTATAACGTATACCTTGTGGATGCCGGTTGAATGAACCAAATTTACATCTTTGAATGAAGCAGTAGCATTTAATCTATCAGTTTTTATTATGAAATATGTTAGATCGCCTTGGTCGTTAGGATAATAATTCAGAGTTCCATTAGCAAAATTACGCAACACATCTCTAGTAGTCTGAAACGATATAGGATCATAAATATCTAAACTGTGTCGGTCAAGATACCAAAACTTGGGAACATCATTATCAATATACATAAGGCTTTGAGCTGGCACATATTGCTTAAGGGGTAATACTTCAAGGTATGTAGCATACCGCGCAATACCAAATTCAGACGATCTGTGCTCAACAGGAGCAGCATCAGGAGAGTTAGATCCAATGGCTACAGAAACACTTAGTATAATTAACACAACAAAAAAATAAGGAGATCTTAATGAGTTAAGGATCATTCCGGCAGATAAACTTGCTGGTATTAACATTAGGAAATAGCTGCTACCTGATATGTACCTTTCAATAGAGGCACTAGGATCGGCAAAAAAGCTCAAGAAACCGACAAATAATAAAGGTATTGCTAGTAATGCAGCGGTTACAGCGATTAAGAATTTATTTTGCGATTGTGATCGCTGTCCTTTAAGACCTAGCTTTCTGAAGCGGATAAAAAAAAGGCCTTGAACAAGGAGAAAGGCTGCAGATATAGAATAAGGAAGAGCCCAAGAAAAAGCACAAAGCTCACAACCTCCTACTCCAAGATTAGGAGGCAGATGAGAACTTTCCCTATAGGCACTGATAAAGCTTTGGAAAAATAGTTCATTTTTTTGACTTAAATCTGATAGCGCCAAGTCATTATATGACCAATAAGTAATACTCGCGAGAGCAAATATGGCTGTGAGCAAGCCCAGTTTAGAACTTAGCTGTCTGGTTACAATGAACCTCGTCAAGATCATTATCGGAACTAGCAAAAGCAAAATTGTCATAGCGCCATTCGGATGATAAAGAATAGTTCCGATAACAAGAAAAATCATGATCCCAGTGTATTTTAGATCGCTCTTTTCTAACCTGGTACTATTCAGTCGAATAAAAAATATAAGAAAAACAACAGATATCATGGCCATACTTATTTCCTGAGGAATAGCGGTGTAATACACCAATCGAGGAGTTGTTAAGAAAATAAATGCAGCGATCCATCCCATCACATTATCATTACCAAACCTTCTTATTGCGAGAAAAACTCCAATTGGAGATACAAATATTACTACCATATCTAATATGGGAAGTGTAAGGTAAGTCGGTGCGCCTGTTACAGCCGATAGAGAACTTATTAAAATTGAAACGGCTGGAATGAGTGCATAGTAACCATTGAAGTAACCCATAAGTAGCTGCGTGTCACTGAATTCTGATCCGGATATTATGGAGTTAGCAACAAGTACATCTCGATATTGATCCTGTAGCAGTGGAACATACCAATTTCTGCCGTCAATAGACACAAAATTTGATATTGATATTATTGAAATTGTGAGAATCAGAATGTATTCGCGGCGAGCGAAGCCCTTCGAAAGTGCAATAAATGTGCCATTTGCAAATAAAAAAGCTTCAATTACAAAATAATAATCTGGACGCCTATCGTACAAAAAAGTGATAATCAAAATCGTTACAAATGCTACAAGTAAGACAATTTGAATGAACAAAAATATCCTATAGTGTTCATTTATGGCAGATAAGTTCGGGAATGCTCTGTTTTGAAGGAAGTTTCTAAACAATCCACTAAGAAGAAACACAAACGCACCCGTTAAAGATAAAGCAAAAATTATGAGATTAGTCATGAATGACATTTTAATGCCTCATTTGCGTATGAGACAAGATAACCCATTTAACTATTCTTGTTTTCGCAAAATACAACATCCTTAATCAGGGCAAATACCTCGCAAATTCCCTTGTTACTACTATCTATCTGCAAGGCATGAAGCTTTTGTGCGAACTTGCTATAGCAAGTTCGCTGAAATTCTATGGATTCAAAGCTATCCTCTGCTCCTCTTCTAGATAAAATTGAACTATACTCTGCATCAATGTAGACTAACACAGATTGTTTAGGTATAAAATACATCACAAAACTTGCGAACCGGCTGTCTACAAGCGACGGATTATTAGTCGCATAAGCTACAGAAACTACCCAATCTATTACAAACCTTTCTGCTACTATAACATATCCTTGAAGTAACGGCAAATAGAATTTTGCCAGAATTAAAGGAAGAATGCTGACAAATTCTATGGAGTACCATATAATTCTGAATGCTGCGTGATCTGAATATTTTGTTCTTAATTGATAGATATCATCTAGTTTCATTATATACATACTAGCCTTAGATATAAGAAACGCGAGAGTGTGAAGGGAACGAAGCCATAATTTCCTATTTCTAATACCTTTCCGATTGAGTTCACTAATCAACATATTTGCCTGAGTAGTCTTACCAGAGCCATCTGGCCCAAAGAATATTATAGCTCGAGGGATGTTATTGGGAGAACGCATCATACATGCCTCTTAATTTCTTTGCTACAGCATCGATAGAAAAATTCTGCAAAATTGTATCTCTTGCATTACTACCTATTCGTCTACAGCTCAGGCAGTCAGATAAAGCCTCATTAAACTGTTCAGGGTCATGCCAATCGACAGTATAGCCGTTACAACCACTCCTTACAACTGATTCAAGTGAATAGAATTTAGATGTTATTACAGGTTTACCGCACGCCATAGATTCAAGCAAGAATATAGGTGGATCGACTGCGATATTCTTCAATTTGCTGTCAAAGGGCTGGATTATAGCATCCGCGCAGTTTATCAGAGTAATTTTTTCTTCTTCGCTAAGCGTCCGTGATACAATTGACACTTTATTTTCAACGCCAATTTTCCTAGCATAACTTACTATATCATTCACATAAGAAATCGCTTCGTTATTTAACTCCCGCCAAAACCGCCCTACAACAAGAATTTGACATTTAGCCTGCTTTATAGCATTTAATACATAAATGTAAGGAAATCTATCTTCAGATAATGGACCACTATAAAGTACTAGACCGCCATCAGATTTTTTGATATTGTTAACCCATCTCTTTGTACCACTTTCTCCCAATATAGACAATAACTTATCCCAATCCTCCGGGCACCCAATAAAATTTTCGGTATCTATAGGCGGAGGAATGATAAGCTTGTCTCGCATAAAATAGGAGTGAGCAACAAATTCTGAAGAGAAGCACTTGACTAGCCTTGTGCCATAAAGCGCACCAAAAGTATTATAGAATATGTTTGTGTTAATTGCATTTCTAAATCCGATAGCAGGAGTGACAATGTGCTTGAAAATAGTAGCATGCTTGAGTCTCTTGGCGGCTTTCATAAGTGTCATGGGTCCAGTTCGATACCGATACACAATATGTGCATGATCGTAGCCATCGTTTTTTGTGATACTATCAAGATTGTTAATTGTAACCTGGGCATCGCCGACTCTTGCAATTGAATCAAACAGCCCTCTTGCAAAAACCTTTATTCCATCACTCCAAGGCGGCGTGGGTTCAAAGTTTATGACAAGGGCAATCCTCATTAGTATGTCGCTCTCTTCAGGTGCTCTATAAATTTTTTGACCTGGTTCTGAGACAGGTTAGCAATTATCGCTCTTGGAACATACTTCCTAGTCTGCCGATCATACATGATTTTTTTAAGCAGCATTTTGCTGACTATACCAGCTGAAAATTTATGCGGCATTCCGCTGACAGGAATTTTGGGGACATTTAATTTTTCAAACAGTCTGGTAATCTTTGGCACTATTGTTAATTCATCAATAATCGCTCTAGATAAACCCGATACTAGCATCATTGCATCAAGAACATTTAACTCATTTGCAATTTCAATGACTTTGGTAATCTGGGCGCCTTCTGCCAGCAGGGTTAAAGTAATAAAGTCATTAAGAGTAAGCATCTGCTCTTTGTAAAAGCTGTGGCAAGAAACTGCAATAAATTCTGCCTCATTGCTTAGTGCTGCAACATTTGTTCGATCAACAAGTCTAGTTGCTTTTTTTTCTTGCATTAGAATTCTGGATCTCAGATAAGGAAGATTTGCTACAGACGGTTCTAAGTAAAGATCAATATTCATATCTTTATGCATTGTTGTGCAGAACATATCCTTGGCTATTGAATTATAACCCCTATTCGAGAGTATTGTTTTAGCTTGTTCAAGATCATTATGTGCTATGAGAATGTCTATATCTGAAGGAGTGTAAGGAAATGGCTTGATAGTTTTAAAAATTGCGTAGTTCAAGCCGTTATCATTAAAATCATTGGAGATATCAATGATTGTCTTTAGGGTCTCATTGTATTTTTGGATCAGACTCTCTTCCTTCTTAGATTTGGTAAGTCGAGCGTATAGGAGCTCGATCTTGTTCAATGCTGCAAGATCCATAAATTCATTTTCATAGGGTATATTTCTATCTGCAACCAATATGCCCGGGATTCCAATCGAAGTAAGCAGATCAAGGTATTTGTTTCTAATAACCGTAAATGATCCCCTGCTATCCTAATAAAGCAATCTATACAATTTAATATGTTCCTCCGCAACGTTATCCCAAGTACGAGGTACGTATTTGTTCAGATGCCCTGGCAGCTTGCTAATATGCATTATAGCATCAGCCACCTTTCTTGGTGTTAGAGGTAAATTTACTCCATATGCGTAACCACCTTCAACAAATTCAGATAATGCACTAGCATTTGGAACAATGACATTAAGCCCTAGATATTGTGCCTCAGCTACAACGATACTAAAGGCCTCATGATAGGACAGTAGGACAAACAAATTTGAACTAATATATTCCTCTAATAAGTCCTTTCTGTTCAAATTGCTTCTCAAAAAGATCCTGTCGCCTAAGCTGAATTTGCCAATAAGAGCTAGCAGGTTGCATCTCTCTGGACCATCTCCTATTATTGTTAGTTTGAAATCCTTATCAAGGATCCTCATTGCTTTTATCAATATATCAAAATTTTTGTACTTTTCCAGCCTTCCAATAGACAAAATTTTGCAAAAATCTTGGCTATAGGTACGGCGGACTACGTCAAATATATCTGAAGATACTCCGTTTGGTATAACAATAACCCTGTCATCATCAACATTGAAATCTTTCAAGATTAGTGATTTTTCGTGTTTTGAGACACTGATGATCCTATCAGCGCTTCTTGCTATCTTCTTCAGAGTAGGTTTATAACAATTGAAAAGGATATTGCGTAAGAAGGTATGACCTTTGCCATGATAATGAGCCGTTATAATTAATTTATGCATTAATCCAGTTCTTATTATGTAATATGGCAAGAGCGAATGAAACCCCTGTAAATGTATGATATCTGCATCACCGGCTTTTAGATCTCTTGTAAACTCAGATGAGGGTATTCTTATTCCATCTGTTAATGTAGTTGTCTTAAACCGTCTGATCCTAACTCCATGTATTTCTTCAGTTTCTGTGCGTTTCCTGAGATTATGATCAAATGTATAAACTTCAACATGAATTGACTTGACCAATCTTTCTGCAATTTCTTTGACATGTGTTTCGAGTCCTCCTATATGTGGATAATAGCTAGGCGTAACTAGAAATAGCTTAATTTCCTTTGCCAATTGGTATTCGTGACTAAACAACAACACTTCTAGTATATATCATGAGCCGCACCTTAAATCCAGCTAAATGATTTTGATGGCTTATTAAGACGTAAACGAAAAGGTGATATATCTTCAACATTATGCTGTTTACTCTCATCTATAGAGCTACTACAGTAAAAATCTGCCTTGCAGCCATTTTTGCTCACAATTGCTAAGTAAAGAAGCTTCTGCATTATTAGCTACAATGTGATACAAGAATACAAATGATGAAGACGCCGCTTCAGATACGAGTGTAATGCAAAGGAAATTACCAGCTTACCTTAGACACAGAACCTTATACCTGTCCTGGCGTGGACCTGAGAGTGTGTGTAGATCAATGAATAAATCCGCTATGAACTTTATCACGAGCAAGGACTTCGTAAATGTGTTCAATGATGTTCAGCAATGGATGGCTACTTGTGTAGAATACTCTTAATTTACTGTCAGGCTGCATATCAACTGAATGATTTTGAATTTTGCTATCTCACCTTTGTCCAAAGAGAAGAATCTTTTCGTACGAAATTCGCTACGGTACCCATCAGCCCACTCAGCTGAGTGTCTATTATTGCTGAAAGTAAGTTAGATTTATGAAGGAACATAAGTACGATACTGGCAATCAATGGAAGAATCAGGAATGGATTTATAATATAAAGTATAATACCAATAACGAACCCTAATGCAATAAGTAAAAGTGGTGATATAACCAAAATAAAGAATTCTAGGGGCAAGATCAGAAATCCAAACATTCCGAATTTTGAATTGAACAGCATAGAAGTATTCTGTAATAACACTCTGATTATGCCTTGAGATCGTCGATCCTTCTGTAGTCTTCTTTTCCTAAATTCATCAGGCACCTCCTCCTTAGAAACGGCGGAATTATCGACTACTGTCTTGTAACCTTTTTTCCGTATTTGTACAAACTCTTCTGTGTCATCCGCCATAGAGAAAACATCAACAGCTTCTAGTAAAGAACTTCTGAAAGCTAACACACTAGACGCATGTGCTATTATAGTACTATCAATATTTGTCTCTGCAATCTGAATAGCAGTCATGAATTCTCGGAAATACCTTTCCACTCCGCGATCAGCAATACATATTCCAGTAGCACCACCTACTCTATCATCAGCAAAATTGGCTACTATTTCCTTTATACAGTCTTTTGATACAGTCAAAGAGTCACAATCCGTCTTGATAAATATCTCACCGCGAGCATCCTTAAATGCTTGATTTAATGTTCTTGCCATCCCTATTCTTACTGGCTGTATGATGAGATTAATTATCGGAAACTTTCTCTTATATTCTTCTACAAGCACACGTGTTGCATCATTAGAACAATCATATACAAGAATTTCAATTGGTTGGTATGTTTGACTGAGCAGATTCTCTAATTTCTTCTCTATAAATTCCTCTTCGTTGTAAGTAGGAAGAAATATCGAAACAGTTGGCTTATACTCATAGTTCTTCTTCAACTGAAGTTTCCTACCCAGTGTAAAAACTAATAATATTATTGCCCCATATGGAGCTAGTAATAAAGCCAAAACAATAAGAAGTAATGAAATATCTACCAACTATCCTAATTACCACCCAAGTTCCATTTAAGAGATTCTATGAGAACCAAACTGCTCTCAATCTCCAGTTCTTTCCTGCAAGTGTCAAATGGGTTACTTTGAGGAGTTGTTCGGCAAATTTCACCTTAAACGTGATTTTTTTTTTGAAACAAGAAATTTTCTATATGCACCAATCGCCGAGAGAGAATTGCATAACAGACTTAAGAAAATTACTAGTGGATGCAAGTGTATGCCGAACGGAGTATAAGCAAATACCAATCCAATCAAAGGTACTAATGCCAAACTTAAGCCTAGACTTAATGCGAATCGTTCAAAATTACTGAGATCCTTTGTAGGAAAAAGTAACTGTAGTATCGAAAATCCTGGCATAATTAGTATAAATGTTCCTCCCATAATATATCGGAACGTGGACCAAGGTGCAGAAGAGGGGATAAAATAGATTGAAACTAATGTGAGTGCAGTTATTGCCACAACCGACCAAAAGGGTAAACTTGCATAATTTCTTGTCACATATGCATAGAAAGAATATTGATTTTGAAACGATCTAAACCTAGTGACAGCCAAGTTCTCTTGCTTGAGGATTTCAACTGCATTGTAAATATCGTCTATTGATAACGAATTATCAATGCTGTGCAAGATGTTAACCATGTCCTTCACGTTCATGGAACGATCCTTATGAAGTAATTCGATTATCATATCTTCTAGTCTACGCTTGTCTATTTTAGACTGAACCATATTTGAACCCACGTGACCCGCTCGCCTGTTTGTGAAGGCCAAATAAAAGTGAAATCTTTATCCCTAGTATCATATCTCCACAATTCAAGTACAATCATAAAATCCTTTCCTGTAACGCTTCTGGTGTTTACTCCATTTATCTGGATGTCATTCACATTCAAGCTCTCTATTGTAGTATGATTTTCATCGGCATTTGTCACAGTCCAATTCATAGGTATTATCCATGTTGAATTGTTTGGCACCATTCGATTTAGTTCAAATATATGAGATACAGGGCTTGGAGTGCTTCTACTGAAGTTGTCAAGGGGAAGAAACTGGCTAGAATTCAGCAGCTTTAATCTCAATGAAAGGTATTCAGGACTCCCTAAGTGGTTTTGGGCATTGATGTACCATTTTACAGTTTCTCCTACAACGATTGTGGAATTGCCTCCAGGATAATAATTCTCAGCCATCATGTTACTGCCTAGTACAGTTAAGCCAAGAAAATTCTCAGATGCTTTTTTCTCCAATGAGAGATATGCTATGCTAAATGTTAATACAAGAAAAGACAAAAAAACAACTACAAATACAGGTGATAAGAGATCTTTCTTCAGTTGGAAAAATAATGATTTGAAATTCAATCCTCTTTCTCGTTGATTTCCATATCTAAGAATCTCTTAATTTGGTATGACTTCCAAACCTTGAACAAACAGACAATAGATAGTGACGCAGCAAACGCTACCGATGGCACAAACAATCCATAAATCATAATACTATGGTAGTTCGACGCAGCTTCGGATTGCTCCATTAGAATTGCGGACTCTTTGATGATAGATACAAATGTCTCATTGGCCTGTACTTGACAGTCTTCACTATGTGAACAGCTCCTAAAGTCAGAGTCTTGCACCTGACGCAAAAAATCCAACCCCAAATTAAACTTGTCTGTTAGTGCAGACACATCGGCTCCTGCTGCGGCTG
>JGI10213J12805_10005935_pt1 | contig 10459 bp, 8 predicted proteins | sample WisNatreferecore_FD_12805 | JGI IMG/M metagenome (IMG submission 12805)
GACTGCCCCATGATACAATGGCTGGAGCGAATTGATTGCTTTATTGGCGACTTCGACAAAATCCTCATACTCTATTGAAATTGTTTTGAAATCTTCATAGTTTCTCCTGAATTGCTCTTTTGCTTTCCTTCCATTGTGATAGAAATAGCAGTACGCTTCTTTATCAAGTTTTGCCAGGGCTTCCTTTTGATGATTGGTTTCATTCTGGATTACCCTGATCACTTCATCGCACTGACTCGCGAGATATTTTTGACCATCGAAATCAAAGGTTTTCAGATCCAGTCTTTTTTCTTTGATCGCCATTAGCAATTCGAGGTCGCTTTCATTACTTTGAATGGATTCATGAAATTTTCCATTTGCCGGCGTAAATATTTCTTCAAATTTCAATCCTTCAACAGAATTACAAACGGTATTGAGGTCCCATTCCCTCAGTTCGATAAATCTCCCTTTATAAAATCCATTATAAATTTCAGGTAAAGAATATCCCTGTTGTCTATTGGTCCAGATCTGCTCAAATTCCTTTCCATCGTAATGATCCAGCTTTTCACCTGAATTCATTGTAGGATACAGGTTATTTGTTAGTTCCTCCTGCAAACCCTCAGGGTTATCAAATATTTCCCAGGCCGTTCGGTCAATCGCTGCTATCCGTAAATCGAGTTCATCCAATTTTCCTTTTCGTTCCTCTAACGTTGGATGGCTTGCCCATTGATCTTTAAAATTGATCCTCGATTGAGAAAATGAATTAAGAAATTGAGCAGATACTTCAGGGATTCCTTCACCCATCGGCAGGCCATAATCCTTTCCGATCGACCGGAAGACAACCAACTGGTTGTTGAAAATATTTTTCGATTTCTTTTTTTCTTTAAGCTGTAAATTGGCTTCCTCAATCGCTGTATGATAACAGCTTGCAGCTACTTCCAAACGACGGAGCGCACTAACAAGATTATCACCACCTGAAACGCTTGCTGCTACGGCATCAGCATGGTATTCCATTTCCCTGCTCATGCTATAATAATTCTTAATGATCAGTTTATACATTCCTCTTAGTATCCATTGAATTCCCTGAGCGATCTTAATCGTGATGCCAGCAAAAAAAGCCAGCCAGCCACTGATATTTCCCCATTTGGAAAGGAAGTTCCCATAGCTACTATTTTCATAGAGCATGTTATAAATAATGCGATTAGTATTATAAGTGAAGCTTCCCAACTTCATGCTTTGTTGACTGAAATGTCCAAACTCATGTGCCAGCACGGCTTTGAATTCACTTATATTAAGACTATTTACCAGGCCCAGGCCAATTTCCAGGTTCTTTCTAACAGGAAGGAACATACTCCAGAAGCTGGAGTTGTAAAAAACGCAAGCGTTGACATCAGGTGAAATAAATATCTTTTTGGGAAAAGGTGTTCTTGTTTCTTCTGTTAACTTTCGTATGAAAGCAAATAAGCGTGGTTGATTGGCTTGCTTTATTTCGACACGAGCAGGATTTTCATTTTTTGAAACGGCAAAAATGAATTTTATCAAAAAGAAAAAAACTGAACCGCCAACCGCGATCAGTCCGGCTCCGATGATTAGTGTAAAAAACTTTGGCATTGTAATTATCAGGAAAATACCCGCATAGAAACAAGCTACAGCGAGCGCAACAGATGCAAGGATCAACAAGAGGTAGACGATAAAAAACAAAATAATTGAGCCGATAACCTTAGAGACTTGCTTTCTGAATTCCGCGGACACTCCAATCTTGTCTGGATTGTCCAATACAGGTGAAGGAGGATACAAGCTATTTTCCATAATTGCAAAGGGGTATAATAAGATTCAACCTACCAAAATAATGCAATCAGGCTTCCCGGCTGCACAGGATAATGGAATTATAAGAGAATACACTTACACATTCTAAACAGACAACGATGGCCCATTTTTTTTACAAAGGCCCGCTATTACTTACAAAAGCGATTTGCTTACTATCGGGACTCCATGAAGGAGTATTGATGGTACCCTGTCCTCCGTACAAATAAGCAATCACTTTTGGACCGGCGCCACCATTCACCGGCATTAATCGCAACATTACTCTTTTGTAAAAGGGGTGATCGTCTGCATTGATATGTGGAGGAAAAGAAAGGAAGGCGATCCACTTACCGTCGGGAGAAATATGCGGGAACCAGTTATGGTATTCGTCAAATGTCAACTGTTCTCTTGCCGTACCATCAGGTTTCATTCGCCAAAGCTGCATAGTGCCGGTTTCATTTGCATTGTAATAAATATATTTTCCATCCGGAGAGTACTCCGGTCCATCAACATGGGATTTCTGATTAAAAGTCAATTGTTGTTCGGGTCCTCCAGTAATGGATTTCTTATATAAATTATACGCCGGGCTTCCTTTTCGTTGGGCCACATAAACTACTTCCTTATTGTTGGGATTCCATCCATGAAGATAGGAGGGTGTACTATCCGTAACGAGTTTTGGTTCTCCTCCCGAAAGTGGTAAGGTATAGATAGTGGAACCCCCACCTGACATTCCATCACGATGGTGACTGATCGCCAGCAATTTTCCATCAAAAGAAATCACGTGATCGTTGTTGTTACGATTTGCAATACCTGTATTGAGTTTCTCAGGTGTGCCGCCTTCAATTGGAATCGTGTAAATCCAACCATCCTGGTTGAATAATAGTTTCTTTCCATCAGGCATCCAGTTTGGAGCTTCAAACCTTCCTTTGATCTCATGAATGACTTTTCTCTTTCCATCAAATACATTCATTATTTCCATCCTGCTACCAAGAAATCCCTGACGGTAAGCATTGAAAGTATCCGCAACTGGTTTTTCAATGCGTACATTCCAGGCCAGGCCTTCTTCCTGTTCATTGGGATTATGACTGCAGATAAACAAGCCCACAAGTACATTATCTGGCATTTCATTGAATTCCCTTTCACCCACCAATTGCAAGGGTTCTCCGGGATTGGCAGCACGCATTGATATTTTTTTTCCGCTTCTTTCCAGTTGAATGATTTCAATATTTTTTTTCGGAAAGAAGAATTGGTCTTGCGGATCGCGCATATAAGCTCCACGAATCGAGCGCCATTGCAGAACAGTTAGACCATCACCATGAACCGTTGCACTCACATGTGCTGCATCCTCCTGCTCAGTTTCCCTGATCATCCATCCAATCTTACGATGCGGATCTTTTCCAACACCCAGTAATTTGACATTGGCCGTTAAGATGAAATCTCCCTTCAACTTATTGAAGAGATAGAAGAATTCGTCACGGTTAAACCAAATATTATATCCGCCACCCTTTAATTTATAAGATTGATCGGCGCTTTTGTATTCAACGGTTCCTGCCAGGTTCGGCTTCCCAATATTCGCAGTCTGCAGAAAAACTCCTGAACCAGACTGGCAAAAAACAATAGAAGAACAAAAGGTGAATACTGCAAGGAGAATAGACTTCATTGCGCTTGGTTTTATATGGAAATTGTGAAGGGTATCGTTAAAGTTAAATATTGTTTTACTGCCAGAATCAATAACTGAAGAAATCAATTCACAAATTCCCATTCAGTGTGACAATCAAAAATTACTTTCTGGATAAAAAATCCTTATCTTTTTGAAGCAATTAAGCCCCTCCGGTCCCCTAACCAACTACGCTTTAATTCACCCTAAACCGTTAAAGTCTCCTTTATTATAAAACAAAACCTCCGTTATGAAAAGGTTAAACGCCCTCTTTGCAGGCATCGCTATGGCCCTGCCATTTCAATTTGTTTCTGCCCAGGACGTAGAAACTATAAGCCCGATATCAATAATCACCTCGGAACAGGTCACCAGTTTTTCATTGCAAAGAAATATTGACGCCAACTTTATTAAATTCTTACGGGACGGTGACAAGATAGGCACACAAAACACTTACGGAATTAACGCCGATCTCAACTACTATCCAAAGAAACACTGGGGATTTGGAGGAACGTTTATTTGGAATCAAACAACCACGGAATTCAACACCAATAAAACAACGACAAGCGATTTAGGGATTTTTGGAAACATCAGCTACATAGATGTTATTAACCCGCAAACGGCAATTTATGGACGGGTGGGAGTGGGCTATCTTACTGACATAACCAAAATTGTCACGGGATCAAACACGAACAAAGAAACCGATAATGGTTTCGCAGTCAGAGCTACGGTTGGTTTGCCAATACACCTTGACAAATTTGCTTATGTAACACCCTTTGTGCAATATCAATATCAATCGGGTAATTTTGATGGCGGAAAATTTACTGATAATAGCATAAGTGCCGGAGTAAACCTGGAAGCATACATGAGATGTCATGACGATTTTAATTGCGATTCAAAAGTCGGCTATAAGCATTCAGCAAATGCATATGATCCGGGCAAGAACATGTTTGGCTTTTGGACGAATGCAAGTTTCGGCATGGGAACAGTTAAAACGAAGTATGATGATCTGCAGCAAGAAACCAAAGACAAATATTCCGATGTTAATATTGCCGTAGATTATACAAGGTATGTATGGAAAGGTATTGGAATCGGAGCCGAATTCGGTATCCAAAATAATGTACAGGAATCCGAAGACTTCAACATCAAAGTGACGCGAACCAACCTTGAATTTAGTCCACATGTGGTTTTCCAGGGTCCATGGGATGGAGCTGCCAGAAATCTTTTTCTCGAGTTGGAAGGAATATTTGGGTCGGAAACAATAAAGACTTCGGGATCAAACGGCATTACTGAAAAAGACAATATTACCGGCTTTGGATTCGGCTTCGGCTATAATTGTTTTTTTGGAGAGAACCTTGCGATTTCACCCATCATTTGCAGGGAGTATGCGACTCTTAAAAATGACGAAACCGGCGATAAGACTAACAGAAATACCTGGACTTTTGGATTAGGTGTGAGGGCTAGTTTTTGAGTCCTGGACGGGTTAATAGAATTAATGAAGGACCAATCCCTGCAAACAATATTAATTCCTGTTAAAATCACCATTAGTTTCAAAGGGAATACTGTATAACTTCGTTACGTCATCGATCATTTCCTTATCAATAAAATGATTGAATGGGGCAGATTGTTAATTGTGCCGCGTATTCAAGTGGCCGGCGTATTGCCGATGTTGAACTGCCAGAAGTGCATCATGTATTAAAAGAACCGGGGCAGTTCGTTTGGATCGGCTTGCACGAGCCTTCTGAAGAAGTGCTTGCAAAAGTTAAATCTGAATTCACCCTTCACGAACTTGCCATTGAAGATGCGCATAATGCCCATCAGCGACCCAAAGCCGAATTGTATGGGGATTCCTTATTTGTTGTAATGCAAACGATCCAACTTACCCAACAACATAATATCGAATTTGGAGAAACACATTTCTTTGTTGGAACAAATTTCATAGTGATTGTGCGGCATGGTCCATCCGTCACTTATTCCAATGTGCGGCTGCGTTGTGAAAGCACACCACACTTATTGAGTAAGGGGCAGGGATTCGTATTGTATGCGGTGATGGATTTTATTGTCGACCAATATTACCCTGTCGTAAGGCAACTGGAACAGGACCTGGAAAAAATTGAAGAAAAAGTTTTTAAGGAAAAACCAAGTCGCGAAACTACCGAGGATATCTATATGCTCAAACGTGACTTGTTAGAAGTAAAAAGAGCGATTTCGCCATTGGTTGATGTTTGCAATCGACTAATGCGTTTCGATATTAAATGTATCTCTCCACAAACAAAACCTTATTTCCGGGATGTATATGATCACGTTGTGCGCACGAACGATATGATCATTAATATCCAGGAATTGTTGAATACAGCTCTTGAAGCCAATTTTTCGTTGATCTCAATTTCGCAAAGCGATGTTTCCAAAAAATTCGCCGGTTGGGCCGCGATCATCGCCATTCCCACGATGGTGGCCGGGTTTTACGGCATGAATTTTAAAAATATTCCCGAAGCGGAATGGGAGTATGGTTTCTATGCTGTCCTCTTACTAACGCTCGCCGCCTGCGTAACACTTTACCTGATTTTCAGAAAATCAGGATGGCTCTGAGATCTACGTAAGTCTCCGTAGATGAAAGATTTACGATTTACGAATTACGATTTACGATTTGTTCCAAACGGCCTAACAACATTTGGTTCGAACAGAACTCCGAAAGAGATGTGGATTATTGCATTCTCAGAAATCGTAAATCGTAATTCGTAAATCGTAAATTTTTCCTCCGCCGTTTATGGATTTCATTTTTTTCGCGCATCAAATATGTTTAACTTCTCTATCTAAAAACAATTGTTATGAGAGCTGCAACGCTAACTGGCTTTTTGATCGTTGCTTTGGGAAATGCGACGATTGCGCAATTGACCTTACAACCGCTAATTGGTCTTGAGAATTCAAAGACAACTATTGACTACAACAACATCCGATCCTTCTCTCCACTTGGGAGTGTCTTTTCTCCGCAAGCTGCTTTGCGCCTGGATTACAAATTCAAAAAAGGCCACGGACCTTATGTAGGCATGAGCACTACTCGTTTGAACACTTCGTTCAGTTTCCCTGAAGCAGAGAACGGTGTTTACAATTACACCGCAAACCTTGGAGGCTATCAATTTCAACTCGAAGGAGGCTATCAATACAGCTCCAAAAAAATAGCTCTTGGGAAAGCGAAACAACCAGCAGCGAAAACCCAAGCAACTCCAAAAAAATCATGCGGCAGCTATAGCGCATATAGTTCAAGATGTTCAAAAAGCTATAATTCTGTAGCTAACCGGTATGCATATCCTCAAAAAGTAACGGAAACTCCGAAAGCAAGTAAGAACAATGTTGCATGGATGAGGATCATCCCTTCATTGGGTATGGCTTATGTTCCTGGTGGAAAAAACAGCCTTACTCAAAAAGTCGAAGGTGGCCAAACCAGTTATGAATATATGGCGGCTAATTCGAACCTCGCCCTTCTTGCAGGTACAGGATTTGAGTTTGGAAAAGGTAATCGTCGCAACTTCACGATCAGCTTTAATTATTTCAAAGGCCTCGGCACATTGAATAATGAAACTGTAACACAGATCGACGGAAATAAGATCTCGTCGGCTACTTTGAACTCCGATGCATCGGGATGGAATCTTCGCTTAGGTGTACCGATTGCACTTGGCAAAACAAAATCTGCAAAAGAAGTTAAGCAAGTAAAACAGGTAAATCAAGCTAAAGAAGTTAAAAAGCCTCAGCAGAAATGCATTTATAAGGTGCAGTATAGGTGCGGAAAGGCAAGTTAATATCGTTTGGCGTCTGGAGTTTGGCGTTTGGCGTTCTTTAAGTGTGGGATTCCTACGGAATTCATAACTGATTCTTTGCGCGGATGAACCGTATGTTATGTTAGGAACGTTACACATAAAGAACGCCAAACCCCAAACGCCAAACGATTTTAATTTTCATCCGCACTCGGACCATAACTCCCGGGAATAGGAATGTTCAACAATCTTAAGTATACACCCATTTGTGCACGGTGATGAACGATCTGGGAATAGCTCATCCGGATCACTTCCCTTTTTGGACTCACACTGTAAATCTCTTCACCATTTCGCATAGTCCAGTTTGGTACGAGTTCTTCGTCGGTAGCTTTTGAAAGTCTTGTTCTGCCATCTTCCAACGATTTCTCAAAGAATTCCAACAATTCCTTTGTGTTGTTTATTGGTGGGGGATTGTATGGCTCTTTGGCAAAGTCCAGTTCGCTTGTGTTAAGTGTATAAGATACCCAGGTAGGCAATTCCGCAATATGCGTCGCCAATTGCCGGATCGACATGCTTTTTTCATGAGGCTTCCAATCATATTTGTCGTCCGGGATACGGCTCAGCATTTTGCGGGTCGTTTCTGCTTCCTGATTCAGTTCTTGTAGTAAAGATGGGATCTGTGACATATAATTTGATTTTATACTCAAAGAAAAGATGGAGGAGTGACAGCCTTATGTCAGGAGGATAAAAGAAGCCTCAAAATTTCGGTCCGAAACTTCGGACCCTCCCGAATGTTCGGGACTCCAAACTTGTAATTAATCATTAGATTTAACAGAAGTAATGATCTCCAAGGCCAGCAGCCCGGCACAATAAATAAAGGAATTTTAAGAGAGCTTTATGCAACTCTAAATGAAATGTACCGGTCATTGCACCTCTTGAGCCAGCCACTTTGAAGGGTGAGGATAATTTTCAACGTATAATAAACCCCAGTATATGAAACCCTTTCTTTTCTTGTTATTAATTCTTCCTGCAGGATTAAACGCACAACAAACCACCGTCAGCACTCCAAGGACACAGTTGGCTGTGACAACTACTGATTTCTCTGCATCTATCGCTAACATTGGTACTCTTACCCTTAAGATCAATGAAATATCTGCGACAATTAAATCTACACGAGAACAAATAAGTTCATTACAATCACAAAGACGTAAAATTAAGCTTCAAATAACGGACATACAAGATCAGATCAAAAACATGGGCAGTAACGATTCGAAAATAGTCATAGATTCGATGATACTCACTAAAGATGAAGCGGAGAATTTAATTGACAAATTGACTAGTCAACTCAACGAAATCGATAAAAAAATTTCAGAGTTGCAAAACTCCTTAAATGCTCAAATCGCCGCAATGAATAAACTAGAGGATTCAATCGATCAGCTGAGAAAAAAAATGGAAGAAACAGCAGCGAGGGAGCGGCAACTAACAGAAAGTAAGGAGATGGAGGAAATTAAAAAAACGGTGATCATAGTTGAAGAAAAAGCACTTGCCTATGCGCATGTAAAAATCATATTGGATTCCCTTCCGCCTATAGGTTCAAGATTGTCACTTGCAGAAAGAAATCTAGTAAGTGGACTAAATTCCAGGTTTAATAGCGACGCTGAATTCCGATCTGTAACTATGGCCTACTTTAAACATTCCAAAGCCAGGAATTATTTTGGGGTCCTGAGCAAAGCCGGTTCTTCCACCGACTTAATTAACCGGCTCCTGAATGCAGCCAGAGAGGAGCTCGTAATTCTTTCAAGAAATTAGGCAACATATATCCTTTCCATAGAAAAACGAGTATAAAACATTGATTTACTAGGCATTATGGTGAGTAGGAACCATAAATAGTTTTTACTATTTTGTTTGTATAAAATCCGGTACCTGATATGAAAACCCTATTCTTCATATTACTCGCCCTGCCCTTAAGTTTATTTGCGCAAAAATCAACTACTGTTAAATCAAAACAGAAAACCTCAGTTCAAACTCCTGAAACATTAAGGCATGAATTGATCTTATTGAATAGCAAAAAAGAAAAGTCTTCCGCAGAATTGGTAAAAGTAAAATCAAAGTGGGATGCCTCAATAAAAAGGATGGTGGAAGTGCGGGATAAGGCCACTGCAACTTCTAAGAAACTGGATGCCATGAACGCAAAACCATCAACACCAAAAAAAGAGAGGGAGCGCGTAGAGGCGCAATTCAATAACGAATTGGTACTGTTAGATAAGCTGGTTGGTGACAGCAATACGCTCGAAGCCCAGCATAAAAAAAAGGCGGCAGAAGTGAAACGACTAAGTACAAGAATCGATAAAGTTCAAAAGCAACTGGCAGTAGTAGAAGCAAAAGATAAAAAACTTGCTACAAGCAAAAAATAAAAAAGGGTCTGTAAAAACAGACCCTCAATAAACCTATCCTTCACGTTAATTAGTAACGTCCGTCTTTCTTGTCAATGTGACGACCAATTCCAAAACCTACACCAGCACCGAGTACGCCGCCAATTGCAGCACCTATGGCACGGTTTCGTTTATTGATGATCGCTCCGGCTGCAGCACCACCTGCGGCACCAATTACGGCACCTTTCGCAGCTTTACTCCAGCCTTTTTTCTGTGCGGGTACAGTTGTCTTTGCTACCGGGGCAGGAGCAGAGGTCCTGTAAACCGGTGTGGACTTTCTAACAGTTGTCTTTTTTGCAACGGGTGCGGTATAAACAGCTGTGCTTGCGAGTTCCTGATTTTTCTTCCATTCCTGGAATTCCTGGAACTCTTTAAAGTCTGCTTCTGTTGAAGCTGCCAATACCTTGGTTTCATCCGTAACATCTTTCTTACCTGAGCACGATGTTAGCACGAAGGCCAACACGGCTACAACTGCCAATACAGTGAATAACTTTTTCATAGACCCTGATTTTAAAGATGAGTAAAATTTGTTCATGAGAAAATTGTTTAAGATTAGACGTTCAAAACTGTGCCATACAGGATCAGTGATGTTAAAGTATATAAAAGGATTTCTAAAGACTTGATTAAAACAATCCTTTAACAAAATGAATTGTCAATGAAAAATGGGGAAAATGGGGAAGGGCTTGGGATAGTGATTTTGAGTATAACGGTGTTATGCAAATGGAGCAGCAACTTTACTCGGAACCGGCATAAGACGCGGTAGTTAATGCTGACTATTTGAACTCCATTTTACTCTCTATAATTATTGTCATCACATAATTAACCGACCGCTGAAAATC
>JGI10213J12805_10055472_pt1 | contig 10409 bp, 10 predicted proteins | sample WisNatreferecore_FD_12805 | JGI IMG/M metagenome (IMG submission 12805)
TGCTTGCTTGTAGGAAAATGTACATGAGAAAAATCCGCTGTAGAGGGAGGACTCGAACCTCCACGGGGCAGTTAGCTGCAGTACAAACCGTGGTGGTCAACCCCGGTCGGTCCCGGTTTTAGCCGGGATCGGCTCTATGCTGCGTTTATCCTGTAATCCCCACCCCCGAGACAAGAGGGCATGTCTGCCAAATTTCATCACTCCACAGTATCTGATTCCACCTTCGCCAAGGCTTCGGTGGATACAATCAAAGAACAATTTCGACACAATATTAAAGGAACTTGGCCATTCAGTGCAAATTTTTCAAATAAGATTTTGAAATTATAGAAAATATTCAAATATTTGGGGATTATTATCGAAATGATCTAAAACCACCTACCAAAATGGCCGCTAAATTGAATCTCGACAAACTAGACCTGCAAATCATCCAGGAGATGATGGAGAATGCAGAGATCTCCTATGCCGACCTGGGAAAAAAACTCTTTGTTTCAGGGGGGACCATCCATGTTCGGATTAAGAAACTCCAGGAAGCCGGCATTGTGAAAGGTACTAAATTAAATGTCGATCTGAAGCAACTAGGGTATGACGTTATTGCGTTTATTGGCATATACCTTGAGAAATCATCCCTGTACGATACAGTGGCCAAGGAGCTGAACAAGATGCCTGAAATTGTACGACTGAATTATACGACGGGCAACTATAGTATGTTTGCCGAGGTGAATTGCAAGGACATTAACCAATTGCGCTTTGTGTTGCACGATGAGTTACAAAAGATTAAAGGGATTGAAAGAACAGAAACCTTTATCTCTCTGGAGGAAAGCTTTAACCGCAACGTAAAGGTTCTTGCTGGCAGCCCAACATAAATTTTGATAAAGCCTATTAAATAGTATTTTTAATCCTCATACTGATCAGACAACTATGAAAAAGTCTATTGTTTACCCCCTGGCCATACTTTTTGTATTTGCGTCAACACCGTATTGCAAAAAGAAACCGCCAAGTGATCCGTGCAGCGCAGAATCCAATTTGTCGATTACTACAACGCCTGCTAATGGTAGCATCGAGCCTCCGGCACCCGGGCCAAACTTTCCATTACGCGTTACAATAAATTCTACCATTCCCCCACAGGGAGTTTCAATAGAAGTTAAAGCAAGACCTGAAGCTTCTCAAACACCTTTCTTTGCTGAGACACGCAACTCAACAACAAAAGACAACGACTTCACCATTACCGGCGCTACTGCTGGTATTGCAAGCATTGTTGAGATAACAGTTACCTCAAAAACATGTGCTACTAATAAGGCTACGGCGAGTTATAGGTTCTCTAGAAAATAGACACAGGCTCCTCTATAACAATTATTGATTATTAATTATTGATTATTGATTATTGGGTCTCGAACTACGGACTACTCGCCAATCGGCGGAGCAATAATCAATAATCAATAATAAATAATCAATAATTAATCTCTTACGGCTACAGCATCTCTCAATCCATTTCCTAGCATATTAAAGGCGAGCACGAGAACCATAATCGCAAATCCCGGCACAAGCGCAAGCATTGGGTTTTGCGTAATAATGAAATTATAATTCTCTCTTATCATTAACCCCCAACTTGGTTGCGGAGGTTGAACCCCAACTCCAAGAAAACTCAAGCCTGCCTCGATCACGATTGCTGATGCGAAGTTTGAAGCTGCTAATACCAATACAGGCCCCATCACATTTGGCAAGACATGCCGGAAAATAATTCTGCCGGATGAATAGCCCAATGCCCTTGCAGCTTCGATATATTCCATTTCTCTTATGCTCAATACCTGTCCGCGAATGAGACGTGCAACACTCACCCACATGGTCAATCCAATTGCGATGAATACCTGCCAGAATCCTTTACCCAGCAGCAATGTGATAGCAAATACCAATAATAATGTAGGAATGCTCCAGATCACATTGATCAGCCACATGATGATATCGTCAGTTTTTCCACCAAAATATCCGGCAATTGAACCGAGTAGTACACCAATGCTTAATGAAATGATGATAGTTATCAGGCCTACACTTAGACTAACACGAGTTCCAATCAACAAACGGCTTAGGATATCTCTGCCATTTTTATCAGTTCCTAAATGAAAGCTGATCGCTTTTATTTGCCACTTATTCTTGTCATATGAAAGTTTATTAAGATCTGCGATCGAATAAGCCGTTCTTTCAGCTATCCCTTCATCAATGAATTTTTGAATGATCAGGCTGTCCTTTCTTTCTTCATATCCAAGGATTGGGATATAATCATAGGGATCTTCCTTGCCGTTGAGCAATTGATTGAATACAGAAACCGGTTGTGGTCTTCTTTCTTTTGGAACAAGTAAAAAATCCATTTTATATCCTGGAGTCCTGCCACCAATTTCCACGATCATGCGGTTCGCATAAGGTGAATGATCGGGTGCCAGGAAGTATGCAAAAATTGCAATAAGGAGTGTGATGATAATTACAATCAATCCAACCAACGCCCCTCTGTTTCTTTTAAGGCGCGTCCATGCACTGCGTTGAAGATTGATTTGATTCATGATTGGAAGATAGTCCGAAAGTCGGAAAGTCCGGAAGATGGAAAGGTCGAAAGCTTACTTCCGGACTTCCGGACTTCCGGACTTTCGGACTTCCTCCCGACTTCCGGACCTCTTAACTACTCTGCCCTTCCACTCAAACGATCCAAACGTTCCGAATGTACCGGCAATGATCGTGTACAAAATATGTATCGGTTGCAGAAAAGGAAAATATCGCATCAGGTTTTCTTGTTTGAAAAATAATGCTATTGCATTTACAAAAGGAAACTCGATTAGGATCTTAGCCAGTAAGAAAAGTAAGAAGAAGATTAGCCAGGTAAACTTAAAAAAGGCAGCCACAGCCAATATTATAAAACAACAATTGATCAGGTAGACAAACAACAAGACCCAAAATATTCGTTTGTCCTGGTAACGATCCGCCTTACTGGCCCAGCGTATTCGTTGTTGAAAAAATTCCTTCCAGGTTTTTTGGGTTTCAGTAGTGACTATCGCTTTCTCGCTCTTTAGATAAAAAACCTCATTGGGATATTTTAGAAATATCTTGTGCATGAGCAGGAGATCATCACCTGAAGCAATATTGTCAATTCCTTCAAAGCCTTTTACTTCATAAAATGCGTTTCTTTCATAGCCAAGGTTAGCGCCATTGCAGAGAGAATTAAATCTCTTATATACCGAAGCTCCAGTAATACCCTGGAGCACCAGGAAATCCAATATCTGAAAAATTGAAAGCAATGAGAAGTCACCAGTTAATTTAACGGGTGCTGCAATGAATTTTGCATTCATTTCTTCATAATGAGCAGCGATGGTTCTTAACCAGTCAGGATGGAAACGACAATCCGCATCAGTGGTTACAATCAGTTTGCCAGATGCCACGGATATCCCTACTTCAATTGCCTTTTTTTTAAAGGAGCCTAATCTTTCCCCTTCTTTGATCTGGTCTTGCAAACGAATACTTTTTTGCGAAAGGGTCTCATGGTATTCGGAAGCTAAGTGCCATGTGCGGTCTTCGGAATGATCGTCTATGATGATCACTTCATACAGTTCCGTGGGATAGTTTTGAATTGCTAGTGATTCAATCAATGCTTTAATATTTGCCTCTTCATTGCGTGCGGCAATGACAACGGAAATACGAACGCTGGGATTTGTATTACCAGCATCAAATAGCGGTATTTTTTTCCATGCCTTTCGGTAATAATCGATCAGCAGGGCATAGCCGAAGAGCAGAAGCAAGAATATCAGGATGAAAACAGCCATCTTTCAGGCATAAATATACTATTGCACACAGTACTAACGCAGCCAGTTAAGGATCACCGGAATGTTTTTTTCTTTTAGAACCTGGTGTCCTGAATCGAGCAATTCGATCTTGCAATAAGGTTCAATGCCCTTCCTGAATCTTTCACCAGGTTCAACACGGATGATGCGGTCAAACTTCCCGTATAATAAGGCGATGGGTATTTGGAATTCGCGGATACCCGATTTTAGCTGTCGATGGTTGGGTCGTATCTTTCTTAATCCGGTCCATCTTTCAAATAATTCCTTCCGCACCTGGTCATCGTGTATATAGTACCTCACGAACTTGTGAATACTTGGATTTACGAGCTTCAAGCTATTGATACCGTTCAAAAATCCGAGAAACCAACCTGGTTTCGCCATTGTTAACTTGAAAAACCGGTTACCTATAAATGTTTGCGTTGCGAGCCAGTACCAGAAATTTTCTTTCATACCATCAGGAGCGAGCAATACAACTTTTTTTATACGTTCAGGAATTTGCTGGATAAGATGCAAGGCTACTCTTCCTCCCATACTATAACCGATTAATGAAAATTGCCGATCCTCTATATTTTGCTCTTTCAGGATTCCATCGATGATGTTAACAAGATCGATAATCGAGAAATTTAATCCTTCTTTCCAATCAGTATTTCCATGAAAAGGAAGATCAATAGCAATCAATTGGAGCGAGTTTGGTAAACCTGATTCGAGGAATTTGAATGAATCCGTTGTTTCGCCATAACCATGCAAACAAATCACCGGATGCCTTCCACTACCCGAAACGCCGTAATGGATCATTGAGTTCTTATAGTGAAAAGAAGTGGAGTGCATATTTTTCCAGGCACGAAAATAATCAACGCAAAATTCGAAAACAGAGCGGATATCAATTGATGTCTTCGCAGAGTCCCCTGCGGGAGATTCTGCGGGAACGTCAATAAACAGGCATGAGAATCAATCGCCGATTTTCAATATTCGCGAAGGGGCGACAGTTATCGTTGCCGAAGGATGAACATTCAATGCTCTTATCTCTGCATTGCTGTTGATAGTTATGTTTCGCCCCGGTAAGATTACCACAGAGTCTGCAAATGCAGGCACATATTCATTTTCCCAAATCAAGGGATTGTTCCAATTACCATCCGCGATTGCACGATTAATAAGACCAATGCCGAGAATATCTTTATTACGAACTCGCTTAAAAAGTTCCTTATGCCCGGCATTGTTGAGGTGGATATTGTCGCCGGCAGAATAAATTGGATTGATTGTATTATCAGGAAGTGCAATGCCGGTCCAAAAATCAATCGCATTGTTCCCAAACTGCAGCATTATTGCATCCCGGATATCATGCAGCTTTTGTCGAGATTCTGGAGTTCCAAAAACGCCTCCATCCTGTCTAGGTTGAGGCGTAGCAACAAAACACACCTTTCCTGCCCCCACTACGGAATCAAATATTTTTTGATGGCAATCGACAATTTCTTGAATTGTCCAAGTCGGGTCATTGTAACCATTCGTCGGATAATTTACCAATACAACGCTCGGATTGAACGTGAGTGCTTTTGTTTCATTATTGTTTGGAGCGGGTTGATCGTGCATCACAAATCCAGGCGGCGGGCTCCAAGTATAGCTTGTCGGTAACCCCTTGTAACAATTGTATCCTCCAACGGCAAGATTGTGGACCGTTAGCTGAATTCCCAAATTATTGTAGTAATAGTTTATCCGTCCAACATAGGAACTATCCGGAGAAGAAGCTCCGGTTCCTGCCGCTGTCGATGATCCAATAACTGACAGGACTTTTGGCTGTCCGAAGCAATAAAAAACAAGTACAAAGCAGAGCGCTACCAGCAGAGCTTTCCTCATATAAGCCTTAAGGTTTTCTAGTTGGTTAGGTCGGTTTTTCGGGGGAGGGGTTAATAAAGATAAGGATTTATGTATCCTGAGCGTCAGCGGGAAGAGGGGTTCAAAAAAATTTTTCGCCGAAACTTGCAGGGATCGGGGAATTTCTGTAGGTTTGATTAGTTGTATAAACAACTATATGTCAAACAACCAATTTAAGAAAGGCGAATTATACAGTTTTATTACGGGTAAGGCGTCGACTGCCATTGCCCGTAATCTGCAGAAGAAGTTTAATACGGCAGGGCTGAATCTAACGATAGAACAATGGAGTGTGCTCTATCATTTGTGGAAGCAGGATGGGATCAGTCAACAGGAACTATGCAATGCGACTTTCCGTGATAAACCAAGCATAACGCGACTGGTCGATAACCTGGAGCGTTTGCAATTGGTAAAACGCGTTCCATCCGAGTCGGATAGACGAATCAACATGATCTTTCTTACACGCCAGGCGCAAAAGTTACAGGAACAAACAATGGTACTGGCTGAAGAGACGTTGAATGAGGCGCTGGGATCAGTACCGCCGGACAAGATTGACGTGTGTAAAGAAGTGTTGCAGATCGTGTATGACAATCTGAAGTAATAATCAATAATTAATAATCAATAATCAATAATTCTTTCGGCATGAAGTTGATCATAATTAATTAGCTCTTTCCACTATGAGCAATTATTAATTATTGATTATTAATTATTGATTATTGGATTGCCGCAATTATGAATTCAGAATATCAAATAAAACCTCTACTATGAGCACCCAAACAGACAAAAAAGCAGTCCTCAAAGGTGGCGAATGGCTGATAAAAGAAAGTTCGGCATTTGACACATTCATTCCCGAAGATTATAACGAGGAGCAACAAATGGTGAAGGATATGTGTGCTGGTTTCCTCGACAACGAAATCCTTCCGATCATTGATCGCATTGATAAAATGGAACCAGGGCTGATGCCTTCTTTGCTGGTTAAAGCGGGTGAGCAGGGATTGCTTGGCACTTCCATTCCAGAGCCATATGGTGGATTAGGAAAAGACTTCATCACCTCAACATTGGTGAATGAAGGATTGGGAGGGGGATTTTCTTTTTCTGTTGCCGTAGCCGCGCATACCGGCATTGGTACACTTCCCATCCTTTACTTCGGAACAGAAGCTCAAAAACAAAAATATATTCCCAAACTGTGTAGTGGTGAATGGAAGGGCGCATACGGTCTCACAGAACCGAATAGTGGCAGTGACGCACTTGGTGCAAAGACCAGTGCAAAATTGAGTGCCGATGGGAAGCATTATATCATGAACGGTCAGAAATGCTGGATCACCAATGGTGGTTTTGCAGATATCTATACTGTATTTGCGAAGATCGATGGAGAAAAATTCTCAGCATTCATTGTTGAAAGAGGATTTGAAGGATTTACGCAAGGTCCCGAGGAACATAAGATGGGGATCAAAGGATCTTCTACTGTTCAATTATATTTCCAGGACTGTAAGATTCCTGTTGAAAATCTTTTGGGTGAAGCTGGTAAGGGTCACGTGATCGCGTTCAATATTCTCAATATAGGAAGATTGAAATTGTGCGCTGCCGCCCTCGGAGGATCGAAGCGCTCTACAGCGGATTCTATTCAGTACGCAAATACAAGAGAGCAATTCAAACAACCTATTGCCAATTTCGGCGCGATTAAAAATAAGATCGCGGAAATGGCGATCAATATCTGGGTCGGTGAAACAGCGTTGTACAGAACCGCAAACTATATTGATGCTAAAGAGCATGAGTTGATGGGAGCAGGCAAGCCATTCAATGAAGCATTATTGGGTGCTGCTGAAGAATATGCCATTGAATGTGCAATGCTAAAAGTATTTGGAAGCGAAATGCTCGACCTCGTCGTTGATGAAGGCGTGCAGATTCACGGAGGAAATGGTTTCAGCGATGAATACTTGATTTCAAAAGCTTACCGCGATAGCCGGATCAACCGGATCTATGAAGGAACAAACGAGATCAATCGCCTCCTTACGGTAGACATGATATTAAAACGTGCTATGAAAGGAAAGCTCGATCTTATGGGACCAGCAATGGCTGTTCAAAAAGAATTGATGAGCATTCCTGATTTCGGTGGTGGAGATGAGCAACCATTTGCGAAAGAAATGAAAGCAGTTTCCGGTTTCAAAAAAGCAATATTGATGACGGCAGGAGCTGCAGTGCAGAAACTAATGATGAAGCTGGAACAGGAACAGGAGATCCTGATGAATATTGCTGATATGGCCATCGATACATATAATGCTGAAAGCGCCCTGCTTCGTGCCATTAAATTGGTGGACCGCAAAGGAGAAGCAGCCTGCAGTTTTGAGTTGGACGTAATGCGCAGCTATATCTACGATGCCGCAGATCGTATCAATAAGCACGGAAAAGATGCCATAAACTCCTTTGCTGACGGTGACGAGCAGCGTATGATGTTGCTTGGTTTGAAACGCTTTACAAAAGTTGATTCCTTCAATAAAAAAGAGGCAAGGAGAAGAATAGCCAACAAACTTCTTGGAGATAACAAGTACCCGCTTTAATAAGAGGCAAAGGGCAAGGGGCAAAAGGCAAGAGGCAACAAGTTTGTCTCTTGCCTTTTGCCCTTTGCCTTTTGCTTCTTGGTGAATATTCTTTAAATTACAAGGACCGAACCGCTGATCCCAAAACCGTTTTATCGATCACTGAGGCTACTGCGGAGGTGATTCAATTACACCTAAAAACTACTTGCTATGATTTTACTGGAACTATTTACAAATGCGGACGGCAGCATTGCCTGGCTCAACATTGCAGTGATGGTACTCGTTGCAATCATCGGGTACCTAATTGGTAATTCTCCGGGTAAAAAGCAGATCAACCGTCTGAAAGATTCTATCCGGGAAAAAGAAAACCAACTTCGCAAGGCGGAGAACGATTTCAAAAGTTATAAATCGGGACATGAGGCCACGTTCAAACAACACGAGCGTGCCGTTAGCGAAATGAACTCCCGTGTTAAATCGCTCGAAGGGGATATCAAGTCCCTTGCGGATGAAAAGAACAGGCTATTTCACAAGATTGAGGGCAAAGACGAAGAGATAAAGAATAGTAACAGGCAGATTTCTGCGCTGGAAGAAAAGATTAAACTTATAATGGTGGAGGAAGAAAGGCATTTGGCAGAGAAGGATAAAGCGATATCTGACATCACCGGTAAATGGAAAACAACAGGAGATGAACTGGGCAGGGCAAGGTCCTGGGAAGAAAAAGTGCACGCTGCTGAAGAAGATGCCCGCAAGGCCAAGCAGGCCCTGGCCGACCACCAGCGACGCTCAATTGAATTTGATTTGCGATTGAAATCAGCCAGTGAATATGCGGCAAAAGTTCAGCCATTGGAAAGCGAATTGAAGGAAATGCAGCAGCGGTTTGAAGATTACAAACAGGAAATTGCATCAAAGGATAATCTCTCTTCCGGAATGGAAGAACAGGTAAAAGCTTCAAAGGCGACGATTGAGATCCTCAACAAAGAACTCACCGAGTTAAAAAACATAGTTGCTTCCAAAGATAGTATCAACAACGAGCTTAGGGACAAACTTGAAATAGCAAAACAAACTTCGGGTAAAATAACTGCTCTTGAAGCAGAAATTAAAACCCTGAAGGAAACTAATGCTGTTTTGCAACAGGAATTAGCTGAGCGTTCTGCACTGATCAAACAATTGAAAAAAGATACGGAATCAGTTCCATCTTCAGGAATAGTTACAACGATGATTGCTGCTGATGCCGCATTGCTTGCTGAAGAGCAACCTGGCCAGGGAGAAGAGAGTTAACTAGCCCTCTGTTTATAAATAATAAAAGCATCCTCTAGATCGGGATGCTTTTATTTTTAACAACAGAGAATCAGCAACGATTGTTCGCCATAATAAATTTCAATTGCTACCCGCAAAACGGATCATAAATTCACTGTATCTTCATCGTGAATCGTGAATGGTAACTTGTCAACCAAAAAAATAGCATATGAGTCAATCAACCCGCCGCAAGTTTATCAAGGATGCAGGAAAAACTTCATTAGCTGCAGGATTCTTTACCTTAGCCGAAAATCCAAAAACAACAATGGTTGAAAAAAATATTTTCATTCATCATGTTTATTTCTGGCTTAAGAATCCCGGAAACAAGGAAGATCTGAATAAACTCCTCAAAGGTTTGGAAAAACTCAGCAAGATCGACTACATAAAAATGTTTCATATCGGCAAACCTGCTGACACCAACCGCGACGTAATTGATACATCTTACAGCGTTTCCTGGTTATTATTCTTTAAGAACAAAGAAGAAGAAGAACGATATCAGAAGGATCCTATTCATTTGAAATTTGTGGAAGAATGCAAGGACCTTTGGCAGAAAGTGGTAGTGTACGATTCCGTTGATGCGTAACCCCTAAAGGGGGAGGTAGCAACTCTCGGAGTGTTGCTAACTAATTTATGATTTATCTCTTCTCACGACATCATGAATAACGAAACTAAAAGCACCCCCTTTAGGGGGTCGGGGGGTAGAAAGGCTGCGACCGGATTCATATTTGTTACCATCCTTATCGATGTGATTGGTTGGGGGATTATCATACCAGTTATACCAAAGCTTATTGCTGGTCTTATACATAGTGATATTAGTGCCGCTGCTTCCAAAGGAGGTCTACTAATAACCGCCTATGCCATAATGCAATTCTTTTTTTCACCAATTATT
>JGI10213J12805_10004821_pt1 | contig 10405 bp, 12 predicted proteins | sample WisNatreferecore_FD_12805 | JGI IMG/M metagenome (IMG submission 12805)
GCGGGATGGGTACGGACGGGACAGCGGACGCCGGGGCAGGAGCGGGCAGGAGCGCAGCATCGTCCCCCGGAGGCTGGACAGCCGGAAACGCCCCACCACCGGGAGCAGGCGCTTGCGCCGCAGCTAAGATAGCTGCATTCGGATCATCCCCGCGCTTCAACGCTAGCAGTAAGTCGGCGATGTTCATCTGATACCACGCCTTGCATGCATTGCCTGGATCATCTGGGTAAGCATATTCTGCGCCAGAGGAGCCATCGCTGCTTGCTGTTGCCCAACTCCCGCGCCAACCGAAGAGGGGGTAATTTCGTTGAGCCTCGGATCGGCGGGTTGTCTAAATCCCTTTGCGACGGCATCAGCGCCTTCCACGATGCCTGCATAAGGAGTACCTTTGTCGCCTTTACCGTTCGCGCCCATAAGTCGCGTTCTAAAATCGGTAGGGGCAGCGCCGGAAGCCGCTGCAATGTCTGCCGGTGCAGAAGTCAGCGTGGTTCCGCCCGGAGGCGGCGTAAACGCTCCCATTGAAGGAATTGCGCCAGGTGCTTCCGTCCCCGGAGCGGCGAAAGCGCCCGGTCGGGTGGGATCGAACCCTTGGGGCATCGAACTAAGCGAAAGTCCAGGCATACGATCGTTGAAGCCGTAGTAATTCATGATCTTCTCCGCCGCCGCTTGAGGAGGCAATTTCGGATCGACATTGTTGACAGCCAAATTCTTAGCCGGAGCGTTGCCGGTGCCAGTAAGCATCTTACCCGCCGTATCAGCGCCTTGCTGATGCGCCAAAGCCAACTCAGAAAACGTAGGCTCGCGCCCGAGATGCCTGCGTAATATGGCTGCATTGTCTGTAGTTAACTGCACCCCCGCTTGAATGTTCGCAGCTTCGTTTTTCCGGATATCCCCTTGGGGACCGACCAATCCGTACCGCTTGCCGGTCCCCTTGGTAAACTGGAGAGGGCCTTGTGCCCCGGTTGGGGAATCCTTGCCGCTCGCGCCCTCCTTCGCCACCATACGATACATGTAAGGCCGGAGATGCTCCGGCACAGTCGTGTCGATGACGTTCTTCAAACGCAGCGGAAGCTGTGGCATCAGCTTAACACTTCCATAAGGTTATCGAGGTTGATGGCCTTGTATTTTCCAACTTTCTTGATTGCGGATGGGTATACCTTTTCGATATCTTGCGCCATCGGACCGACCACTTTTGGATAAGTCTTGGGGTCGCCCTTATACCGATAAGCGTACAGCGGAATTTCGCCATCAGTTAATTTCTTAATATCCGTTTTAGCTCTGCGATCCGAGAACGGGAGCACCGAAGCACCGATCTTCGCTCCGCCGAGAAGGATGGAGGCCCAATCCGGACCCTTGTCTTCCGATGTGGCAGTCTTGTTAGTCGTTTCGGTCTTGCCGTAAGGCGACATGCCCAAGGCTGCGAGGCGCATGTTAAGCCCCTCGATGGGATAATCCCGCCGCTCGTAAAACTGCTTCATCGCGGCATCGATTTGGGCCTGTCGAGATTGTTGCTCTTGGCTTCCAGCGGTCAACAGGCTGGAAATGTCGTTGGCGTTGGCAGCCCCTTGTCCCGCAGCGGTGTTTAAAAGACCTGCAGCGGTATTTCCGGCAGCAGCAGAACCGCCCAACAATCCGCTACCCGTGGTGTTGTACCCAGCGGCAGTACCCTGAAGCCCAGCAGCGGTATTGCCGTATCCAGATGCAACATCCCGAAGGCCAGCAGCCTGTCCAATATATCCTTGTCCGGTGCCAGTAATACCGCTACCGACGCCTAACAATCCTTGCGCGGCAGCTTGAACGCCAGCGCGATCTTTGATTGCAGTATCGGTAGCATAATCGATGCCAGCCTTTCGGAGCGCGGCAGTAAGATCACCAATATTCCTAATCCCTTCGCCGCGCGTAACTGCACTCTCAACAGCCGATCGACTACCACCGAAAGCGCCAGCCTGCCGAGCTTTATTAGCTACGCCAAGAAGATTCCTGTCCAACGAAGTATTGGCGTTGGCGACGGCGCGGTCCTCCACTTCTTGAGTGTAAGGGTTGAGGAATCGATTGATGTCCAAGGGGCCAGCGGTGCTCTTAAAAATATCACCCGCTTCGCCGTAAACATTGCCTGCTCGATCAAATGCGGCTCCAGCTTTACCAAGGATCGGCACAGCCGAATCCAAAGTGCCAGCCATTTTATTATAAAGCGGCTGAGTAGCATCCAACGTAGCCGATGCCTTGTCAAACATTCCTCCGGCGCGGTTCTGAAAATCGGTGGATTTTGCTAAGGAATCAGTCGCGCTTCTGAAATATGGGTCAAGCGACCCAACGCTCTGCATGATCCGATTCCACGCATCGGTAGTCATGCTGGAAGGACCGGCCACTGTTGGACCCGCGTATTGCTCTAAGGGTCTGCCAGCAACATCCTGAGCAAGTTTGTAATTCGCCTCCGAAGCTTGGTTTACCCAAGCCGGAAGTTCAACTTTGCTAGTTTGTTGACTAGTTGCGGGTGAGGATGAACCGCCCATTTTATATGTCCTTAGAGTACAGAGTTCCGACTATCTTCCAGCCGGGAGTTCTATGTTGCCACCAACCGCCTCGGCCAACCGCCGTCAACAGTTCGGCATCGATGCTCTTCGCCCACGCTTCTACCTTGGCTTCCAGCTTTAGCGAATTTTCAAGTGAGCCGACCACGAATAGTACGTTGACAGCCTTTCTCCTAGGCCATTGGTGCACTTGAGTAACAGCCCAAGTATCCCCTTCGACGTGTCCTTGCATTCTGCCGGACTGCAAATCCGCCATTACATCATCAAAGTTGTACAAGTCGCCACCGATGCGCAGCGCCTTGTGCATCTTCTCAGCCATAATGGGATCGCTAATATTCATCCTTGCACCAACGTCGCTACCAACACTCCCGCATCATTGACCGTAATTTCGTAAGTCTTCTTACTCGGCGAAAGTAACAGCACCGAATGGTTAGCCGTGGTCGTGCTAAGATAGTTCCTCTTATCACGCTCTAAGTCCCTGTCCATTTCGATGAGGAACTTGGTAACGTCCGGATCTTGGAAGTTAGGAACTCTCATGGCGCTTTCTTCCCCCTCTTCTTAAGGTCAAAGAGAATGGGGCCGACAGTACTCCAATCGGAGTTGCGAATCATGTCGATGCGCAATCGAAAGTCGCGGGCAGTTTCCCGAATATCCACCCATCCGTGTCCGTTGATAGTTCGCTGTACCGAATATTTCTGCCCGCTGTAATTACTACGATCATTGTTCATCGCTACCGAAAAGGCCAGGGCGGTTCGATCACCAGCAACATCAGGGAGTATTTTATTTAGCGTACTTAGACTGTCCCCTCCCGCAATATTTAGAGTTTGGGACTCCAAGAACGGCATAAACATAGTTTCAGGATACGTAACTCCTATCTCATGCTTCCAAACTTTGGTGCCGTCCGACATAATTGGAAATCGATCATTGGCATAAGTATTGCCACAAGTTCTCTTAAGATACCCCGGCATCCAAACTCGGCTACGATAATCAAGAGCTACGTAACGTGTTGGACCAAGCCCAAATGTAGGGTCAACCCAAAACCACCATATTTCGCCACGAGCGAGCAAATTGATAGAATGGGAATCCACAACTGTGCGTTCGAAGTCCATCTTAGAAGTAATCACGTCCCACATCGGACAATTCAACACGTTAGCCGACGATCCGTTGTACAGCCAAAATCCCTCAACCGAAATCCATACAATTCCATCGGGAATCGACGACATAGAAGCAGCGCTGATCGGAATAGGTAATTTTCCTATTGGTTTATGCTTATAAACATACGGAAGGCCTGTGTACTCCACGAAGTGAGTCATTGCGGGAGTGTGAACCGAAACACCGAGTGCAGAAGAATGAGCCGCAATGATGGGTGCGTAAGGGTCCATCGTATAGAAACCAGCAGTATTTGTTGTACTGGCGAAGTTCCAATCCTCAATATCCTCTTCGCTGCACCAACCGAAATCGGCAAATTCACCGCCCATTTGGAACAACATACAGTGATGCTCGGGCGTAACCACAAATTGACGATTATCTATCGGAGCATTGGGAACAGCCAATGCTTTCGTTGTCGGGGTGGATGCTTTCCACCGCAATAAACGACCATCATAGCTAGTCATGAACAACAAATCCTCACCCCAATTGTTGATAGACCAAGCGGGGGAGAATTTAGCAATGGTGGACAACCCTGTACGAGGCGTACCGTATGTCTCCGCGTTATAATTCTTCTCGCCGTAACCGGCTTGAATGCCAGCAAATGCTGCCATCCCACCAGTCGGAGTGGCGTCAAATAGAGTACCACCAGTATCGATGTAGCAATGTGCTTCGCACAAATAAGCAGTGTAAAATATACCCGTGGTAGTCATCCAACGATGAATAGCGCGGACTTTAGACGCGAACGCGGTCGGGTAAGGAATTTGTTCCCATCCTGCAATTGGTCTAAGAGTAATTCCGTCATCCCAACGCACAAGATTTGCATCCCGCCAATTAGCGATCTTAGCAGAACGCGAAAGTAGCGTTGTAACGCCGGGTGGAAATTCAATCGGTACTGACATCGGGTCTCGCCGTAAATTCCTTGGTGTAGGGGTCGTATATCTTACCGCCGAAGTGAGATTGAGGGTTGCCTCCTTTGTATCCAATTACTTCCAGCACCATCAGCCCACCGGGGAAGATGGCAGTTCCATCGAAAGTAGCCGCCCCAACTATCCACTGACCGTCCATGGGATAACACGTCACTTTCACGGTGGACTTGTCGAACTTCTTGCCAAAATCACTATAAACATACCAGTCCACCCCATCGCTTTCGCGTTTGGCGTACATTATGTCCGCTAACACATCCGGAAATACAGGATTTCTCGGAGTATACACAACCCATTTTCCATGGTCTTTTATTTTCATCATGGGAACGCCACAGTTACCCAATTGCCGTTAATAAAGAATTGGAGCGACCTGAACCTAACGGTAAGTGCATTAGTCGCGCCAATTAAAACTGCTTGGAAGCCGGTCGCAACTGCTCCCGAAAAAGGTTCAACCATTGTTGATCCGGGAGCAAACGTAAAAGTAGAATCTCCCGCAACTGTCATTCTGCTATTAGTTATGGGCGACCCCGCAAAATCACGAGTAGACCAAAGTTTGTAGGAATTAGCCCCGTGGGACCATCCTCCAAAGTAGAAATTACCATCGGTGCCCATGCCGAAATTGGAGCCAAAAACGGTGTCAATCGTAAACGAAATAGTTGGCTGATTAGGACTCGGAGAACGAATAATTGATGGTGTTGGCCCTGCTTGGGATACAAAGCCAGAGGACAACAATGTCCATGGGCCATTGATTGTCATGTTTCCAGTAGACGTAACGGCATTTAAAGTTGCCGTCGCACCGACACTCAAATTACCGGTAATAGCCTCACTTCCGGTTACGGTACTATTGCCGTTTACGGTGAGCGTGCCGAATACCCCGGTAGCTCCGGATGCTTGACCAGAAGCGACGATGTTCCCAGTAGCACTTATATTCCCGTTAACACCAATACCGTTAAATACCCCAGTAGCGCCATTTACTTGCCCTGTCGACGAAACGGTGCTGCCAGTAATCGAACCGCTGGCATTGAAATTGCCCGATATGTTGATAGAACTACCAGTTAGCGCCCCTGTAACGCCAAGGGTACCGGAAGCACTGATGTTAGTCGCGTTTAAAACAGCGAGAGTAGACACACCAGTGACGTTGAGAGTGCCAGAAGCGGCCACGTTGGTTGCGTTGACACCAGCAAAAGTAGAAAGACCAGTGACGCTGAGAGTGCCCGCAACCAATAAATTTGTGATGCCATTGGAGAAATTAGCAGAGCCAGTAACAACAATGTCGCCTGCCGTCAAAGCACCAGCTACTGTTAAACCGTTGGCCAGCGTAACATTGCCGTCCTGCCGATTAATGGTAAGGGGAGTACCCGCTTCCACTCCCGAATTGTTAAAACGCTTTATTAAATAATGGCCTGCCGTGCTCGCTGGATTGTCATCCCCCGGAGTGGTGCTCCACTGGATAGTTTGGCGCACCATTTTCAAATCAATGATGTTGAAATTTTCGTTCAGCTTGTTGCCCCAAGAATCAGCCGAAGCGCCGATTTCTGGCTTAACTAGCGACAAATTAGGTGTAATGGTATCGGGCATAACCCAACCTTTCAGTTAAGCAGACGGCCTAACTTCGTCTAAACTTTTGCCATTCGTGCGCTGAATTTCGGTCTGCTTTACTTCGCAGATAGCACGCCCATTCGCCACTGCTTCCACAATCTGAAGGGCGTTTTGTAAAGCGGTCCATTCCTGTCCTGTCGTCGGAACCATGCCGTGTGCTTTTTGTAGATAAATAATCAGTGCCACAGCACTCTGACGACTCATGGTGTGATTTTCTTGATCCATTTTACCCTCTACTTATTGTATCACGCAGCTTCGTACATTCCCGACACAATAACAACACGTCCATTTGCGCCGGGATAAGAACCATCACGCCCAATGATGTCAACAACGCCCGATGAAGCAAACATGTAGCCGATTAGAACAAGACCTGATGCTGCCTCGCGTCCGCCAATACCACCATAAACATGCCCAGAATTTGTCACTGGTAAAGTCGCTTTAACCGTGCCCGCCGCAGTTCCGTTAGTAGTAATCGTTATTTCGACTTGGAAAAATACTGTCTTACCAATTTGCTTAAAACGGCCAGTTGCACTTGCCGTTGTAAACGAACCAGTTTGGGCGGATGGAGTAGGCGTATAAGATGCCCACGCGTTATTATCGAGCGTTACACCATTGATTGATGTCGCAGTCGCTACTCCGATATTCGGCGTTACCAGTGTGGGCGAATTCGCAAACACCAACGCACCACTTCCAGTCTCATCCGAAATGACGTTTTTAAGCTCAGCGGATGTCGTTGCTGCGAAATCCGACAGTTTATTTGTAAGAGTGGCTAATGTCGCACCGTTCCATGTCAATGCGACCGAGTTAGCTGAACTGAGGCGTCCAACAACACCGCCTGCGGTGTACCAAGCAATCTGATAATCCACGGGGAAATTGATTGCCTCAATATTTCCGCTGTTCGCCCGCAAAGTGTTAGCGCTGAAAATAATTCCTTTGCGATAGCGCACATCAGGATCAGCGATGTGAAATAGCTGCATCCACGTCGACGAATCTTTAAAGCCGAGCGGCGGCGCGGTATCCGAACCGTAAGCCTGCGACATGATCGCGACGGTATAAGGCTTAGTGCCGTCCGGTGGCGGGTTGCCATAAGGGTTGTTTGGATCACCGATCTGTGGGTCTTGGCCACTGTAATTGGCGACGTCGATTTCCGCCGCGCTCGTCATGTTGCCGATGCGTGTGCGCCCTTCGAGATAAGCACCGGCCCCACCGTGATTGGCATGGATCGTCTCGCCGACACCATAAAAGGCATACGTATCCGATGGGTTCAGCGTCACGTTGCTTTGTGTGAAGATTGCGATGCCCGCCTTCCGCGTCGAATAGCCGGAGTACATGAAGTTGCCACCCCATGTAAGGCTAGCCGGATTAGTTTCGCTCCAAAATAATTCACCGGATGGGCGCAGCCACAGCGCGGGACGTAGCGGCGAACTCGCATTCGGCTTAATCGAAAATACAACCGAACCCTCGTAAGGCGAAGGCCCGCTCAGCAAGAATCCACTAAGAGTCGCATACGGATTTCCTGACACCGCAGAAAACCATAATTGTCCACCCGCGCCTGAAGTGATGTTAGTATTTAGAAATTCCGAATAACCTGTGGTGTTAAGCACGGGTGGAGCAGTACCATTCGCCCCGCTAACTATTATCGGCGCTCCAGACACGGTAAGCGAACCAGTCATTACATCGCCAGCTTTAGCCACTTTACCAGTTATAGCATTCGTGGCATCAGTAGCCAGCTTAGCGAGAGTCACAACGCCATTGTCAATAGTCCACACACTTCCACTAGAAGCTACCGTAATTTCGCCTTTATCGCCATCCGTAAGACTACTACCCCCGCCCGTCGAATTAACAGTGAGAGTATTCAATGCATCGTTATAAGCCAGCGAAATGTTAGTCCCGGCAACCAACAACGAACTCACGCGATCGTCTACCGCCTCGGAAAAATCAGAAATATTAGAAGCTACGTGGCTGTGCGCAATGCCAGCATAACGAGCATCGCCATCTGCCCGCGTAGGAATTGACGCCGAAGTACCGACGCCGATCGGGCGCTTAGCGAATGCATCCGCCCCGGTTTGTTCGACCAATCCGGGAACCGCATTCAACGCAGCCAAAGCAGTAAGAGTGGCGTCAAGCGGTTGTGACCCTTCTTCGCCGCCCCCACTTCCAGTACTAATTGCGTTGTCCAAAATGTCAAAATTGGCGTTTAACTTTTCACCCCACGTATCATCAGAAGCACCCACGTCAGGCTTGGTAAGGCCAAGAAATGGGGTATACGTGTCAGACATTTATGGGCGTCCACGGCGGTTGGGGAGGTTCCACTATGGGAATCCAAATGTCAGTCGGGGGTTCAGCGGGTATCGGAACCCACTGGACAGGTCGCCAATGGTCGTACGTATTACGACCGTATTTGAGCATCCCATATTCGCGTCCCGGTGTCATCCGAATGACTTTCGTCTAACTGGAACTAAAACCGAGCCGCTGGCCTTATCAATCGTGTGACGGGCATTCATCCCAATGACCATCTTATTAACTTCCGCGTCCCAAATAGGCGCTCGATCGTCTTCGATAGAATACATTGCAGCGACGTGGAGAATTTTGATGGTGTAAACGGTCGGATGGTACTTGTTGATCCAGTTGTTCGCTTCGTCGGTGAGCGGTGGAATGTCTTGGTAATAAGTCATCTCGATTTGAACGCCGCCCGACGATGGTACTTCGCCGGTAATAAGATAATTTCCCAGAATGGTGTAACGATTATCCCGGCCCGGATATGGAGACTCCGGAGGATTGGGGAATTCGGGGTTGTAGAACGCGTCGGGGGTCTGGTAGCGATAAACGCCACCACTCGGCAAGATGCGAACTAACCGAATTTCCTGCCAGTCAAGCGGCAACGGAACTCGGATATCCGTGATATTGGAAGTGTCGATCTGAACCATGTGCTTGACGCGAAGAGCATTAGAGAGGTACTCTTCCGCCATGCGAATCCAACTGATCACGATGGGGTCTGGATAAACGTCCGCGCCGATCGCAAACCAGTTTCTAATTTCGTTGCATTTGTCTGTTAGGAACGTTCCCATTCACTTCCCTACTCGACCTTGCCAGACGCGGAAAGCTCGGTTATCTGGGTCGTCTAACCAACGTGCCCAGTCCTGCTCATCCCAGCCTTCTAACATGGCTTTTTCGGCTACGTGGATGGGCACCCCTCGCGCGATCACCTTATTGGTCGAGCGTCTAGGGTGCAAGTCCGCCAGTATCTTGTTGTTCTCTACTGCTTGAGTAAGGTCCTGTTGAGTTTGGACATGCACCGCTTCTGGCGCATCAGCGTCCCAGATCATGGTGCGTTTTACGGCCCCATCGTTTCGATACACGACTTTCCGCTCAGCCATGGTAGCACACCCCGAGTTCTGTGTCAAGTATAGTAGGTATTCCGCTATCGCTTGCGGAGCTTACCCGACTTTTTGTCGGCCTGATTGAATTCCTTGGCCACTTTGGTCGGAATTCCAACCTTCTTGGCGAATTGCGGGTTATGCGCCGCAGCCGCCATTGTTCGAGCCTGCTTCTTCGTCTTAGAAGGCACGTTTTCCTCCTATGGAAAAGCCCGCGCCTTTTTAGGGGCGCGGGAAGTTGGTCAGGTGGCGGTCACTTCGCGTGAGGGTGCGGCTTCGCCTCGGAGGTCGTAACTTCCGGGCTGTGCGGTTGCCGGGAAGCTTCGAGAGCAGCCGGATTGACGAGCGTAGTAATGATCGCACCCTGCTTGATACCGTTGAACAGGATGTGCGCAAGCGGGTTGCGCATTTCGACGCCCCACTCGGCTAGAATCATACGTGTCTCCGCATCGCCGATCTTGGCGATCTGGTGCTGGCGGAAATTCCGGTAAAAAGCAACGGCGAGGAAGTCGGCGTCAAGGATGAGGCCAGTATCCGTGGGCATCCAGAGCGAAGGCATAACCTTGACGCGACCGAAGTCGGTAGCGATGATATCAACCGTCGCCACAACCTCTGTCTTGCCCACGAGGACCTGCGAAATGCCTCGGCCTTCGAAAGTGCTGACTGTCCGTTTGATGCCGGGAGGAAACACGGCAGTATCGGGATGAGCACCGTTTACGTACGCCTTCTGCATCGCATCACCGAACATCTGCTCGGTGAGAGCGACCTGGGAAGCGCCCGCGACGGCAGCGAATGCGTCGGTAGCCAATACCGGAAGGCCGGTGAC
>JGI10213J12805_10008601_pt1 | contig 10403 bp, 4 predicted proteins | sample WisNatreferecore_FD_12805 | JGI IMG/M metagenome (IMG submission 12805)
AAAGTTGAATTCATTTACCGAATAGAGTAGAAATAAAACAAAGCACGCCAGACCGATGGAAAGTCCAAGAATATTAATTGTGGCCAATACTTTCTGGCGGCGGAGGTTACGAAACGCGATGAGGAAGTAATGCTTAATCATGTCTGTTTATTTTATTCAGTTCTTAGACTTTTCACAGGGTTCATCATTGCGGCTCTGACAGTTTGAAATCCAACCGTAATAAATGCAATTAGTAAAGCAGAAATTCCTGCGAGCAGGAATATCCACCAGTTCATATCAATCCTGTATTCGAAATTCTCTAACCAGCGATTCATCATCAACCAGGCGAAAGGAGATGCGATAACAATGGCAAGCACGACCAGCAACAATAGTTGCTTCGATAGCAGTGAGACTATGTTTATCACTCCAGCCCCCAGCACTTTTCTTATTCCAATCTCTTTAGTTCTTTGCAGGGTTGCGAGGTGTGCTAATGCAAACAATCCAAGACAACAAATAACCATTGAAATAATCGTGGCAATCCCTGCGATCCTTTGCCAGCGCTGCTCCTGCAGGTACTCTTTTGCGTTCCCCTCGTCCATGAAAAAATAATCAGGTTCCGTTCCCGGAACTGCTTTTTTATATGCATTTACAAATGCGGCTATGCCATCTTTTTGTTTGTCTTTTGCTATCTGAACCCAAATACCACCTGTATTCCATTTACTCATGATTAGAATCATTGGTCTGATCCTTTCCCTTAGGGATTCAAAATGATAGTCATTCACAACACCAATAATTGTCTTTGTTTCCTTGTCATGATCGCCCAATGCAATTTGTGCACCTATCGGATTAGTTAATCCGGCTGCTTTTACAAATGCTTCATTAACGATGGCTGATTTAAGCGTATCTGACGGAAAGGCCGGTGAAAAGTTTCTACCTGTCCTTAATTTAATGCCCATTACAGGCAAATAGTTTTCATCCCCAATCTGGTGCATGGCTTGTATGGCTTTTGGACCAACTTTTACTTCATAATCGCCACCTTCGGCGCCAAATGTGATATTCCTAATAGCAGGTTCATTCGCCAATTCGGCTTGCAGTACTGCCTGAACAGCCTTGTTTGGCCGATCTCCTTTGTTATAAGTGCGTATTACCTGGTTCGGATCATAACCCAGATCCTTTGTGCGGATGAAATCCATTTGAAGGAAATAGATCATCGAGGCAATTACGAAGAAAACGGCAAGTGAAAACTGAACAACTACCAATGACTTTCCAAATAAATTCCTGCCTGTTAGTTTTTGTTTGCCATAGAGCACTTCGGTTGCCCTGAACCGGGATAGTAGGAATGCGGGATAGATACCTGTGATAAGAATTATTCCGGCCAGTACAGACGCAAAAAGCAAAACCAGCTCGCGATCAAATGCTTCTTTCAAAACTATTTGTTTACCGGAAAGCTGATTGAATATTGGTAAACTTATCTCAGTAATTACCATACTAACAGCAAATGCAATCGCACAAAGGATTGCGGATTCGCTAAGGAATTGAAATATGATCTGGGTCTTATTTCCGCCGGTTACTTTTCTTATTCCCACTTCCTTACTTCGGCGAAGCGAAGATGCAATGCTTATATTGATAAAATTGATGGAGGCCATGAAGAGAATGAAGGCAGCGATTCCCAGGAAGAGATAAGAAAAAATGGGTTTGCTTTCATTCACCACGCCAGCTTCCCTGTTTCCCCTGAACTTTGGCAACGGATTTAAATGGATATCTGTCATTTTCTGCAATCCATAACTTATTTGTGGATCGAACCCATAAGCTTTTTTATTCTCCGAGATCTGCTGAGCAGCATAAGCTGCGTGTATGCGATCAAATTTCTTTGCGACGGCATTAAGATTAGCATTTGATGGAAGAACAACATATGTACCGAGATAAGCATTCAGCCAATTGTCGTCTCTGAAAGAAAGCTGACCGAAGTCCATCGTGAGCAAAATATCATACTGAATCGACGAGTTTTTTGGTGCATCTCTTACAACAGCAGTGATCAAAAGAGGCTTACCCAGTTTTTCAGCGCTGGGATCGCCGGGAATGCTAATCATCTTGCCGATTACATCCGTGGTATTAAAGAATTTTAATGCAGTGCTTTCTGAGACTACTGCACCCCTAATATCCTTCAAGGCATTCCCCTCATCCCCATGAATAAGAGGGAAGCTGAATACTTTAAAAAAAGAAGGATCTACAAACAACATCCGCAAGTTGAACGCCTTCTCATTGGCTTTAAACTCTCCAAAAATATCTCCGCCCAATACTCTCACGTACTCTTTTATCTCAGGCACTTCAGCCTTGAAGACAGGTCCTTGCACCTGTCCCGTTCCGCCAACCGTATGCCTTCCGTCGTCCTTATTTGCAATTAAAGTGGTAGTAACCCGATAAAGGTTGGGATTGTTGGAATGGAATTCATCAAAACTCTGTTCGTCCTTCACATAGAGTACAGCAAGCAGCATGCATGCGATTCCCAGTCCAAGTCCAATGACATTGATAGAAGAATAGAGTTTATTCTTCTTTAAATGACGAAAGCCGATCTTGAGGTTGTACATGGTGAATGGTCAATGGTGAATGGTCAATAATTAGTAATTAATATTCTATAATCATTCTGTTCTTAAACTTTTAACCAAATTTCTCGATCCGGTTTTCATAGATTGGAAAGTGACCAGGACTGTTGCCATTAAGAATAGTCCTCCTATCGCCAGCAAAAATGGCTGGGCTGTGATTGAAATCCTTGACGCATAGTCTTCCAGCCAATTGTTCATGATCAGGTAGGCTATTGGGCAGGCTATAAGACCGGCGACCAGTATGACGCCCAAAAAATCTTTTAGAAAAAGTGAAACAATGGATTGCATTGATGCACCCAACACTTTTCGGATACCTACTTCCTTTGTTCGTTTTTGAATACTTAGGGAAACCAGGCCGAAAATTCCAAGCAACACGATCACCAACGCGAGAGAACCAGCAGCATATGCAGCTTTCTTCAACTGGATCTCCGATTGATAGATTTTTTTCAGCGCCTCATCCATAAACTTATATTCAAAGGAACTTCCAGGCAGAAGTACAGCCCATTTCTTTTGAATTGCTTCCAGGGTATTTGGAATATTTCCAGGTTTCAACTTGAATGAAAGAAAACGATACGTATTGTTCATCATGGGATGAAAGATAATAATCGGCTGGATTTCCCGTTGCATTGTACCGAAATGAAAATCCTTAGTCACACCCTTCACCGTGTACAAAATATTTTGTCCGGTCGGGTTGGCCCAAACCCTTGCCCCTACTGCATCTGCTGGATTCTTGTACCCAAGTATACCCGCTGCTCTTTCATTGATCACGACGTTGAGGCTATCATTGAAATCTTGTATGAATGAACCGGCTTTAATTGGAATTGTATAAGTGGAAAGGTAATTTTCATCAGTTAAAAGCAATTGCATTGGCACAGCAGTGGTAGAATCTTTCCCTGAAGAAAATACGAGAGGTTGCCCGCCATTCATTCCATTGGGGATCTCATACGAAAGGGAAACCGAAGCAACTTGCGGCATTGACGCGAATTCGTTCCTAACTGTTTCCATCTTCAACAGACCTGCTCTTGTCCAATCCCTGGGAACCTGTGAGGAAACTATATAATCTTTATCATATCCTAATTCCTGGCTAAAGAAAAAGGAAACTTGTTGAGATACTACCAATGCAGCTACGATCACAATTGTAGCAATGGAAAATTGAAAACCTACCAGTGACTTGCGCAAAAGAATATTTTCCTTAACGCTTTGCAATTTCCCTTTGATTGAATCGGAAGTTTTCATGGCTGATAAAACCAAAGCGGGATATAGACCAGCTGAAATTCCCAGGACTATGATAAGTATAATAGGTATTACAGCAAAAAACAAAGGAAAGTCATTAAGTTCAGGCAATTGCTTCCCAACAAGCTCCGAAAAAACCGGCCGACCGATAGAATAAAGCAGGATTGCAAGTAAGGTTGCGAAAAAAACAAGAATTATTGATTCAGTGATGAATTGAATGATGATCTGTTTCCGTTGACTACCCAACACTTTGCGTACACCGATTTCCCTGGTGCGTCCAGCAGAATTACTGATGGAAATATTGATAAAGTTTATAAGGGCCATCAACAATATGAACAATCCGACAAATGATAATGCAAAGAGCATGCGTTTTACCAGACCATTGTTCTTCTGGAGATAGTAATCTGTAAGCGGAGTGGGCACTACCTTCAGGTTTTGGCTGATGATTGCTGGAGTATTGTCATTAATAAGTTGTGTTATTGCTCTATCCAAATCTTTTAAACTTGCTCCTTTTCTTAATTCAATATAAGAGGGTATGATATTATTCGTCCAGGCATTAAGATCCTGCCGGCCGAAATAAGAGAACGTGTTCGTTGGAATAAAGAAATGGTTATCGGTGTTTTCATTCAGGTGTGTTACTGAATTCTCCGGACCTTTGTCAAAAACCCCGGTAATCTTAAAATCCCTTTTATGACCAGAAAAGCTTTGGATAGTCAGAGACTCCCCTACCACATCCGTTTTCCCGAAGTATTTAATTGCTTTTTCTTTTGTTATTACAACGGAATAAGGTTCATTGAGTGCCGTCCTTTCGTCACCATGTAACAATTCAAATCCGAACATCTCCAATAGCGTACTATCACCCAACTGAATTGGTTCACGAAAATGTTTATCTCCTTTCGAAACGCCAGATGTAATACCATCCCAGCGATAAGCATTCACCACCAGGTTAGGATATTTTTCTTTCAGTTGAGTGGATAAGGGCCCCAAGGTTGTAATATCAGCTCCAATATTGGGATCCTTCCATACACTCCGTAAAAAATATTGTTGATCCGCATTTCTTAAACCGCGGTTAATCCTCCATTCTCCCCATACAAATGCACCAATGAGAAAACTAAAAACTATTCCCACCGAAAGGCCAATAATATTGACCGTTGAGTAAATCTTGTACTTCACTAAATTTCGCCAGGCTATTTTCAAATAGTTTCTTATCATCGCAAGCTTTTACTATTGATTATTAACTCCCATTCACCATTCACGATTCACGCTTATTCACTTCTCAAACTCTTCACCGGATTCGCAATCGCCGCCTTGATCGCCTGAAAGCTCACTGTAAATAAAGCCAGCAGCAAGACTCCTACCCCGGCCGCTCCAAACATCCACCACTTGATCTCCGTTCTATACGCAAATTCCTGCAGCCAACTTTTCATTATATACCAGGCAACAGGTGCTGCAATGAGAAATGCGATCAATACAAGTTTGATAAAATCACTCGAGAGCATGATCGCGATTCCGTTTACCGAAGCACCCAATACTTTTCTAATACCAATTTCCTTCGTTTTTTGTGATGCTGCATATGCGATCAACCCGTAAAGGCCAAGACATGCAATCAACAAAGACAGTACTGAGAAATACAGAAATATTTTCGAAAAGCGCTGTTCAGAACGGTATTGTTCGCCCAGTTGTGAGTCCATAAAATCATAATCCAACAAGGCTGAAGGGAAATGCTTTTTCCATGTCTTTTCAAGAAAAGGGAGCGCGTCGGCAGCCTTTGCCATGTCCATGTTCGCAGTAATTCTCGAGAAGCGAATATCTCCCGGATAAATTGCCAATGGCATGATTGATTGTTGGAGAGAATTGAAATGGAAATCCCTCACTACTGCAATGATTTCTCCTGTTCTTGTCCCAATGCGGAATGGTTTACCAATTGCGAATGAGTTATCTTTCCAACCAAAGGTTTTTACGGCAGTCTCGTTAATAATTATCTGGCGAATGCTATCATTCTGTCCCGGTTGTTTAAAGTTTCTGCCATGCAATAGGGTTATGCCATATACATCGAGGTAATTTGCATCCACTCTCAGCCTCGCGGTGTTTACCTGCACCATGCGTCCATCGCGGTCGACGGTTTCTGATCCTCCTGTTCCGAGACCACCAATCGGTAATGAATTTGAAGTAGCCACTCCTTTGAAGGATGGATTCGTCAATATTTCATTCCGGAATGCTTCATAACCTTCTATGACATCTGTGTTACCATGCACTCGTAAAAACAAGAGCGCATCAGCGTTATAACCAAGGTCCTTTCGTTTGATATAAGACATTTGGGAGCTGATCACAATGATACCAATTACTAATATCAATGTTATCGTGAACTGAGCAACCACCAGTGATTTGCGAAGGAATACTGCTTTGTCACTTGATTTAAACGATCCTTTGAGAACAATCGAAGGCCTGAAGGACGATATAACCAAAGCGGGATAGAGTCCCGAAATGATTCCTAAAATCACTGAAATTGCAGCGAGAAAAATTAACAAGGAGGGATAAGAAAACGCGTTTACACTCTTCCCAGTCAATTGTGAAAATAAGTGCTGAATCAGCTTTGATAAAAGAACTGCGAGACCAAAAGCGATCAAAGCCGTCAATACAGATTCAACTATATATTGCAGGATTAGTTGGAATCTGAAAGCGCCAACCACCTTCTTGATGCCCACCTCCTTCGCCCGGCTGATTGAACGGGCAGTAGCAAGATTCATATAATTGATTCCTGCCAGCAAAAGAATTATCAATCCGATCGCCGAAAAGATATAGACCTGGTTAATGTTGCCGTTACTGCCTATTTCATACATCAGATTTGAACGAAGATGAATATCCGTAAGTGGCTGCAAAGAGTATGTATATATCGGTTGCCAGACTTTGAACAACTCACCTATATATCTCTCATAAAACCAGGTTATTTTTTTTGAAAAAGCTTCGATGTCGACACCCTCCTTCAAAAGCAAATAAGTATAACGACCCGCATCGCCCCATCCATCTACAGTGAGCGCATCCGGATTTACTGCTTCAATAGTTTTGAATGAAGCAAGCATCTGAAAATCAAAATGAGCATTGTTTTTTGGATCTGGCATGACACCGGTAACCGTGTACTGAGCACCTCTTCCATCCCGATCGAACATAAAAAGGGTAAGCTTTTGTCCCATCGGATCTTCATTTCCGAAATATTTTTTTGCTAACGATTCTGTAAGCACAATTGAAAACGGCTCGTTAAGGACCGTATTGATATCACCTTTCGTGAGTGAATAACTGAATATCCTAAAGAATGAAGGATCAGTTATTAAAATCCCGGATTGTAATACCTGTTCGTTTTTTAATTGAACGATTTCTTCTTGAATACCCAGTCTTACGGCATCTTCCACTTCAGGATAGTCTTTCAGAAGTGCTGCTGCCATTGGCGCACTACTTACCGCAGATTCCGTTGTGCCGGATTCAGTCTTTGTCTTTCCAATAAGGCGAACGATTCGATCGGCTTTTTCATTGAAACGGTCGAAGCTCAATTCATCATTTACCCAAATGGCAATAAAGATGAAACAGGTGAGGCCCGCAGCCAACCCGACAATATTCAATAAAGAATAGGTTTTATTCTTCCAAAGATTCCTCCACGCTACTTTTATGTTATTCTTAAACATATTACCCTCCCTGACCCTCCCTAAAGGGAGGGAATTTGATTAGTTGGTTAACTACCTTTATTAAAGAGCTCCCAATTCCCCCTTTAGGGGGTTAGGGGGTTTTCACTCCGTCCTCAAACTCTTCACCGGGTTCATCAATGCCGCACGAATCGTTTGAAAACTTATCGTCAATAATGTTATAATGACTGCCAATAATCCTGCTGCGATATAGATCCACCAGCTCACATTTACGCGATATGCAAAATCCTGCAGCCAACTATTCATCGCCCACCATGCCAGTGGAAATGCAATGACAGCCGACAATGCAACCAGTATGAGGAATTCTTTTGATAACAGGGCCACAACACTACCTACGCTTGCGCCAAGAACCTTTCTGATCCCGATTTCTTTTGTTCTTCTTGCAACGGATAGGGTTGCCAATCCGAATAATCCCATACAGGCGATAAAAATTGCTAAACCTGATGCAATCTTTACAATCGCATTGGTGCGTTGTTCCTGACGATACAATGCTGCTATCGATTCATCGAGGAAACGGTATTCGAATTCCTGGTCGGGCGCTACAACATTCCATGCCTGCTTTAAAACAGCAAGATTTTGTTCCAGATTACCGGCCTTCAGTCTAACGGAGATCCTCGGTTGCAGAGGCGCCCCAAAATTGATATTCTCAATTCTCCTGAAGAAGGAATCTGGTTTAATGATAATGGCCAGGGGTTTTATTCCTGTGTGCAGCGACTCAAAATTGAAATCATCTACTACACCGATGATCTGGTGTTCGATTTTGCCCGGAAGTTTATTTCCTACCGGATTCTTTATTCCAAATTCCCTGACGAGAACGTCATTCACGATAATCGAAGACATCTGATCAGCTCCGTTGTCCTTTGAAAAATTGCGTCCTTGCTTCATCTTAATGCCCATTGTCGGCAGAAAATCAGCATCAACGGAATTCATTATGAAATCGCGATAAACGTTTTTGTCATCAGTGTATCCCACATTGATCCAGGGAGTCTCCGCAAAACTCATCACGGACACCGATGATGATACCACTTGCGGATGCTTTGCGAGTTCGTTCTTATAAAGTGTTCCTATTTCCGTTCCTCTCAATCTGGGTTTATTGGTAGAAACTATCACCACCTGCTCTGCATTGTAACCCAGGTCTTTCGTTTGCATGTACTTTAGCTGCTCGCCGATGACAATTGTACAGACGATCATAGCTATCGATGTAATAAATTGTCCGGTGATCAATCCCCTCCTTAATAAGCCTTTATTTGATCCGACCTTAAGCTTCCCCTTTAGTACTTCAACCGGGCGGAAACCTGATAGGACCAACGCAGGATAAATTCCTGCGATCAATCCAATTAATACTATGGTAACTAAACAGAATCCGAAGAATAATAAATCAAATTCAAGTACAAGTTGCCGGTTTATTAGTTGGTTAAATGGCTTCACTAATAGATAGGCAAGTCCCAGACCTATTACAAAAGCTATAAGTGTTACAATGATGGCTTCACTCCAAAACTGGCGGATCAATTGACTCCGTTCTGCGCCCATTACTTTCCTCACACCCACTTCAAGCGCTCTTGTAGCAGACCTTCCGACTGATAGCGTAATGAAGTTGATACATGCCACTATCAATATCAATATTCCTATCGTGAGAAGGATATAAGAATACTTTGGATTGCTCGTCGGTTCAATACCTGCAGGTAGCGAAGTATCCAAATGAATCTCCGTCATAGGTTGCAGGCTTACCATATAATGTCCCTCTTTATAGTTCTCTCCATGATGTTGTTTAATCATGGATGGGAATTTTGCTTGCAATTGTGCAGCGTCTACACCGGGCTTCAATAAAACATAAGTTTCCGGATTTACGCTATACCAGTTCCTCATCGCACGCTCGCTATACAATAGTTTCCCATTCGCGTGGGTAATTATCAAATTGAAATGAATACTGGAGGCTTCTGGTGGATTCTTAGTAACAGCAGAAACAGTAAATATTTTCTTATTATCTCCAAACTGCAATTCAATATGCTGCCCTATGGCCTGCTTACTTCCAAAATATTTGCTTGCGGTTCTTTCGGTGAGTACAATTGAATTATCTCCGGGATAAGGATTCTTCTGGTCACCTGCGACCAATTTAAAGTCGAATACATTAAAGAAAGTGGAGTCGACAATATGCACTCTTTCACTGAAAGAGTTTTGATCGATCTTTACCAATGTATTGAATGTACCCACTCTGCAGGTAGCTTCAACTTCCGGGTAGGCCGCCGAAAGCGAAGGACCGAGGATGAATGGAGTCACCATATCAACGATATCATCCATTTCATCATAGTTTTCCTTAACCCATGCACGATAGAGCCGATCACTTTTATCATGAAACCGGTCGAAACTCCATTCGCTTCTAACAAATAACATGATCAGTATGCAACAGGTAATTCCAGTTGCCAATCCAAGAATATTGATTACGGTATACTCCTTATACCGCATCAAGTAGCGCATCGCGATCTTAAGATAGTTTCTGAGCATATGTTATTCAGTTTAATATTGTTTGATTGTTTTATTGTTTGATTGTTGGGTCCATATGTTTGTAAGCCCAACCATCGAACCATCTAACCTTTTAACAATACAGTTTTACTTACTTCGCGGGCGGCTGCGATTGCCACAACACATGCGTGATCATCCATTTTCCATTCATTTTCGCCAATAAAATATAATCAGTTCCCCACCAGGCATGCAATTTTGCGGATGCAGTTTGATCGAGACAATCCAATACTTCAACCTTTTTTGCCTGTTTGCCAGCATTCGGATCATTCCTCTTTTTTACCGAAATGGCATAATTCAGCATTTCCTGATATGACATCGGTTCACCTGCATATTTCGTTTCATCTTTCTTTCTATAGTAGCCATACTTCACCAC
>JGI10213J12805_10012968_pt1 | contig 10383 bp, 12 predicted proteins | sample WisNatreferecore_FD_12805 | JGI IMG/M metagenome (IMG submission 12805)
TGCGTCTTCTTCTCTGTGTCCTCTGCGTCTTCTTTGCGTCCTCTGCGTCGCTAAAAAGTTGCACTTCAGGAATGCCTGCAATTAATCGAGCACCCCTCAGTTCGGAGTGTTAGCGACGCAGAGGACACAGAGAAGAAGACGCAAAGGACACAGAGGAAAATTAATATTTCTCCATTATGCCGAGCCCAAACAAAGCGAAATCATATTTCACCGGATCTTTCGGATCCAATTCACGCAAATGACTCGTTAGCTCAAGCGCTGCCTCCCAATCAACCTGTTTTCTTTTTAATAATTCAAAACGTTTTGCCACACGAGCAACATGTACATCAACCGGGCAAACTAATTGAGATGGTGAAATGGTATTCCAGATTCCAAAGTCTACTCCTTTATCATCTTTTCTTACCATCCAACGCAGAAACATATTTAGCCGCTTGCAGGTCGAATTTTGTTGGGGAGATGAAATATGTTTTTCCGTTCTTCTCAAATGTTCATGCGAAAAGAAATAATCCTTGAACCCCGTCAATCCATTCTCAGTTGTTGCATCATTTCTATTGAAATTCTTTGTAAATGCAGTTTCCAAAGAATCATATTTGGAATAATGATGCCGGAGAAATTCCATGAAGTAATAGAGATCATCTTCCCTGAACGTTCGATGCTTAAATCCTTCGAGACCTTTTAATTCTTTATGATCAGCGTTCAAAATGAAATCATAAGGCGCATTATCCATGCGTTGCAGTAGATCCTTCGACTTGTCAATGATGGTTGATCGTTTTCCCCAGGAAAAAACCGCGGCAAAGAATCCAGCGATCTCGATATCTTGTTTTTTGCTGAATAGATGAGGTATGGAAACCGGATCTTCTTTTATAAAGGAAGGTTGATTATACGCTTCCACCTTTCCATTGAGAAATTGAATCAGCTTTTTTTGCACTGCTATCGATTTGCTATCCGATTGCCTGCTTAAGATCAAGAATAAGATCTTCCGGATCTTCAACACCAACGCTGAGACGGATAAGCGAATCAGTCAACCCATTTTTTATTCGTTCAGCTTTTGGAATTGAAGCATGAGTCATGGATGCAGGATGGTTAATGAGTGATTCAACACCGCCAAGACTTTCCGCCAACGAAAAGAGTTTTGTTGACGACAGCAGCTTCATTGCAGTTTCCACACGGTCATCCAACAAAGTAAAGCTGAGCATCCCTCCAAAATCACGCATTTGCTTTTTTGCTATACAATGATTGGGATGATCCTCGAAGCCTGGCCAATAAACTTTACCAACTTTCTTATTTTCTCTTAGCCAATGAGCAATAATCTTCCCATTTTCACAATGAGCCTTCATTCTTAAATGAAGGGTTTTAATTCCTCTCAAAACGAGGAAACAATCCATTGGCCCTGGTACTGCACCACAACTTTTTTGAATGAAATACAGTTTTTCCCTCAACTCTCCACTATTCATGGAAAGAGAACCCTGGATTACATCACTATGTCCTGACAAATATTTTGTTACTGAATGCATCACGATATCGGCACCGAGGTCCAAGGGATTTTGCAAATAAGGTGAAGCAAAAGTATTATCGACGCACACCAATATATTTTGCCCTTTAACCAAATTAGTTACCGCTTGTATATCGGTAATATTCATCAACGGATTGGTTGGAGTCTCCAGCCAGATCAATTTTGTCTTATTATTAAGTACAGCCTTTATATTATCAATTTGGGTCATATCCACATAGTGGAATTTGATACCGAATCGTTCAAACACTTTAGTGAATAATCGATACGTTCCGCCATACATATCATTACCGCAAATCACTTCGTCTCCAGGGTTCAATAATTTGATCACTGCATCTGTAGCTGCAACGCCGCTTCCGAATGCCAGTCCGTACTTACCATTTTCAATGATTGCCAATGCATCTTCCAGGGCTTTTCGTGTTGGATTTTGCGAACGGGCATATTCATAACCTTTATTCTTACCCGGTGCTTCCTGCACATAAGTGGAAGTTTGATAAATAGGAGTCATAATTGCGCCTGTCGATGGATCAGGTTCCGCACCAGCATGTATATACTTTGTAGCAAGTTTCATATTCCATTCTTTTTAATGCAATGCAAAGATGAGAAATTAAAAAATGATCCGGTTGCATACATATATTTCCGTCTATCGCACCATGTTTATAGTTTAACAGAAGCTTAACCGACCTAATGGATCTTTCACACAATATCATTGAAACCAGCTACCAGCCTGCATTTGATAAGATCACACATATAATAAAAAGCATAACATATGCGAAATATTTCGTACTTGACAAAAATAGTTTTTCCAGTCCTACCAATTCAATTGACTTGAGTTATTATGAATAGTAAATTAGACTAACAACAAAAATTGATTGATCACCATAATTTAAAGCCATGAAAAAGTTAACGTCAATTATCGGTCTATGTCTTTTGGCAGTTGTTGCCTTTGCAGACCCAAATGAAAAAGTACTTCGCACATTTAAAGAAACCTATGCTGCCGCTCAGAATGTGAAATGGGAAGAGTATTCCTCTTATTATTCTGTTTCCTTTTCTTATTCGGGTATTCAGTCAAAGGTGAATTACGACAAGGATGGAATAATGCTGAGTTCAATTCGGTATTATGATCCGGCATTGCTTCCTACTAATATTTTAAACAGGCTTAAGAAGGAACAGTCAAAAAGAAAGCTTTATGGAGTTACCGAAGTTGCAGTAGGTGACGAAGTCGTTTATTTTGTAAAATTACACGACGACAAACATTGGATCACGCTTCGTATGGACCCACAAGGAAACAGCGAGGTGTATGAGAAATACCGCAAAGCGTAGGTCCAAAAAACACTCAACACTCAACATTCAACACTCATGGGAAGTTTCAGTGTTTAATTTTCAATTATTCAACCTTTAACCTTCATTTGAGTGTTGAATGTTGAGTGTTGAGTGTTGAATGTTCTAGCGAGATTGCCCAACAAGGCATCCCGCAATCAAATATCTCCAGTCAAACCCATCAGCCGCGTATGCACTATGCGGCTGAATTTTTTTATGCAGGGTTTCTTTTTTTAGTATTCTTTCATTTACTAATACCTGCTTTCCCTGCCTGATCCATTCCTGTAGTTTTTCATTCTTCATCCAGCTTTCTTGTGGAGGTTCAAATCCCGTCTTGTCCTTTCGCCATGTGATCTCATTAGGAAGCGAAGCGTCCATTGATTTCCGGAGTAACCATTTCGTCCAGCCATTCTTTATTTTGAAAGTAGAAGGAAGCGTAATCAGGAATTCAGCGAGCTTATGATCAAGAAAGGGCAATCGCAATTCGCGGCCATGCGCCATTGAATTCCTATCCGCATAACGCAAGAGTTCAGCCAGCCAGGGTCCGAATGCATTGTAAAGGAGTACATCGCTTAATCCCTTTGCCACTGGCTTATAGATAAGGGATTGATCAAAGAAAGTCTGTTTGTATTCTTCATTGAGATCGGAATTCTTTCGCATCTTTTGAATTTCCGCGCTTCTTAGCCAGGATGCGGCCGCTGCCGGAAATCTTGCTGCAAGCCTGTTTCGCCAACTCCAGTCAAACCAGATTGAATTATTGCTTAACGCGTCTACTTCTTTTTCAAACTGTGAACGGTCCTTCACTAATAGTTCCTGTAAATACCAGTGAATATATTTATGATAGCCTGCAAGCAATTCATCCGCGCCCTGCCCATCTAACAGAACTTTAATGTTTTGCTCCTTCGCCAATTCAAACACCTTGTATTGCGCATAAACACTGGATGAACCAATTGGCTCCTGATGATGCCCAATGAATTTATCGAGATCATTGACCAGGTCTTCGGCATTAATTGTATTGGTAAAATGTTTCAATGAGAATCGTTCTGCTACCTGCCTTGCATATTTCGTTTCATCTTTTTCATAGCCGGGGAATGATGCAGTAAAACAGGCATGACTATTATTTGTCTCCTGCATCGATTCGCTAACTGCAACAATGGATGAACTGTCCAGTCCTCCGCTTAGGCTCGTCCCGATGCTCACATCAGCCCTGTGTCGAAGTTTTACAGAGCTCTGGAAAAGTTTTTGAAATTCTTCCAATGCTTCTTTTTCTGAAATTGAATCGGGACCAATTTCAAAATCCCAATAGTTATTTATTTCGACAACAGGGTTTCCGGAATTTGTAGCAAAATGGACTAACAGATACTGTGCAGGCTTGAGTGATTTGATTCCTTTATAAAAAGTTTGATCTGTAGCTTTTCCTGATTGATAACCCAAGGCGAGATAATTCAACAAAAGCTTTTCATTGATGTTGCGAGGTAGTAGAGACAACAGCGCATTAAATTCAGAAGCAAAGAAGAAATTTTCCTTACCATCAAATGAGTAATAAAATGGTTTTTCTCCAAACCGGTCCCTTGCTGCGAAAAGTTCTTTATCCTTTTCATCCCAAATGGCGAAACTAAACATGCCATTGAATCTAGGCAGGCAATTTTCTTTCCAGTGATCATAGGCAGCCAGAATAACTTCGGTATCGGATTTGGTATGGAAGGAATATCCCTTCTTACTTAATTCCGATTTTAACTCGAGATAATTGTATAGCTCGCCATTATGTACAATGGAATAACGATCCTGCCAATGCATCGGTTGAGCCGCCTCTTCACTAAGGTCAATTATTGCAAGGCGACGATGGCCCAATAAAGCATTTCCGGTTGGATTGATCCATGTCTTTTCGCCATCAGGTCCCCGATGCGCAAGAGCACGCATCATTTTCCTTAGATCATCGATGCTGAATTTACCCTGATGTTTACTGATTATTCCGGCGATACCGCACATGGAGGTAAATATCGGCAGAAAAAGTTAACTGATTAACTGGTTGACTGGTTGACTGGGTCAGAATGAGAAAGGCAACTTCACCTGCACATCATCCCAGGCAACGACAAGGTTTGCGCCGCCATTCATTTTTTCGAATACCATGCTGAATGCTTCTATAGGTTCGGAAAGTTTTTCTGTTCTTACATCGATCCTAAATACATCTTTCTTCATATCGTATTGAAACGCACCCCAGATATCTGTTTCTTTATTGAAGATGATGGTCCATTTATCCTGTAAGGGGATGGCATATAGAGAATATCTCCCTTTCTTAAGTTTGTTTCCTCCAATTTTGACGTCTTTATAAAGCTCGATCTCGGTTGCTTCGTTTGCACCAAGCCTCCAGACCTTCCCATATTCTACCAATTCGCCAAATACAGAGCGTCCATTTTTCTGCGGACGGCTGAATACGACACGCGCCATCAGGGGTTCGGTGGCTTTGTTCTGGATCTTTAGGATGGGATAATTTACCGGGTAATAGGACATATCCATTGGTGACTTATCCAATGCGGGGAATTTGTTCTGTGCAATACCAGAGGAAATTGATAGACAAGCGATACAACAGGCCAGGATCAGGTGTTTCATGTTTTTGATTTAGGTTAACCGAACAAAAATAATAGAAATGTTAGAATGAGTAAGTCGCAATGGATTAATCGAAAGCTGCGTTTTTAGGTTTTTTTAACAAGTTCAGATTCGCTCAAAGGAATGAAATATTTCCGAAGAGTATTTTTTCAGGTGTGGGAAGAATTCAGCGTATATATAATGAAGATGCCCATACTGATCATTGAAGAGCTTGAACGCGGTATGGCTTTCCTTAATATAAGCAGCTCTCCGTTTCAGTCCTTCGAAACTTCTTTCGATTCCCCAGGTGTATTGATAATTGTATAACCAGTTATGTTGTTTCATAAATGGAAACATCTGCCTGAAACGTTCTGGTGCCAGATCAATAGATTTATCCAGCGATGCATATACCCATTGCGAAAAATTCAATAGGTCGCCGCTGGCGAACTCGTTTGGATCGTTTGCAAGAAAATGGTCATAAACAATATCCATAAAAGCGGAACCATATAATCCATATTCAGGGCGGAAAATCTTTTTACCTTCTTTTGTTGCCGGGTGCGCATCGGTAAAAGCATCAATCTCTCTATGAAGAGTGATACCTTCTTGTATTCTTGATGCATATTCGAATTTTGTTTTTCCCTTCACAAAATCGCTGATAAGATTGCCTAACAGTATCTGGGGATCTTTGAATGATAAGTATGCATGCGCGAGGTAATTCATTGTTCAAACAAATATCCGAAGTAAACATCAAACCGCGTCGTCATTCCCGCGAAAGCGGGAACCTCACTTTGATATTAATGAACCAACATAGACACTAAAATGTTGTATCAATACCGTACACCCAATGTTCGTTTTAGATACAATTTTTATCGCGTGTAAAAAGGCAAAAAATTGTTCATCCCGAATTTACATTTTAAGAAACGCTTAACATCCTTTTGTGAAACATTTAAGCAACAGCCTGCAACCCGCGCCAGATAAGGGTTTCAGCGAATGGTAAAACAAAGGAGCTTTTGTAAAAACTATCGCTGTTTAACTTCGCTTAACATTGCTCGCCATTAGTCCATATTAGCTTGTAGCAGGGGTGTAACACTTGTAGATTTGTTGCGTCTTATTCATTGAACGCTCTTTGAAAATATAAACTCCCGATCCCGATAGCTATCGGGACTATCGGGACAATTTAGTAAGCGGTTTTGGAAAATGGGATAATCAATAAAATGACAGTTCACTCATCCAAAACAGCAGTTTATACAAAGGGTTGTTTGAGCCGGAGATTATCAGGGTTAAATTTGCGGCGCGAATCAGAGACCTTAATCATTAAACCTTTCAATTAAAGTAAAAGCTATGAAAAAAATGTTCTTGATCCTGGCACTGGTTGCAGTTGCAATCACCCAGACCGTTTCCGCGGCAGACGAAAAAGTGAGCCCGCGTCTTACTCAGGCCTTAGTTAAAGAGTTTTCCGGAGCACAAGCCATTCACTGGCAAGCCTTCAAAGGAAAAGATATTTATCAGGCTTCTTTCATTCTCAATCATCAGCGTTTATTTGCCTTCTTTAACAGCGATGGTGAGCTTCTATCAACCGGTCGTTATGTTGCTGAAACCAACCTTCCGATCCTGGTAAGCAAAACGCTCGCAGCGCGCTTCGCAGATTTCGAAATTAAAGAAGTGGTTGAGTACACACGTGACGGAGATACCCAATATGCACTGGTATTGGAAAACAGCAAAAAAACAGTTACAGCCAATGCTTATAGCGATGGCGGTATTGCAGTGATTTCAAGAAAGAAAAAATAATTGTACTGATCTGTAACATTCGAAAAAGGCTTGCGTCTTATATAATGTAAACGATCAAACAAAACATTAACCAGATAAAAAAAGAAAAAATGAAAAGCAGAATTTTAGGTTTGGCCTTGTTGCTGATGGTAGGATTTAGCAACACTTTTGCCAACGGTTTTGAAGGCGTTAGTCAAAAAGTAATTCAATCATTCCAGAAAGAATTCAGCAACGCCAAGGATGTAAAATGGGAGACTTCGAAAGATTTTTCGAAAGCTACTTTCAAATTGAATGACCAGGTGATGTTCGCTTATTATGCAGAGAATGGTGATTTGCTCGGTGTAAGCCGCAATATCATATCCAGCCAGTTGCCTATCAACTTGCTGAATGAATTGAAAAAAAGTTATAATCAATACTGGATCACCGACCTCTTTGAAATGGCAGCAGGAAATGAGACTTCTTACTATGTTACACTCGAAAATTCAGATGCGGTAACTGTATTGAAATCTTCTGGTGCTAACGGATGGGAAACTTACAGAAAAGATAAAAAAGTCAAGGAATAACTGGTTTTCTTTAGTTGGTTTTAGTTGGAAAGACAGGGTCCCCTGGTATACGGGGGACTCTTCTTTTTGGGGAAGTCAGAAGGAAGAAATCTGAACTTCCAACTCAATATCCAACAAGGAACAAGGAATGTCCAATGTCCAATTAAATTTTCAATTGTAAATTTTCAATTTACTTCGTGATTGGACATTCCTTGTTCCTTGTTGGCTATTGAGTTGGCACTTCAACCATATCAATTGGTCATTTACTTCTTGTTGGATATTGGGTTCTTCCGATCTACCTTATTACTTGTTCATTATCTTTGCCGCCACAATTATCATCTATGGCAAAGGGTCCTATTACACAATTCATCTTACATCATTATCGTCATTTCAATGCGGCGGCATTAGTGGATGCGGCAAAGGGTTATGAAAAGCATTTGAATGAAGGTGGAAAAATGCTGGTGAGTCTCGCAGGTGCAATGAGTACCGCTGAGTTGGGTGTGTCGCTTGCTGAAATGATCCGCCAGGATAAAGTGCATATTATAAGTTGTACAGGGGCTAACCTCGAAGAAGATATCATGAACCTTGTTGCGCATACGCATTACAAACGTTTACCAAATTATCGTGACCTTACTCCACAGGAAGAATGGGAGTTATTGGAAAAAGGATTGAACCGCGTAACGGATACCTGTATTCCAGAAGACGAAGCTTTCAGAAAGATCCAGAAACATATTGAAAAACTCTGGAAAGATGCCGATGCGAAGGGCGAGCGCTATTTACCTCATGAATTCATGTATAAATTATTACTCAGTAATGTGATGAAGAAGGACTATGAGATTGATCCAAAAGATAGTTGGATGGTGGCTGCAGCGGAGAAAAATCTTCCCATAGTTGTAGGCGGATGGGAGGACAGCACAATGGGCAACATTTTTGCATCATATGTGATCAAGAGTGAAGTCAAGGCCACAACGATGAAGAGCGGGATTGAATACATGGTCTGGCTTGCAGACTGGTATAAGAAGAATAGTAGTGGCAAAGGAGTAGGATTTTTCCAGATAGGTGGTGGTATTGCGGGCGATTTCCCGATCTGCGTGGTACCGATGATGTACCAGGACCTTGAAATGCATGATATTCCTTTCTGGAGCTATTTCTGCCAGATCTCCGATTCAACCACTTCATTCGGATCATATTCCGGCGCTGTGCCAAATGAAAAGATCACATGGGGAAAACTCGGTATCGATACACCGAAATACATTGTGGAAAGCGATGCCACTATTGTAGCTCCCCTGATCTTTGCTTATCTTTTAGGATGGTAAATAGCTCGATATGCGAAGTCAACTAGAAGAACTCTATCTCGAAGCGGAAACGGATATACGCAATAGCAATTATGCAGAAGCATTTCGTAAGTATGAATCTATATTGTACGATGAGCCTACCAGCGCTCCTGTACATAATTCCCTTGGCTGGTTGTATAAAACTCAATTCGATAATTATTCCCAGGCTGAATCACATTATGTCGCTGCGATAAAGAGCGATCCTCAATACCCTCATGCATACCATAATTATGCAATTCTGTTAACGGATATGGAAAGATATGAGGACTTAAAAAAGCATCTTAATCGCTGTCTTGACATTGCTACATTGGACAAATCCTGGGTATATATTCGTTTTGGTTTGGTGGAAGAGCTCAACCTGAGATTTGAATCGGCCATTAATTATTACGAAAAAGCCATCCTTGTTTCACTTAATGATGAAAAGATCAAGGATTACCGGAATGATATTGAACGTTGTTTGTCGAAACTCCAGTTGGCAAAAAACCATGAGAACTGGTTAGGCAGACAGAAATCAGATAAATAAATAAAAAACCCCAACGCTACGGTCGGGGTTAATTTTTATGGGGAGTTTCGATTCTAATGTCTCCGATCACGAACATCTTCCCTGCGATCGCGCCTGTTTTCCCTTCTATCCCTTTTGTTTTCTTTGCGATCCCTAACATCTTCACGCTTATCCCTACGATCTTCTTTACGGTCACGAACATCTTCACGTTTATCCCGAACATCTTCGCGCTTGTCACGACGGTCTTCGATCTTGTCTCTTACACCACCATCATGTTTTGCGTCGCGCACATCTTCTCTTTTATCCCTGACATCTTCACGCTTATCACGTCTGTTTTCACGTCTATCGCGACGATTTTCTTTACGATCGCGAACGTTTTCGCGCCTATCTATGCGATTTTCCTTACGATCAAGCTTATCTTCTTTTCTATCCAGGCGGTCTTCCAGCCTGTCAACTGTTTGTGCATTCAGGCCAAGGGTAACCAGGATAAGGGCCAAGCTGAATACGGTAGTTTTCATTAAACGGTCGAATTTCATAATTACGGGTTTATGTGGTTTTTAGTAATTGGTGAACAGGTATAAAGACCGGGGGATGGGAGCGAGGTTTAATAACGGGAAGGAATATTTGAAAAATTCGTAGAAATACGTAGTATTTACACCAGGCATAGTGCTCTAACTCATTGATTGGGTTAACAAGTTGACGAGGGATTTGAACGTAGAACTAGGAATTTACATCGGAGTGATTCGTCTATTTCGTATAGCGCGATGAGGTTTCGAAGTCTCGAATCTTCAATTCAACAGAAGAACAGATGAACAAGGAATT
>JGI10213J12805_10007325_pt1 | contig 10379 bp, 5 predicted proteins | sample WisNatreferecore_FD_12805 | JGI IMG/M metagenome (IMG submission 12805)
TAAATAGTTAGCCCCAACTGAATCGGTAATTTCCGTGAAGAGCGTATTTGCGGCAAATTGCGGGCTCTCGGATATCCTATTTTCAGTCGCAGTTTTCTTGCTAAGGACGACAACCTGGTCTGCAATGACGTCACGATGCACCAGTCTCCTTCCATCCGGCCATTGTGCAACAATTGAATCCAATTTGTTCACGGTTCCTAATCCAAAATGGGGGTCCAACTGAACAGTAGAAAGATAGCCCCGGTATGGAGTGTATTCATAAACCTGATGTTTGTCTCCATAATAAAGACTTATCCATGCTCCAAATCCATTGATATCCTTTTCATCACCTTCAACTTTTATTCTTATCCAGTTTTGATCTTTTTTCTCACTTGTAATCAGGTTATTTTCATAGACCATTGACTTGCCATTGATATTATTCACCACAAAATCAAGGTCGCCATCGTTATCGAGATCAGCCCAGGCAGCACCATTGGAAAATGATGGAGTAAGTAAACCCCAATTTGAAGAAACATCTGAGAATGTAAGATCACCATTATTGCGATAAGCATAATTATGGATCTTCACTTCAGGTATCTGTTCCAACATATCTTTTTTGGAGGTTACAGAGAATGCCTCCTTGCGAAAGGTTACGAAATCATGATCGGTTACATCTCTCGGGAACCCATTTGTTACGATTATATCGCGAAATCCATCATTGTCAAAGTCCACCACCAACGGTGCCCAGCTCCAATCTGTTTGAGCTATTCCTGAGAAGAATGCGATATCGCTAAAAACCGGATCGCCGATGGAATCTTTTTGAAGCACTCTTGCCCCCTGGTTCAGTTGAAGGGTGTTGCGAACGTACTGGTATTGATATTTCAGGTGGTCGCTGTTCTGGTAGGTTTGATAACTATTTGCGTTCAACATCATCTTCTTCCTGAAATTATCTTCAGGATTCATATCCAATTCAATCACATCAGCGAGGCCATCATTATTAATATCAGCAATATCATTGCCCATCGCATTGGCAGCAGTATGTTTGAAATAGGAAGTGACCTTATCTGTAAAAGTTCCGTTGCGATTATTGATATAAAGTATATTCTGAGAGAGATAGTCATTTGTTACATAGATATCCTTCCATCCATCGCGGTTAATGTCGGCAATTGCAACGCCGTGACCGTATCCTTCAATAGTAGTTCCTGCTTCTTTAGATACATTGGTAAAAAAGCCGTGTTTGAGAGAATCACTCCAATCATTGCGGTAAAGTCTTCCTGTGCTTGGATGTTCTCCATTGACAAGTCTTGGCCGAAAACTATTTGGAAAATCTCCCTGGATGATTTGGTTAACACAAATGTAAACATCAAGGTCTCCATCATTGTCATAATCAAAAAAGGCAGCCATTGTCGAATGCGTTGTATCATTCAATCCATAGGCCGCAGCTTCTTCGCTAAACTTTGGAATGCCATCCTTATCGACTCCTTTGTTTATATATAGGAGATTTTCTCTTTCTTTTGGATTTTTCTTTACAGATGCGCAGACATACATGTCCAGTAATCCATCATTATTGATATCTACAACAGCAACTCCTCTGCACCACCTTCCATTCCCATCCACTCCAGCTTTAGCAGTAATGTCATCGAACCTGAACTTTCCTTTATTTAGAAATAATTTATTGGGAACAAGATTGCCGGTGAAATATACATCCTGGAGTCCGTCATTATTGAAATCACCCATTCCTACTCCGCCACCATTGTATACATTTTCAAAATCAAGCACATTGATTGAATCGGATTCAATAATGGTATTTTCGAAATCTATTCCGCTATCAGACGGTTCGTGGAGACTGAAGAGCTTGTCCTTATCCTTACAGGAAACAATAAGAAATAATCCGCTACATAGAAGAAACAACAGTATGCGAGCCATAATACCTAAATCAATTTACTACAGAAAGAGTTGGTAATATAATTTAAAAAAAAGAGGCAGAGAACCTGCTCTGCCTCTTTTTACAAAAAACTGAAGAATACTATTAATATCCAGGATTTTGAGTTAATGTTCCTGAACTTAAGTCAAGCTGTCGTTGCGGGATCGGGAAATATTCGTTCTTGCCAGCTGTAAATGCAGCAACAGATGGCGTTGCCAAATAACCCCGCTTATTGTTGATCGCGGGATTTGAGGTACCGCTGACATATCTGTAATAAGCATCCATTGTCGCATCTACAATTCCCCAACGTACCAGGTCGAAGAAGCGATGACCTTCCATAGCCAGTTCAAGTTTTCTCTCAAATTGAACAGCTGTGCGGGCAGCGGCTTTATCAACCCATGGAGTTGCATAGATACCAACTTTATAATTTTGTGGGGGCGGAGTAGTGCCTCCTGTAACTACAAATCCGGCGGGATTCGCAGCTCTAGCCCTTATTTCGTTAACCAATTGTCTTGCTCTTTCAAGGCTACCAATTTCAACTTCACATTCAGCAAGCATCAGGATAACATCAGCAAAACGGATCAGTGTGTAGTTGTTTGCAGTAACGCCGCTTGTCCAGAAGCTCTTATCAGCCAGTTTATCTTTTTCATTCTTAGTATAGACATTCTTAACCGGAGAATAAGGACCACCATAGGATTGCAAACGGATCCAGTCAGCACCCGGGTGAATACCATGATCGAGATATTGAATACCACGGCGACCAACAGTCCAGTCTAAACGAGCGTCTAACCAAGCAGCACTTGGAGTGAACGGAGCACTTGAAGAGAGGCCCTGATCGTTCAAAACTTCAGTGTTGTTATAGGTAGCCGGATTGGGTAAACCGGTAACCGCGTCAACCTGGAATGAGTTCACCAAATCCTGTGAAGGTTGGAAGAATCCGCAACAACCGCCAGGACCAGAGTTATAAGGATAGTTCAATACTTCACCCCATCCGCCATTTGCAGCGTCAGGAGCTCCGTCGTTGACTGAGTACTGAACAGCAAATACAGATTCAGTGCTATTCTCCGTATCAGCATTGAAATTCATATGGAATCTTGGTAACAACGCATATTTAACGCCTTGTGCATTTTTTCCATTGGTATAGATAGCGTCAAAAAGCGTTTTAGCTTCCGTATATTTTTTCTGATACAAATAGGCCTTTGCTAACATGGCACCTGCAGCCCACTTATTCACGCGACCTTTTGCGCTCATTGTTTCTGGGAGGTTATCATAAGCAAACTTCAGATCTGCTTCGATCTGTGGCCATATGTCCTGATCATTCGGAACTTTAGGATCGGTGACAGTTTCGTCAACATAAGGAACCCTATTGTACATCTTTTTTGCCTCAAAATGATAATGTCCTCTTAAAAAGCGAGCCTCAGCTGTGATACGGGTAACATCAGCAGCAGAGATATCTGTAGCCTTTGCCATAACCCTTAACACGCTATTCGAGCGGGCCACACCTTCGTAAACCACGCTCCATTTAACATTGAAATAGTCATTGGTTGCAGTGTGCTCCATCCTTTCGATCGGATTGATATCAGGTTGGTCACCACCGTCAGTTCCTTTATGCGCGTCCCCACCGGCAACACTGCCATAAACCCAGTTACTTCCCGCACTTTGCCAGCCGCCGAGGAATACTCCTGCCCCGTCGATGAAACCATCCAATACAGAATAGGCTCCAATCAACAAGGCTTCAACACCTTTTTTGTTAGCTAATGTGTTTTCGTCCAAAACACCTTTAGGAGTACGCTCAAGGAAGGTCTTGCTGCAGGACCAGGCAATTACGCCTACCAGGACCGTACAAAGGGTGATATAAATATATTTTTTCATATTGTTAAGTTAAACAATTAGTGTTTAGAATCCGAGTTGAACGCCTATATAATATTGTTTTACTGTAGGATAAACGCCAGCATCAAAGCCGAATGCCTGGTCGCCGCCGATGATTTCGGGATCCAATCCAGTATAGTTCGTAATAGTGAACAGGTTGGTTGCCTGAACATATATTCTCAAGCGGTCAATCTTAGCACGGCTGAGCGTAGCGCTTGGGATGTTATATCCTATTGAAAGATTCTTCATCCTGAAATAGGAAGCATCCTCCATGTAGTAAGAGTTAGGAACTCCATTGGTGCTGAAGTTTCCACTCTCTTCCTGAATTGGAACAGTAGCCTGGGCATTTTTCGCAGCATCTCCACCTTTTACCCATGAATTATATAAAGCACCCTGGCTCTTTGCACCCTGGAATGATGGTACGAAATCTACCCACCATTTCACATAATGGATTGCCTCTTTTCCTGCTGAGCCGTAGAAGAATGCAGACATGTCAAAATTCCTGTAGGCCAGGTTGAGGTTAAGACCATAAGTGAAATCCGGATTGGGTGAACCAAAAAATACGCGGTCAGATGAGTTGATCACACCGTCGCCATTGGCATCCTGGTATTTGAAACGTCCGGGAGCTTTAGCATCTTGAGCAGGTGATTTGGAAACATCTGCGCTATCCTGGAACAATCCAATTACGCGATATCCATAATAAGAAGAAATCGGTTGTCCAACTGCGTTACGAACGAATACACCACCAATACGTCCACCTTCACCTGCATCAACGTCGAAGAAGTCGACGCCTTCTGCAAGCTTAGTGACCTCGTTTGAGTAAGTGGTGAATGTCAGAGTTGCATCATATCTAACACCAGTTCTACCGCCGATATTTCCTCTTTGAGTGATCATTAAGTCAATACCCGTATTCTTCATACTTGCAACGTTGAAGAAGGCAATATTTGCACCACCTGGACCTGCACCTGCAGTTGCCACCTGGGGCAGACGGAAGAGCAGATCAGATGTACTTTTATTATACCAATCAACTATAACTTCAGTGTTTCCACCGAATAATGTCGCATCAAATCCAATATTGGTGGTAGTGTTGGTTTCCCATTTACCTGAGCTGTTACCCAGGAATGACAACTGGAATCCGCCAACAGTGCTGTTTTGGGTTCCATTGATGTCGTAGTTGGAACTACCAGGACCAGAACCATATTGAGTGAAGGCGTTAGCAGGATTGATACGCTGGTTACCCATTGTACCATAGCTGGCTCTCAACTTCAGGTCTGTGATCCACTTAATGTCCTTCATGAAATCTTCCCTTGAAATTCTCCATCCGATCGAACCTGATGGGAAAGTACCGTAACGATTATCAGCACCAAAACGGGAAGAACCATCACGACGAATTGTAAAGCTTGCGAGATACTTATCATTATAAACGTAATCTACCTTACCGAAAACTGAGAACAGTGCGGCAGGTGTACCGGGAGCACCGTTAGCCCTTTGTCCGGACGCACCACCTGAACTCAAAGAACGGAAGTCAACATTATCCACGAAATAGCCAAGTCTGGTTCCTTCAACGAACCTACCCCACTCTTCTACTGCTTCAGTTCCTATAAGAGCCTGTACCTCATGCACTCCATTAAATACATTTTTATAAGAAAGCTGATTGGTCCATGTCCACGCACGGAACCAGTTGGAACCTTCAGTATACGAAGTACCGGAGTTATTTTCTGAGTTTTCGTATGTCTGGAAGGTGTATCCATAATAATTATTATTAGAGAAGGTACCACCCAAGCTTGTCCTTGCTGTGAAGTGACGGAGGAAATCAACCTCAGCATACATATTACCAAACAAACTATAGTTATGGTTCCTATTATCCTTTGCACGTGTTCTTGTTGCAAAAGGGTTGCTGGCGTTACCGAGGTTAGCTCCGCGTGATCCACCAAAATCTCCGGCAATATTATATACCGGAATAATCGTCTGATTACGGTATGAATTTGCGATTTCAGTACCCTCATCATTCAATCCGGCGCCGTTTGATTGTGCGTAAGAGATTTGAAGATTTTGACCAATCCTGATGGCCTTTTTAATGTTGAATTCAGTATTTATTCTTGCAGTATATCTTTTATAGAAGTTATGGATCATGATACCTTTTTGATCCAGGTAATCAAAACTGAACATGTAACGGCTTCTGTCTCCACCACCTGATACATTGATGTTATGATTCATCATCTTTGCATCATTGGTGATTTCTTTATACCAGTTTGTACCGGCTTTATTTGCTCTTACAATAAGATAAGAACCGGAAACATTATCGAGGTCTAGGTTGTATCTGTTTGGATCAGCTCTTGGGTCTCCTTCCATAACACCACTTGAAGTACCAGCCAAAATATAATCTGGTAAACGTGGTGTTGCACCTGTTCCATATTGATCATGTGTTAATGCAGCACCGATATTCTTTTTAGCCAACCAGGCAAGATCAGCCATTTCCTGAGGATTCAAAAGATTGTCAAATCCTTTGCCAGGCTGACCTACTCCAAAATAATTGGTGTAAGAAACTTTAGCAGCACCCTGACGACCTTTCTTGGTTGTAACGATAATTACACCGTTAGAGGCACGGGAACCATAAATAGATGCAGAAGCAGCATCCTTCAATACCTGCATGCTTTCTATATCATTCGGGTTTAATCCACCAAGACTTCCAGGAACACCATCAACGATGATCAACGGTTCGTTACCATCGAATGATGCAAATCCCCTGATACGAATGGAAGCACCATCACCTGGACGATTCGCAGTTGTTACAGTAACACCTGATGCACGTCCTTGTAATTGAGATTCTGCATTTGCTGCAGGAATCGATTTTAGATCTTCCGTTTTAACAACGGCAACAGATCCAGTTATGTCTTTCTTTGCTTGAGAGGTGTAACCTGTTACTACAACATCTGTAAGTGTTGTGGTCTTGTCTTTAAGAACAATATCCACAACATTACTATTTGCAGTGGATACTTCAACAGTTTCGAAACCCACGAATGTAACTACAAGAAGGCTGATGCTTGTAGGAACGGTTATCGTAAATGAACCGTCGACATTCGTTTGTGTAGCAACGTTAGTGCCTTTAACAGCAACAGTGGCACCAAATACTGGTTGTTTGTCTTTTTCACTGGTGACCTTACCAGTCACAGTCTTGGGCTGTGAGAATGCAACCGTGGCGAATAAGAGCAGGCATACAGTCAGCCACGACCGCAGAACAGTTAGCTTTGAGGGCATAATGATTGATTTAGATTATTGGGTTGTGATTGAAAATGACGTATAAATTTAACAAGAATTTAAAATTAGATTCAAAAAAATTTTAACCGTCAAACGAAAAAAAATATTCATTGAAAACTTTACAAAACGTCACATGAAAAAACCCTGAAAGTCGCTCGGGGCGCTGATTTCAACAAACACTATGAGAAAGAACTAACGGCTATTAGTGTATAACTTACACATTGATCTTTATCATCATCCAAACTTTGTTGAAGAGCGTTTTAATGAATCAGGTGCTGCATTTACGATTATATTTTTTGAAACTAAAATTGAATTCACGATTTGCTTTTTTTAATTTTAATCAAATCATGGTTTTTAAAACGCAATGGCAAAAGTCTATTCTTTAAGTATATTGTTCCTCTTGCTAATTTTTATTAGTGCATGCAAGAAAAGTGGTTCTGGAAACCCAAATCCTCCGCCGCCACCACCTCCTCCTCCTCCCCCTGTTTCTCAACAATGGAAATTCGAATCAACTGTTCTTTGGGAAGAGAATTTCAACTACACAGGGGTTCCCGATACAACAAAATGGGGTTATGATATCGGGGGTAACGGTTGGGGCAATAACGAACTACAGTATTACACCAGCTCTGGAAATGCGATGGTGGAGAGTGGAACTTTAAAGATCACTGCCAAGAAAGAAAACTTTTCAGGAAGAGCTTATACATCTGCAAGAATGGTCTCAAGAAATAAGGCTGACTGGCTTTATGGTCGAATTGAAGTAAAGGCAAAACTTCCCCGCGGCAGAGGATCATGGCCAGCGATTTGGATGCTGCCTACAGACTGGTCTTACGGGAACTGGCCAAACAGCGGGGAAATCGATATTATGGAGCATGTAGGCTATGATCAGAATCGCGTCCATTTTACTATCCATACCCAGGCTTACAATCACATGATTGGAACGCAACGTAGCCAGAACAGGATAATCCCAACCGCATCAGATGAGTTTCACTTATATCGCGTGGATTGGGCCTCTTACGGGATCCGTGGCTATTTCGACAATGAACTGATGTTTGAATTCGTAAATCCGGGAGGAGGGTATACATACTGGCCTTTTGACCAGAAATTCCACTTGTTGCTGAATATCGCAGTCGGGGGTAATTGGGGTGGACTTCAGGGTGTTGATGACACAATTTTTCCAATTACCCTGGAGATTGATCACATCAAATACTACAAATTTTTGGAGTAAGATTCTAAATGATTAATAATCAATAATTAATAATAAATAATCAATAATTGTCGCGGCTGCAAGCACCTCATGGTAAATCTGCCCGCTCCACTTCGGTCAATTAATTGATTATTGATTATTAATTATTGGGTTCCGCAAGGTTGTCCACCATCTTCAAATATTAAGGACAATTTGGCTGCTCTTGGCCCTTGGCAGAATAATTGACGCACTTACCTTTGCCGACAATTTTTCAGACTTATAGGATAATCAAACTATGCAAAAACATCATACTCAAGAAAAGGATTCGCAGAATAAGCCTGCCCCAGCGCAGGCGGGAGATAAAGGAATCCGGACCAACGCTGAAAAAGCTAAGGTTGAAGAACAGGGTGAAGAGCAAAATGTAGCGACTAGGGAAGCTGGTGAAGAGAAGTCAGAATCTGAGGTGGAGAAGCTGAAAAAAGAGGTTCAGTTACTCCAGGAGAAATATATGAGGCAGGCTGCCGAATTTGATAATTTCAGAAAGCGTACTGCCAGGGAAAAAATAGAGGGGATGCAGACTGCTGGAAAGGATGTGATTCAGTCTTTGCTTGTGGTTTTGGATGATATGGATCGTGCCGAAAAACAAATGGAAGGGACCGAGGGTCCCGAGTTGATTAAACAGGGCATTCACCTGATATTCCAAAAGCTCAGAAATATTCTTCAAGCCAAAGGTTTGAAACAAATGAATACAATCGGTGAAGAATTCAATCCCGACCTGCATGAGGCAATATCAGAAATCCCTGCTCCATCCCCTGAATTGAAAGGAAAAGTGGTGGATGAATTGGAGAGAGGATATTATCTGAATGATAAAATTCTTCGTCACGCAAAAGTTGTGGTTGGAAAATAGGATAGTGGAATGAGATAGATTTTAGATCTGACCCTTTTAAAACTTAAAAATTATATTCGGTGAACCCGAAATTAACCTTGGGATAATTGGTTAGGCTTTTATGAAAAGAGATTACTACGAAATACTGGGAGTTGGCAAGTCCTCGTCTGCAGACGAAATAAAAAAAGCATATCGCAAAGTCGCTATGCAATTCCATCCTGATCGCAATCCTGGAGATAAATCAGCAGAAGAAAAATTTAAAGAGGCAGCAGAAGCTTATGAAGTATTGAGCGATGCAGATAAAAGAGCACAATACGACAGGTTTGGTCATGCAGGTGTAGGCAATGGACGTGGTTTTGGAAGCGGCAATGTGAATATGGAAGATATCTTCAGCCAGTTTGGCGATATTTTCGGAGATGATATTTTCGGGAGCTTCTTTGGAGGAGCGGGAAGAAGGGGCGGTCAAGGGCAAAGAAGTCGCGGTGTACGAGGAAGCAATCTTCGCGTCAAAATAAAACTCAGTTTTGAAGAGATTGCTAAAGGAGTAACAAAGCAGATCAAAGTAAAAAAATATGTTGTCTGCAATACTTGTTCGGGCAGTGGCGCAAAGGATAAAGGGAGTGTTCAAACCTGTGGCACTTGTGGAGGAAGTGGACAGGTAAGACGTGTGACAAATACTTTTCTTGGTCAAATGCAAACGGTTACTACCTGTCCAGCCTGTAACGGAGAAGGGTCTGTGGTAACTGTAAAATGCCATTCATGTAAAGGCGAAGGAAGGACTTATGGAGAGGAAACGGTAACTATTGATATTCCCGCAGGTGTTCAGGAAGGTATGCAGTTGAGCGTTGGTGGTAAAGGAAACGCTGGAGAAAGAGGTGGATCTTTTGGTGACTTGATCGTATTGATCGAAGAAGAAGCGCATAAAGAACTTCATCGCGATGGATTGAATGTAGCGTATGAATTGTATATCAGTTTTACTGACGCAGTATTCGGCACACAGGTAGAAGTACCGACAATAGATGGAAGGGCGAAGATTAAAATACCGGCAGGTACACAAAGTGGTAAACTCTTCCGCTTAAAAGGAAAGGGATTTCCTGCAATAAACTCATACGAAAAAGGAGATCAGTTGATCTACGTGAATGTTTGGACACCACAACATCTCAGTGCCGAAGAAAAGGCAATGCTGGATAAATTGAGTGGTTCAGTAAACTTTCAACCCAAGCCGGAAAAATCTGACAAAAGCTTTTTTGATAAGGTAAGGGAAATGTTTTCCTGATCCG
>JGI10213J12805_10034665_pt1 | contig 10373 bp, 10 predicted proteins | sample WisNatreferecore_FD_12805 | JGI IMG/M metagenome (IMG submission 12805)
ATTTGCTGCTGCTCCAGCCGTTGCTGGCTGTTCTGCAAATTTCTCTTTATCCGTTTTATTTAAACACGAAATCGCCAGAACACTGATAAGGAGAATAAATAACCCGTTTTTCATTTCTGTATTTTTTACAAAACTAAACAACTGATACAAATCAGGAAGGTTTATAGCTTACTTTATGCATCTTGTTGTCCCTCACCAACTCCTTATGAATATTATCCAGGATTCCATTCACAAACTGACCGCTCATTTGGGTACTGTAGTCTTTGGCCAGGTCTATATATTCATTGATGGTCACTTTTGGAGGAATGGTTTCAAAGAAAAGGAATTCACATACTCCCATACGCATAAGGATCATATCTAAAGTCGCAATTCGTTCAGGATCCCAATTCTTCAACTTCGGTTTGATCAATTCCATCGTAATTTCTTTTTTGCTGAGCGCTGTTTCCAAAAGTTCTTTCGCGAACTGCCATTTTTCTTTTCCTAACAATTCCTGGAAATTAAAGCTCGATGGTTTTTGGATGAAATTCTGAACAAGCATCACGATCATTTCTCCATCGTCCACCCAATTGTTGAAACTCTCTTCCAGCAAACCAAGGAAAGATTCATTTGGTAACATTAACTCCCCAAAAATGTATTCGAGAAGCTCCTTCTCTGATCTGCTCTCTCTTTCTCCAAGTGCGATGTATTGTATGTATTTATCAGTTTCTGCCAGTTCCCCATAGATTTTCCGAACCAAATCCTTTGTTTCTATCAGCTCAGGCTTATCTTCTTTCAATGCTTTCTTATAGGATGGATGTTCCATCATCTTCCAGAGCACTTCGTTACCCGCAATCTTCGTATTAACGTTAAGATCCTCTTTTGAGGGCAGATGCTTTGATGCACGATTACGGGCATCGACCTCGGCATATCGTGTCACTTCGGTAAGGAAATGTATAATGAATACAAGAAGCTGCCGGGTTTGGTCGAATTGTTTCTGAAGCAACTTAACGGGCTCACCTGGTTTTATGAGTTCTTCCTGGCTTTCCACAGAGTAGAGGGTCTGCATCACTTTCACACGGATATTTCTTCTACTGATCATTGCGTAAGAACTATTTAGGGCAGCGAAGATAGGGTTTTTAGAGTTGCCAGTTACCAGTTCCCAGCTACCGGTTACCAGTTCCCGACTTCCGGTTACCTGTTACCAGAAATTAATAACCGCCAACAGGTAACTGGTAACCAATAACCGGTAACAGGCCCCACAGTGAAAATTTGGCGCTCAAACGGAAAAAAATTCCTGATTATTGAGGGCCGATATCGTGTTTATACGAAGAGACCTGAAATTTTTTCCGACACTGATTAAATGGCACACAATTCGATTAACTTTGCGCACCCCGGACCTAGGTCCGTCCCGATAGCTATCGGGATCGGGAGGATTCCGGGCTCAACTACTCAAATCATTTAAACTTCAAAACTGATAATTATGGCTAAAAAGGTTAGTGTTACCCCACTTCACGACAGGGTAATTGTGAAACCGGCAAAAGCTGAAGAAAAGACAGCCGGTGGAATAATCATCCCGGATACTGCTAAAGAAAAGCCTCAACGCGGTACCGTTATCGCTGCCGGGCCTGGAAAAAAAGATGAACCGGTTACTGTTAAGGTAGGAGACACTGTTCTCTATGGAAAATATGCAGGTACTGAGATCACCATCGATGGTGAAGACCTGATGATCATGAGAGAGAGCGATATTCTCGCTATAGTTTAGCTATGAGCTCCCGATAGCTATCGGGATAGCCACGAGCTACGAGCCAGATGCTCGAGGCTCGAAGCTCAAAGCTCACAGCCAAATCCTCAATAAAGCTAATTTGTAAAATAATAACTAAGTAATATGGCAAAACAACTGTATTTCGATATCGAAGCCCGCAACAGAATGAAGAAGGGCGTAGATATACTGGCCAACGCAGTAAAAGTTACGCTCGGGCCAAAAGGACGTAACGTAGTACTGGAAAAGAAATTCGGTGCACCTTCAATAACAAAAGATGGTGTAACGGTTGCAAAAGAAATCGAACTGGAAGACCCTATTGAGAATATGGGTGCCCAGATGGTAAAAGAAGTTGCCTCTAAAACTTCTGATATCGCTGGTGATGGTACTACAACCGCTACTGTGCTTGCACAGGCGATAATCACTGAAGGTTTGAAGAATGTTGCAGCAGGTGCAAACCCAATGGACCTCAAAAGAGGTATCGACAAAGCAGTAGTTGCTGTTGTTGAAAGTCTGAAAGCACAATCTCAGAAAGTTGGGTCAGATAGCAACAAGATCGAACAGGTTGCTGCAATCTCAGCAAATAATGATTTCGCAATCGGAAAGCTGATCGCTGATGCGATGGCTAAAGTTGGTAAGGATGGCGTTATCACAGTTGAAGAAGCTCGCGGAACTGAAACAAGCATCGAGCTTGTTGAAGGAATGCAATTCGACCGCGGATATATCTCTCCTTATTTCGTTACTAATAGCGAAAAGATGGAGGCAGAATTGCAGACTCCCTATATCCTGATCTATGATAAGAAGATCAGTGCGATGAAGGATATCCTGCACATTCTCGAGAAGATCGCTCAGCAAGGTGCTCCATTGCTGATCATCGCTGAAGATCTCGAAGGTGAAGCACTCGCTACACTCGTTGTAAATAAATTAAGAGGTACATTGAAAGTTGCCGCTGTAAAAGCACCTGGCTTTGGTGACAGAAGAAAAGAAATGCTTCAGGATATCGCTGTTCTTACTGCCGGTATCGTAATCAGCGAAGAGCAGGGTTACAAACTGGAGAATGCTGACCTCAGCTATCTCGGACGTGCAGAGCGCGTTGTTGTAGATAAAGACAATACAACCGTAGTTGGTGGTAAAGGCAAGAAAGCTGATATCACAGCTCGTATCAACCAGATTAAATCTCAGATCGACACAACAACTTCAGATTACGATAAAGAAAAATTACAGGAGCGCCTGGCTAAATTAAGCGGTGGTGTGGCTGTATTGAATGTTGGTGCCGCTACGGAAATGGAAATGAAGGAGAAAAAAGACCGCGTGGACGACGCCTTACATGCAACCCGCGCGGCTGTTGAAGAAGGTATTGTACCGGGTGGGGGTGTTGCGTTTATCCGTGCTATCGAAGGTTTAGATAAGATCAAAGGTGATAATGATGATGAGATCACTGGTATCAATATCGTTAAACGTGCACTCGAAGAGCCGATCCGTCAGATCGTAGAGAATGCAGGAATCGAAGGTTCAATCGTGGTACAAAAGATCAAGGAAGGAAAGAACGATTTCGGATTCAATGCACGTACAGAGAAATACGAAGGCTTATTGAAAGCTGGAGTAATTGACCCAACAAAAGTTACCCGTATAGCATTGGAGAATGCTGCTTCAATCGCAGGTATGCTGCTCACTACTGAGTGTGTAGTTGCCGATAAGCCTAAGAAGGAAGAAGCTCCTCATTCACACGGAGCTCCTGGTATGGGCGGAATGGATTACTAAGATCAAGGGTTCAATAGACCAAATAAAAAATCCCCGGAATGATTTCCCGGGGATTTTTTTATTACAAAATTCAATTCAATTAGTGGATTGCTCTGAAGCGGTATAGATATAATTCCTTTTCACCAACATAGTTTTCCGAGATATGCGTAAGATCCAGCCAATCTTTATTAAACTCCCTTATGTGATAGCTGTGGCTTAAAAATCCGCTCTGAAACCTGAGCGAAGTATCTCCCGAACTTGACCAGGACCCTCCACCGAGTCTGAAAAATATACTGTTGTTTACGGGGATGCAGGGCAGACCATTTTCATCACTGGTAAATGATCCATCCGCTTTGAATTCAAAAAGATCATCCAGTTCGCAGGATTTAAAAGTGGTATAAGTCAGTTCTATCGCTCCAGTTCCCGGGGGATTTTCCATGAATACCCGGTTCAATTGCCATTTAGAAGCTGTCAGTATTTCTTTGAGTGCAGGTTTTGGATCGGTCCCTTTCTTGTCACAACTTGAAAGAAGCATACAAATTATCAAAACTGAAACAAGCAAGTTTTCCAAAACTTTCATGAATACAATTTACGGTATTGGGACAATAAAAATTTGCCCTATGCTGCTCTTGTCCATGCTGTTTGCATGGTCAGCCTGCTGCTTTTTAGCCATCAATATTGCTAGGGAGTCAGAGAGACAAGGTTATATGATAAAGCGGTCTTTTAATAATTATAACAAATGGAGGCAGAATTAATTTCGTAACTTTTAGATCAAATTCTAGCTCATGAAATACTGGTTGGTCCTGCTGTTGGTCGGTCAACAAGCATTCTCTCAAACCGTGGAAGGGTTTAAGACCGTACCAGACCGACCGGGTAATCAGGAAGTATCCGGGAACCCCTATTTACTCAATAATTGGAATGAGGGTGTTATCAAATTCTCCAGCGGCCGGGTAGTAAAACAATTCAAATTGAAATTCGACTGTCTCAATAACCAATTATTATTACAGTTTGAAGGAAATACGTTTGCGGCTGAAAGTAAGGTGACTGAATTCGTGATCTATCCTAAAGGAAAATCAAGAAATGATTCTATGGTTTTCCGAAAGGGATTTCCTACGATTGATCGGGGAAATGAAAACACTTATTACCAGGTTTTAATTGATGGGAAGAGCACGCTGCTCCGACTCTTCGTCAAGTTAATTATTGAAGAAAAACAAATAGTTGGCGGATCCGTTTCCAAAAAAACCGATGATGATGAGCAGTACTATTTGTTACAAGACAAAGCCATGATTTCCCTACCCAGGGAGAAAAATTCAGTTCATGAATTTTTTCCTTTGTACAAGAATGAGCTTAGGCAATATATCGTTAAGGAACAATTGAAAATGCGAAACGCGGGTGATTTTGTCAAGCTGGTACAGTACTATAATAGTATTCTTTAGTTCCCCGAGCTAACTCCATTTACGATTTACGAATTACGATTTACGAATTCTTCAAGTGTCGAATTCCAGATCATTTGCACAGAGACCCCTTGCAAAGAAAAAGGAAAGTTACACTTGAAGAAATCGTAAATCGTAATTCGTAAATCGTAAATATTCTTAAGGCAGGGTGGTAATCTTAATATTCTTCCACTTCACTTTAATTCCTCCACCATCATGGATTTGTAAAGCGATAAATCCATTTCCCTGGCCAATCTTTTCATCTTTTAGGGTGATCATTTGCTTTCCATTCAACCAGGTTGCAACCTGATCGTCGACCACGCGGATCTTTAGAGTATTCCATTCGCCTGGCTTCAATGCTTTCTCCTCCTCGGCGGAGGGTTGAATCAGCCAGCCTCTGCCATAGGATTCATAAATACCCCCGGTATGGCTATTAAGCGGGGCAACTTCCACCTGCCATCCACTGATCTTTACGCCTTCGATCGAAGACCGGAAAAACACACCACTGTTCCCGTTGGCTTCCTGTTTGAAATCGAGGGTCAGCTCAAAATTCTTGTAGGACTGGTCAGTACTCAGGTAGCCATACTGGTTATCCGGGCCGCTTTCGCAGACCAGCTCCCCATTTTGTACATACCATTTCTCAGTTCCGTGGATCTTCCAGCCATCGAGGTTTTTCCCATTAAAAATGGATTTTGACTTTTGGCCAAATGCGAATTGACTTAGCAATAAAATGGGTAGAAAAAAAAGGATCTTTTTCACGATGCAGTATTTGGCGGAAGGTACATCGAAAACTTATTCCGGCAATTCCGATTGAGCAACCTCAATTTTGGTTTTGACGTACAAATAGTCAATAACCAAACTTTAGGCTTATGAAAAAGTTACTGGTATTCGGCTTCCTCCTGACAGCCCTGATCGGAAGGGGGACAAAGCATCTCGTAACCATTACGAGTTTTCAATTTACTCCAAACAACTTTACGGTAACTGTCGGCGACACAGTCCGATGGGAATGGGTTGATGTTGGACATACATCTACCTCAACAACAATTCCCGGTGGGGCACCGGCCTGGGATGAAACGAGGGGTGTTCCGGCCCAATTCTATGAGTATAAGGTTATGGTACAAGGAACCTACAGTTACAAGTGCACGCCTCATGAATTTTTTGGAATGGTTGCTTCTTTTACAGCGAATGCAGGAGCACCGGTGACGATGATAAATTTTGCGGTAAAAACTAATGGAAAGGGGAAGGCAGGTTTGTCCTGGACAACCCTAACAGAAGTTAACGCGGATTATTTTTCCGTTCAACGTAGTGAGGATGGAGCTAAATTCTCGGAAATCGGAAGAGTAAAGGCTGCAGGAAACTCTACTCAAAGATTGAACTACACTTATGGCGACGAGAAGATCAATCCAAATTCGCGATATTTTTATTACCGGTTACAAACAGTCGATCTCGATGGCTCGAAAGAATTATCACAAATAAAACTTCTTAAGCAGGATGTTGCACTAAGAAAGATCGTTGTAAAAATAAGTCCCAATCCAATTACCGCGGGAGATCATATTCAACTTTGGTTTAATGCCGACGATCCTGGCAAGCTCAACGCCCAATTATTCGACATACAGGGAAGATTGGTCCATCAAACGCAACTTGCTGCGTTTACGGGCGTGAACTTTGGTCATCTGCATATTCATGATCTTCCAAAAGGAACTTATATACTTCAGTTAAAGATTGGTGAGTTGAAAGAATCGGTAAAAGTTGTCGTGCAAGAATAGTCAATCGTCAATCGTCAATCGTGAATGGCCAGCGGTCAAAGGTTAAAAGGGTAATGCCAATTAACTTTTCTCAGGTCATTATTCTCGATTGACGATTGACGATCCACGATTGACGATTCACGATTCACGATTTCTTAACTTCGATCATGCCATCCTTCTATGTAGATCCGGATATTTCAGTTGCTCGTACATTGGATACGAGTTTTTATACGGACCCAACTGTTTTTGAAGACTGCAAGCAGAGGATCTTTAGCCGCTCCTGGCAGTTCTGCGGAGATACGGATTTGATTAGGGAAACTGGCCAATGTCATCCATTTACTTTATTGGAAGGATATTTAAATGAGCCCCTTTTATTGAGCAGGGACAAGGAGAACAGCATTCATTGCCTCAGTAATGTTTGTACACACAGGGGAACGATCGTAGTGAATGGTCCATGCAAGGTTTCGCGCTTGCGTTGCCGTTATCACGGCCGGATCTTTCAACTTGACGGCAAGTTTCAATCCATGCCAGAATTCCAGGAAGTAAAAGATTTTCCTTCTGCTGAAGATGATCTTAAAAAACTTCCTTTGTTTAGATGGGGTAAATGGTTATTTACTTCAATCGGACCACAGTTCAATGCCGAAATATTTTTTGGGCAGCTAATCGAGCGATTAGGTTGGTTGCCTGTGCATGAATTTGAATTGAGAAGAGATTTGTGCAGGGAGTATACGGTAAAGGCACATTGGGCGCTCTATTGCGAAAATTATCTTGAAGGTCTGCATATACCATTTGTGCATGCAAGCCTGAACTCTGTAATTGATTTTGGTAACTATTCAACCGAATTGTTTCCATACAGCAATCTTCAATTGGGAATTGCTAAAACAGATGAATATTCATTTGATCTACCTCAAAATTCTCCAGATTTTGGAAAAGATGTTGCGGCCTACTATTTCTGGGTCTTTCCAAACATGATGTTCAATTTTTATCCATGGGGTTTGTCCATTAATATTGTACAACCTGTATCAATGGAATTATCCAAAGTAAATTTTCTTACTTATGTTTGGAAGGAAGAAAAGCTTAATACGGGAGCGGGCTCCGCTCTTGATAAAGTTGAAAGAGAAGATGAGGAAGTAGTAGAAGCTGTTCAGCGGGGAATCCGTTCAAAATTTTATCATCACGGAAGATATTCCGTCACGCGGGAACAGGGCACCCATCATTTTCACCGGATGATTGCAGCATTTATGCAATCTTCTTAATGCATAAATATGTCTGCAGGAGAGGCGCTCAAAAAAAATATTGGTTTCTGGTCTGCGACAGCTATTGTGATTGGAAGTATTATTGGTTCGGGTGTATTCATGAAACCCGCTACCATGGCGGCTCAGACGGCTTCGCCAATTTGGCTATTACTTATTTGGGTTATCGCGGGATTGTTTTCCTTATTCGGCGCTTTGATCAACGCGGAAGTAGGAGCGATGTTTCCTAAAAGCGGTGGACATTATGTCTATCTGAAATACATGTACAATGATCTCTTCGGGTTTTTGTACGGATGGGCCGCATTTGCCGTAATCAATACCGCCGCAGTCGCTTCGATCTCCTTTGTATGTGCACAGTATGCTGATTATTTTCTTCATCTTCCCCGGTTTTCATCGGAAACAGAGAAATCACTGGTATTACCTCTGCCGTTTATTGGGAAATTGTATCCTCTCGCAAATTTTGGAGTTAAATTACTGGCCATTGCTCTCACATCAGGTATCACATTTATAAATTATCGTAGCGCGAAAGCAGGTACTCGCCTTCAGGTGGTCACTACAATCATAAAGCTCGTTGTAATTGGCGCTTTGATATTTGGAATATTTTTTTCGGGTAATGGTAGCGTGGAGAATTTTTGGACTCCATCATCCAATCCTAAACAGAGTTGGCAATTGCTTGGGGGACTGATCGCAGCGCTCACCGGCGCTTTTATGGCATATGATGGATGGATCAATGTAAATTTCGTGGCTGGCGAAATAAAGGAGCCAAACAAAAATATTCCCAGAAGCCTTCTTATCGGTGTTTTTGTTTGCATGATTGTTTACGTGCTGGTGAATCAAGCCTATCTCTATGTGTTACCTGTTGATCAAATGGCTGGATCATCGCTTGTCGCATCAGATGCCATTGCAATTGCACTTGGAAAAACAAGTGGCGCGATTGTCGCGGCATTGATTGTTATCTGCACGTTTGGCGCTGTGAATGGAAATATCCTTGCATCTGCGCGAGTGACTTATGCGATGGGATCGGATAGACTCTTTTTCAGTTGGACGGGAAAAACGCATTCGAAGTATAAAACTCCGGGTAATGCGCTTTGGCTTCATGGAATTTGGACCATCGTTCTTATCCTTAGTGGTTCTTTCGATATGCTCGCCGATATGTTTACTTTCATCGCCTGGGTGGTCTACCTGTTCGGCGCCATTGGTATAATAATCCTTCGTAAAAAATATCCAGATCTACCCCGACCTTATAAAGTCTGGGGTTATCCCTTTGTCCCAATACTTTTCATTGCCTTCGCTTCTTTTTATGTGGTAAGCACTGTCTGGAATGATACCATCAGTTTTATAAATGGCGATGTTCCCGTGATCAATTCAGTTTTGGGCCTTTTGATTACCGTACTGGGTATTCCTTTGTATTATTTCTTCAGGGCGAAGCATGGGTCGCGAGTTGATAAGGTTGATAAGGTTGACAGGGTTGACAAAAGTTGATAAAGTTAACAGCCTGTTGCTTTACCAATTTCAATACAAAATCAGAATTCTACTTAAAACCTTGTCAACCTGCTAACTTGTTAACCCTGTTAACCCTGTCAACCTTGTCAACCCTGTCAACTCTCACCCAAATCTCTTAAATTTAGGTAACCGCATTATCCCAAAAATCGCTGTATGAAAAAGATCTTCTCTTTGATATTGCTGTTTTCAGCTTCGATATCTTTAGCTGAAGCGCAGTTTATTCGCGACAATGTTAGCGGTGCTCCTTATGTGGCTAACCGTTATACAGAAATTCTTGGTTCACCTTTGTTATTTGAAGACTGGTACGAAGGAAATATTTATTTAAAGGATGGAACCAAGGCTGAAAAATTTCCACTCAAGTTCAATGTATACGAGAACCAACTTATTTTTAATTATAATAATCAGGCACTGATTGTTCAGAATCCCATAAAAGAGTTCGTAATCAATTCGGTAAAAGATGGTGTAACAACAACCATGGCTTTTCGTTGTGGTTACCAGCCGATCGAAAAGAATGATGAAAAGACTTTTTATCAGGTATTACAGGATGGCCCCACTGCATTATTAAAACAGATCAAAAAAGCCGTTGTAACAAATGCAAATTATGGGGGCGCAGAAAATGTTCGTCAATTCGAAACGGTTGAAGCCTATTTCGTGGCGTTGCCCAGAGGGGATCTTGCAAGGATCAGAAAGGATAGAGGAAGTCTTATTGATGCGTTGGGTGATAGCAAAGGCAAACTGGAAGCCTGGATGAAAGCAAATAACAATCGCGGAAAAACAGAAGCTGATCTGATTGCTGCTATCAAAGCATGGAATGAGAATCAGTGGAAATGAGAGTCAACCCTAAATTAAGTCAGGAATAAGTAAGGGACATAATGAGATTCTTATGGTCAGGAAATTGTTTAATAAGATTATCCCTTTTTCCTAATTCGAATTCTTCAAAATTGAAGCCGGGAGATACAGT
>JGI10213J12805_10000310_pt1 | contig 10307 bp, 7 predicted proteins | sample WisNatreferecore_FD_12805 | JGI IMG/M metagenome (IMG submission 12805)
ACATCATTTTGGCCACGTCTGCAAGTAAAGGCTTGCATTCGCTTCAGAAATGATGTATGTCATCTTATGCAGTAGGTTCTACTCGCCTTTCGAAGGCGGGGAGTAAGAGCATATGATGACATGGGAAAACCACAGGGCTATCTCTTAGCCTATCAAAGTAGTCTTGCAGGGAAAGCCACATATCTTCGAATGCTAGTCGGAATCTTTTTATGAAATATGTGTCCAACACAAACTATCAGCTCTGTAAGCAATCCCTTGTTGATAATCGTCATGTAGCAAATAATAGTAATAATACTCTGAATAGATTATTCTGCTGTCGCATGACTTATTTATTTTTGAGATAATACCTATTTGCTTAACAATTTCCATTATTTAGTACAATAGAAAATAATTACCACGTTTCAGAGAGTATACACTTCAACAACTATCTTGCTTAATAGGGGTGCTGTATTATTATGTTTATGATTTAATTGTGTACTGGATTCAAGTCATCATGCTGGAACTATCACATGCCATCTGTTAGAGAACAATAACAAAGCAACATGATTATAAAGTTGTATGGAGAATTAACCTAGGAATTTCATATCAGAAGGTAAATGTCTCTGCCGATATCTCTTCCTGACGGGAAAACTCTAAAAATTAAGAAAAGTACCAGGGCAAAAAATCTTAGAATTAGAGTTGATGCCCTAGGGGTATATGCGATAGTACCAACAAATTATAACATAAAAGATCTTGTAAATTTCATTGATAATAAGAAAACTTGGATTGCAAATGCATCTAAATATTATAACAAATTAAGATTGAAATATGATGAGCAATATCTTAGAACAAATACAATTTCCTTTCTTGGCAAAAGATATCGACTTAAAATGATTAAAGATAAAATGTCTTCTACGATGATATCAGAGAACCTAAAATTAATAGTTTTTCATGTAACCGATAAACGTAAATATAAAAATAATATTTGTGAATGGTATAAGATAGAAACAGCAAAGATTATAGCCAAACGTTTACCTTTGATTGCATCTAAATTAAATATAGAGTATAATACATTTTCCATCAAAAGACAAAAGTCAAGATGGGGTAGTTGCTCTATAAAGAGAAATTTGTGTTTTAACTTACTTTTATCTGCAACCCCTATGGAGGTTATAGATTATGTAATAACTCACGAGCTATTACATATAATAGAGCCAAATCATTCAAAGAATTTCTGGAACCTAATGAAGTCGACATATCCCAACTATCAAAAACATCGTGAATGGCTCAATACTTATGGTTCATTGATAAATAATATTCCTACAATAGACAACAAGGTGGAATGATGCTGATGAACTTTATTTAAGTCGCCAGTAATTCTGTTAACAATACTTAGATATTAATCAAAAGGTCTAGACAAATAGCCACACTTGTGTATGTATACTGTATGATCGTCTATTCGCAAATTTGAGCAATAAATATTAATATTAATATTAATAGGATTACCAAGCTTCAAATATGAAATTTATTATAACAACAAACAAATTAAATTCATTATTATATGACAAGAATAAAAAAAAAATAACCATAATTGACGCTAGAACATTTTCAAATTATGCAGATGGCCATATACCTAGCGCAATAAATGCAGATCTTATGCAATTTCACTGGATTGATACTTCCAAAGCGGGTATAGCACAATTCGATAAGCAAATGCAAATCCTTCTTTTAAACCTTGGAATAACAAAAAATAGGTTAGTGATCTTTTATAATGATATTTCAGGACCATCAGCGGCAAGAGGGGTGTGGTTGCTGAATTACTTCTCACATAGTCATGTTCTAATGCTCGACGGTGGGTTTGAAAAATGGAAAAAAGATGGATATTCAATAGAAACAAAAAGTAATCCCTATCTTCATTCTTCCTCTTCTTCTAAACTTAAATGCATAACCAGACCCAGTATCCTAGCAACTTATAAGCAGATAAAATATGCAATACAAAATAAAAATAAAAATGTGATAATAGTCGATTCGCGTTCAAATTCTGAATTCAATGGATCTGTTATTCGTGCCGCTAAAGCAGGACATATTCCTAATGCAATAAATATCGATTGGAATGAAAATATTGAAAATGGTATTTTCAAAAATTCCCAAAAGCTAAGAAAGGTATATTCGAACATTCCACCTGATGCAGAGGTTATAACATATTGTCAAGGTGGATATAGAGCTGCTAATAGCTTTATTGCCTTGAAAATGCTTGGTTACAAGAACGTGAAAGTTTATCTTGGCTCATGGGGAGAATGGGGTAATATGCCAGATCTTCCTATCGAAAAATGACATGGATTATTTTTGCATACATTATCTGCGCAGATAATGAGATTTTCTATGTATTCGATCTTTTTACTTAATCTATTTCTGTTTTCTAACAGAATTCATTCTGCAATTCTATAAGATTATATTATTAAAGCTTATGAAATCACTTTTAATTATGCAGAATATAATTCTTTAACTGGTATTTCCTACCGATGCTCTACACAATTATTTTGAACATTATTTTTCTAATCCAATTCGGATCTTTGCCCTTTATTAATAATTTTACAAACAAAACAATTTGATTACTAGTAAAACGTGTTAGCAATATACAAGATTAAATTTATTTTGAAGGATATGATGATGTTTGAAACTTGATTAAATAATTATAATGATCCTCACGTGGAGTACAAGATCTAGCTTACTAACGAAGCCTAAAATAATAGAAAAGATGTATGATGAGCAATGGCAGATAAAAAGAAAATTACAGATAAAAAAAATAGAAGTGATATCAAGAGCAGAGATGATAGTTACTTTGCAGTAAGTCGGCGTAAGAGAAAGCGTTATATGAAGATTATAATTCCTGTTGTTGCTGCAGCAGTAGCAATAGCTGCTATTTCTGTTATTATGTTTTCAGTACAACCTAATAATATTAACAATAACTATGGGCCGGTAGGCTCAGCCCATGAACATGCTGCCTTTGCTATAAATCTTGATAAGGTTCCAGTTGATTTTAGTCAAGGTAAATATCAAGTACAATCCAGACTGATACATGTAGAGAATAATGATGGGACGACACTGCATAGGCATGCAACGGAGGTGCCTTTTGGCGAATTTCTTAAAAGTGTAGATATGGACATTAAAAATGGATGTTTTATACTAGATGATGGAAAAGAGTTCTGTGATACTGCAGACAAAAAACTACGATATTTTGTAAATGGGACAGAAAAAGAGTCTATCACAGATTATGTTTTAAATGAAAACGACAGAATACTTGTTATCTATGGCGATGAAAACAATAATGAAATAAAACAGGAAATCTATGCTCTAAGACAAGTCGCTATTAGAAGGTGAAATAATGAAATAAAACAGGAAATCTATGCTTTTTTAATGTGACTGTATTATATACTATAGAACAAAGCTAAATCTAACACTAAAGGTAATGCTCTAGCTGTTGTTGTCGTCCTCCTTCTCCTCATCTTCTTCTATCAAACGTACTTCTCCTAAGAGTCATCAAACTAATCAATGACCTTCGTAGTTCAATTTCTAAGGGCGTTTTGTAATAGTTGCAGTGTTACTGTCCATACTGTGCCATATTAAATCATATCCCATCTTGGAAATAAGATCATTGTAACAAGCTTCTGGGATATGGTTCTTTGCAAGAATTAGACAAGCATCAGTATATTTGATAGTATTTCTTAAAAGTAAATCTATCTGTTTCACTCTAATCATCGGAATTAAATACATGTCAGCTATGATATACTGATTCTTATAATTGCTGTTTTTTTCTTCCTCTTCTCTAATAATCTGAAGAACTGACTCGATTGGAATATTATATTTTTCTGCTATTTCCTTAAGTGAGATAATATTGCCACTACTGCTATCAAATTTATTGTTAACATTATTTTTATTAAGAATAACATGATCTAAATCTTCTATCAAGTTATTATAATTAGTACTTGCTAGTTTTGCTATCATTTCAAGGTCAATTGACTTTAAATAATCAAGAATAGGTTTAAGCGGCACTAGATCGTTTTTGTATACTATCAAATGATCTTTGTCTATGTAATCGGACAACCTTAAGCTTGCAAGTACTCTTTCTTTGTGTAGACTATTGCCTGAAACATAGCTATCTATATTTATAGCTATAAAGAAATCTATTTTATTAATATTATGGCCTTGTGCTAACCTTGATGTGGATGACACTGATGATGGTGGCGTTGGCGATGATGACATAATATCTGCTATCTTCTGTATTTTCTTAACAAGGTATTCATTGGTCCAAAATCCTACTATCTCTAGGTATACTCTTCTGCCGTATTTTTCAAAGACAAAGTCAGGGATGAAGCCTTTACCCGTAGATACTATTAAGGGCTCAGGTTCTCTAATCAGTTTCCATCCATTGGAAGATTGTTCGAACCTTGTAGCAAATTTCTCTTCCACGTTGCTATCAAAAGAATTGTCATCATAGGAAGAGGATCTGAAAAAAGATGATACTTTTTCTTCTTCTTCTAAACTCTTCTTGCTATTATCATGATATCCATATTGGTTAGGGTCACTTAAGAAGTGCGGAGATTCTACCTTAGACATTTCAAATTCATAAATTTTTTTCCCCACAGTAGCAGTCTTCCTTACGATTAAAGCCTTAATTGACCATTCTTCACTGGAAACTATTGAAGGTAGTAGTTTTGCAATGGAAGTCCCATATCTGTCAGTTAGTTTGAAGATGCTTAGTGGCCCATCAATAGAACAGATAATGATATTGGAATTGTCATGTCCAATATGAGCATGAGCTGGACTTCTGATATGCAAATAATTATCTTCATCATCATTCTGACATAACTCATTCTCCTTCCTTTGGCCTTGTTGCAAATCTTCTTTCTGCTGATATTGTAGGTTGTACATTAAACCTAATCTTTTTACATCTCTCAGAGCACGTTTCCAGTTCGATCCCCCACAAACGTGGAATTCGAGTTTTGTACAGTTAAACAATAATGTCTGCATTAAAGATAGATTATACCATGATATTAGTTTCTCAGGTCCTATTGGGTCAAATGCCTCTAATATCATATTCTCTTCTAGGTCAGCCCACATATCTTTGATTATTTTATCAGTAGATAAGTCAATTCTTGACGCAACTGTAACAATTATTTCTTTTCTCTCAAAATCTGTCAATGCGTACCCGCGTTTTGATGATTCTTCAAATAGGCATTTTCTGATAAAAACTGGATCAATGGTTTTAACATACTTGTTGCCAATTACATCATTACCGCTGCGACTGCCATCGCTATTGGTCTTGTTATTAGTTACCTCATTGATTTTTCTTGCTATTGTTATTGGCGTAGCCGACGTTTTTATTGGACCCAGTGTAGCCTTCCCACGGTTACTGAATATGCACCTTCTTTCAAGAAGAGTGTATAATCCCCTTACCAACTTATAATCGTCAGATTGTGATTCGAGTAATTCGATCCTTTCTGCAAGTGATCCTTTGGTTTCCTTCTTTCTGAATGATTCCTCAAACTGCTCAATCATATCTGCAGCCAATCGCAGTTCATCAAAAGTACTGTCCTTAACATCATTATGTTTACAAAATACAGGTGATATGTTTTTTCCCTTATTCGTTATTCTGACTCTGAGTAATTGAAGTGGAAGCATATGCTCTATATTCTATGTGATGTTATTCCTATCCGTTAATTCCGATGATGTCGATGTTGATAATGACACTGCTAAAGATGGTGATGGAGATGACATCAGTATAATATGATTTGATATTGCAGTTGTTGTGAAAATATTCTTACTATTATTGCTTGAGACATTATTAGTGTTGTTAATGGTTCTATCTTCTCTTTTTCCTTCTTCTTCTACTTTTCTCTCAACTGTAGTAGTGCGCTCATTGTAGAGAGCTTTTCTTCTCTTTGCACTAGTTCTAGTTTCCCTAGTCTCAGCGGACGTAATCTCAATTAGTAATGCATTTTTGTTTGCGTCACCTTTTGGTCTTAATAACCTCCCAAGTCTCTGAATGAATTCTCTACTGCTTCCAGTTCCACTAAGAATTATGCCAAGTTCTGCATCTGGTACATCTACTCCTTCATCTAAAACTCTGGATGTTACTACTGCATTGTATTTTCCATCCTTAAAACCCCTAATGATATCTTGCCTTTCAGCTTTATCTGTTTTATAAGTGATGCAAGGTATAAGAAAAGTATCTGATAATTCATAAACTAATTTATTATGCTGTGTAAATATTATTGTCTTAATGCCTTTATTGTCTGCCAGTATTTCCCGCAGTTCCTCTATTTTTGATCTACTATTCAGAGCTATGTCCATAGCCCTGTTTCTTGCTAGTAGAGCCTCCCTGGCAACTTTATTCCTCCCAGATATCATTACCAACTTTTCAAATGGGAGAGGGTATCTAAATCCGAGTCTTCTTAAGCAAGACTGATACATTTCGTAATAATTTTTATAGCTTTCAATTTCATCTGGTAGCATTTCAACTTGTCTTCTCTCTATTTTATAAAAAGCTAAGTGCTTTTGCTCAGCAAGCTCAGTCGATGATGTTTGAAACACTACTCCACCTACTAGCTTTGGAATTTCTGTGTGCAATCCGTCTTCACGCTCGAACGTTGCTGTTAGCCCTAGTCTGAATGGTGATACCAATTGTTCTGCTATAGATTTGTAGCCTGGAGCAGCCAAATGATGTACTTCATCGAATATTGTTAAAGAAAATTTATTCCCCAAATTGGAGGCTCTTATATAGGCGGAGTCATATGTGGATACAGTAATTGGTTGTATATCGTCAGTTCCTCCACCCAGATTTCCAATATTTATATCTGGAAAGTACTTTGAGATAACAGATGTCCATTGATCCATAAGATCAAGAGTAGGAACTACTACTAAAGAAGCGGCGTTTACTGTCTCTATTGACTTTATAGCTATAACAGTTTTGCCTGATCCAGTAGGCAATACAACACATCCTCTCATTCTAGCTCTAATCCAAGAATCGAGAGCCTTCTGTTGATAATCTCGCAGAGAAAGATTATTTCCATCATTTGTCCCTATTTTGATATTGGGGGATGGCAGTAGGTCCAATACATTATCTATATATTCTATACCACTTTGCTTGATATATTCCATAATATTTGTATAATAAAGAGCTGGTGCTCTAAGTTGATCGGAAGTCCGTGGATCAACTGTGGCAAACGGTATATGCGCAATGCCTTGTATCAATATTGTTCCTTTATCATAACTTAATGCTACTTTTATCACTATTACAATTGTAAAACAGATTAAAAATTTTAATCTTTACCTACAGTTATAAAAAATTTTTATACATTTTATGCAATGGTAAATACACAATTAAATATTACCATTATATTTATGATAACTATCATTGAGAAATTAGATAGAGAGATGATATAACTGTAGATTTTTTGTTTTCTTGGTTTTTTATCAATGAAAGGTTGATTTGGTAGTATTGCTGTATTATTAAGCATATGTCGTCATCGTCACCGTCTTCGTCTATAGATGATAGATTAGTCCAATTTCTAAAAGAAGGTAAGGATTGGGATAAAAAAGCTACTAACATTCCCGGGGTATTCTTACTGAAAATACCTGCATATAGAGGATCCTCTGCATCCATTGCTATAGAAATCAATCCACTGAGTTCTTCTGGTTCACCTACAAAAAAACGAGGAGTTATAATAAGATCTGGTTCGGAGCTTGAGGAGATAAATCGGCTGCTCTCAAACCCTAAACTTGTTCAACTGGCAACAAGTATAGATGAAGTCAATCCTGAAAAGAAGACATTTACTAAGAGTGGAACAGAAGATGTATTCGAAGTATAAGTCGGGTTGAAAAAGAAATTATTCTTGTTTTTCAAGCCATCTAATTAGCATTTATTAATTTTGAGGATGTCATCTTCTATACATATAGACCATCCTATTGTTTGGACTAATTCTATAGAGTTCAGATTATATCAAAAGAACATAGTAGAGTCTGCTAGCCAGAGAAATACTTTGGTAATCCTTCCTACTGCATTGGGTAAGACAATAATATCTATTCTAGTCTGTGCTGATATTCTGTACAAATACAGAGACAAACGAGTGCTAATGATGGCTCCTACAAGGCCATTAGTAGCACAACATATGAAATTGTTCTCGTCAGTTCTAAAAATTTTGGAAGAACAAATTGCAGCTGTAACAGGTAAGACTCCTCCAGAAGCCAGGAGAGCAGTATGGATCAAAAAAGATGTTAGGCTGGTGTTTGCCACACCTGAAATTATAAAAAATGATTTGAATGAAGACAGACTACAACTAAGAGATTTTAGCCTCTTAATATTTGACGAAGCACATAAGGCAGTTAAGGATTATTCCTACACCGCTATAGCTAAAGAGTATATTGATCAATCATCTTCTCCAATGATATTAGCTCTTACTGCTAGCCCTGGTGCTGAAAGAAAGAGAATGCAAGAAGTATGCGATAATCTCTTTATTGAAAATATAGAGTATAGAGGCGAAGATGATCCTGATGTAAAACCGTATGTTAATCCAATAGACGTCAAATGGGAGTGGTTTAGTCTTCCGGAAGAATATCGTTATATTGCCTCAACACTTCGGTCTATGCTTAATGAGAGGTTAAGATGGCTTATTCAAAGAGGCATATTGAAGAAAAAGGGTATTGAGTGGGTATTCAAAAGAGATTTGATAGCCGCTGGAGAAGAGCTTCAATATACAATACAGCTTACTATGGAAGAGCAGAGGGCACCACTTTATGTCGCACTAATGAATCAATCTTCTGCTCTCACACTGATGTATTGCCTTGAATTAATAGAGAGTCAAGGATCTTTTTCGTTGAAAGCATTTCTAGATAGAATAGAGGAAGAAGGGAGAAAGACACATTCTACACTTCTCAAACAACCTAGTATTATAGAAATAAGGACACTGATTCAAAGCATAACAAATGAGCATCCAAAGATTCAGTACTTAACACAGCTGATAAAGGATCATCATCATCAATGTTCTTCACAGATGAGGAGTAGAGATAGTGGTGTTACTAGCGTAAATAATAACAAAAACAACGATAATAATCTAAACCTAAATCCAAAGTCAAAAATTCTAATCTTTACACAGTACAGGGATACTGCAAAACATATAGTAGAAGTCCTGTCAAGGCATAAAATCGTGGCTTCTAGATTTGTAGGCCAAGCCAAGCGATTAGGTGATGAAGGGATGACACAGGACGAGCAGGCAGAAGTACTTGAATCTTTTAAAAAAGGTGATTTTGAAGTACTCGTGGCTACGTCTATTGCTGAAGAAGGACTCGATATACCCGAGGTTGGCCTAGTTATATTTTATGAGCCTATTCCTAGTGAAATAAGATATATCCAGAGAAGAGGGAGAACTGGAAGAAAGTCCGCTGGACTTGTTATCATACTTGCAACAAAAGATAGTGTAGACACGCGCTACCTCTATGCTAGCGAAAAACGTGTTGAGAAAATGAAAAAATCATTGACCTCAATTAAGGCTGCATTGAAACCAATTAGCAGAAAAGATGTCTTAAATCTCAATCCTATGACATCAGAAGAATTGCTTAGTGTAGAAAATAGGAAGAAAAGATTGGAGGAGCACTTATCTAAAATTGCTCAATTAGAAGTCAATCAGGGCAGATTATCTGATAACAAGGCTCTTGAAAGGTTGAACACACTACGTGAAGATAGAATGATGAACTCATTATCAATCGAAGCAGATATGTTAACTGGTAAATTCAGAAAACATGTCGACAGAGCTGCAAGAAAAATTCACACAGAGCTTCAAAAATGTGGTAGACGCGGAATTGATGTAGAGACATTAAGCGATAATCTCAATATTGAGTATCCTATACTAATCGAATCAATAAAGAAGCTTGAAAAGTTGAGAAGACTAGAATGGTTAGATGAAGGTACAGTTGCTTTAATTACAGGAAGCTTTAAGAAGCAAGTCACAGGCAAAACATATGATTTATATATAGATAAAATCATACAGGGCAAAGCACTCGTAACTGTAGATGGTAGGTGGCATGCAAGACTAAACCATTATGACTACGAAGGGCCGAGGGAACTTCTGAAGAAGGGCTCAGAGTTTAAAGCTATTGGTGAACTATACCATGATGGTGGTGTACTCAACATAAAAATAAAAGAGATAGTTGAAGTAGCATGACTTAATACTTATAATAACTGTGAAAACATCATTGTTAGTTTTATTAAAAAATCGGGCCCGGAGGGCTTCGATCCCTCGATCTGCGGTTCCGAAGACCGCCGCGATATCCTG
>JGI10213J12805_10003800_pt1 | contig 10294 bp, 22 predicted proteins | sample WisNatreferecore_FD_12805 | JGI IMG/M metagenome (IMG submission 12805)
CGCCGCCGATTCCGGCTTGTCTTGGGCCTCGGCCTCGGCGCGCGAGTCGGCCTTGGCTGTGGATGATTGGGTGGCGGGGTTGGCCATGACGTGGTATGATGATCTTTCGCGAAGACAAAGCGGGGAGCGAACACGAGATGGCTGACAAGCAAACCATTCCGCCTGAGATTTTTAGGGACTTGGACTTGTTCAACCCTGAGAGGCCGCCAGCGCTAGGCACTCTCGTGATGGTCTTGGAACTCAACATGATTGGCCGCTACCGCGGCAGATCAGCGAAGGGATTTCAGTTCGACCCCGTCTATAAGGACATCCAAATAGACATGGCCGCCGTCAGGCGGGCACTCCCGCCAATTCAACGCCACTAAGCCCCGACAAACGGGCAAAAGTCCCGAAGCACGGTAGTGGCGCCCTCGGTCAGCACCCGAGTTTGCCAAGAGCGCCCGACATGAGTGCCGGCCTGGGTCACAACAACGATGACCGCTTTCCTAGCGCAAACCCTCGGCACGTCGTTGGCTTGGCCGCCGGAGTCATTGGCCGTATAGGACGTGATGTTTGCTGAGCCAGCGGCGCATGTGCCTGAGCCGAGCTTGATGCTGCCTTTGTAGATGTCGCATGTGGAGGCCATGGATAACCCCTATTCGGTTTCTGTTTGCGGGATGAAAGGCACGTTCCGCCTGGCGCGTATGGACTTTGCTATGGCGCGATCCACGCTATGATCCGCTGGCTGTCGCGCCACCGTATTCGTCGCCTGTTCATTGAGCAGTTCCCGCTGCTGCGCCCTGTAGTCTTTCGCTCCTCGGTGCACACCCATGGGTCAAATCCTCTTGCTTCTGCCTCGTTCGGAAAAAACCAGCCGCAACTCCCGCGTTAGGTCATCCATTTCAGGATAAGCACCGTCGCGAACTTCGGACCAATTCCGCGTGAGCCAACCAGAAATGACCGCAGAAACCTTCGAAACATCGCCACCGTCTTCTGGTCGGACAGCATCAACGATCAAGTTCGTCGCGGGAATTGCAGCGTCGGGGCTGCCCAGGGCTGCAAGCCGCCCCTCATGGGAAAGCCCCTTCCACATCTCGTACTTGGCTGCGCGCTGCATGATGATTGCTTCGATACCATCCGCAAGCGCTTGATCCTCTCGCGCGTCTTGGTCCGTCATATCCTTTTAGATCTCCCTCGTTCGGAACGATCATGGGCGGCCAGGATTTCATTCATAGTGGGGACGCGGGTTTCAACCCTTGGCCGCGGTCTTTCCTGCGGGATCACCATCTCGCGCCAAGCCAACGCCATGTACCGAAATGCGTCCGCACAGTGGCTTGTCCAATCCTTCTTGGGCGTATCCCGGAAGACCTTGGTTTTTTCGTCGTATTCGGTTCGGTACTGGCGAAGCGCCTCGAGGCCAAACTTGCACTTGTCAGCGTCAAACCTTATGCGCGGGAAGCTGACGCGAGCGGCGTTGATGCCGTCCATTAGCTTCTGCTCTGAGGCAATTTTTGGCTTACGGCCAAGGCTGATGAGAGTTTCGACCCTGGTTCTTCCCGTGTCGATGCTGCGCACCCGCGCATCGTGAGGCACAAAATCTGTCCCGTACTTGTACGGGCGGGATTTCAGCTCAGCGACGTAGTGATCTAGCTTCTGCCCGTGGTTCTCATAGTAATCGATAACACGGACGCAGTCGGGGCCGACTTGCCAGAACCAAATCGCGGTGCTGTCCCCCATGCCCAAGTCCCACGCCGTGTGGACGGGGATGCTTGGATCGTAGTCGACCACACCAATCCTGCCCGCCTTCTCAGCGTCGGCCATTTCCTTGCCGTAGTAGGCGCCGAGAATGGCGGCATCGAAACTGCACTCATACTCCTGCTCGTACTGCTCCGGCGTCATCATCTTCCGGGCGTCGTTCAACTCGTACTCTGAGACGATCCCGGTCTCGCTGGCCCTCAACATGAGAGAGAACCAGTCGGGGTCGGCCTGTGACGTCTCCCAAATCTCGTGGAAAAAGTTCCGACCTCGTGGGGTGCCGATGAATGTGGCCCAGCCTTGCCGATCACTCAGCGCTGGACGTATGACCTCCGGCCATGCCCGTGGGTCAAATTGGGCCACCTCATCCAGCACAACGCCGTCAAAATAGACACCTCGCATCCTGTCGTAGTTGTCGGCGCCGTAGAGACGGACCCTGGCGCCGTTCTTGAAGTCAACCCGAAGCTCGCTCTCATTGATCTCTGCGCCGGGAATGGCGCCAGTGAACCGTTTTAGGTACGTCCAGGCCACGTCCTTTGCCTGAACGTGCAGGGGAGCTATGTAAGCGAACCTGGGGTCGTCCTTTTTAGACCTAAGCGCCTCATCTACCAGATCCATGATGCAGGCGACGGTCTTGCCCGCGCGCCGATGGCAGACCAAGCAGGACCAGCGCTTGCTTCGCTCATGGAACGGGACGAACTGTGGGCGCGGCTCATAGCCAAGCGGAACGTCGATGACCTCTTCGACAACCATGCTACTCCTTGGGAGCGCGCGGCACCCCCGTGATGACATTGACGATCTGGTGATAGATCGGGTTCTCGGGATCGCCGCCAGCGGCGGGCACCAACTTGCCCAACAGCGTGCAGAACGTGCGCGGGTCGGTCTTGGCGATATTCACAAGGTACTCTTGCCCGCCAACCTCTTTGAAGGCAGCGGCTATGGTGTCCTTGACATCAGCCGTTAGCTTGTTGGGGCTACCCGGCTTTCGCCCGGCGCCCGGCCTCTTTCCACCCTTTGCCATTGATATTTATTGATTGTTTTTCAAAGCCTGCTCCCAGTGGGAGCAAACGGAAAGGTCAGTAGTGACGACTTGTAGGTGGTGGTACTTGTTCATGATGTTGTTGCATTGGGCGATGCTGATGCCCGCTTCGTCCATCTCGGCGTTCCGCCCCCACCACTTGCAATTTGCGCACTTGGGCTCATTGTTGGCGAGCTGGCGCTGGAGGGCTTCTTGGGGTGGCCTTGTTACCATATCCCCAAGCGTCTTATCGATGAACTTCACATAGTCGCTCATTCACGCTGCTTTCTGCTGTGGCCTTGGCAGCTTGGCGAAGGCGTCTGCTGCGTCCTTCACAATGGCGATTTGCGCGAAGATCGCCTCCGTGCTGGCACCATTGGCTATCCCGTGAGATAGCAGATTTGCGTGGGCCTGCAAAACGGTACGGGACTCGAATAGGGCTTTCTCTTGTGGGGTCATGCGTTCCTCAGTCGTATTCGCACCAGTTGATGACGAGGGCGATCAGGCCCCCGAAGATCAATAGGAGGATGATGATTATGGTGATGAGGCTGAGCATTGTAGTGGTTCCCGGCGCCGCCAGCCCTCGTGCAATCTCGCCCGACGTGCGCGATCGGAGCTACCCAAGGGAAGACGGCGAGGTGTACGGGGCAAGGCGCCTTGCTGGAGATTGGATAGAGAGCAAGGCACCTTGCAGGACTTACGGGGCGCCGGGAGTTCGGGGTTAGGAGGTGCCGGGGCTAGTGCTGGTGGATGTGCCGCCAACAGCGACCCGGAGCGGGGACGACACCGTCACAGAATTAGGACCCTGCCACTGCCCGTTGCTGATGTAGGCCTCGATCCTGCTGGCTTCGCGCAGCACAAGACCAAGGCCATCACACTGCATTCCCGCCTGCGGGTTGAGTTGCACAGCGATCTCGACGGCGCGCAACCGAATGTCTACGTTCATGGCCTCGCCTCACTTCTTGCGCGCGGGCGCCGGCCCAGGGATCTTCGGATCGCTGGGCTCAGGCAGCGCGCTTTCCAATTGCTGGCCGAAGCCAAACTTGTAGGTGAGGCCGAACCGGAAGGAGCGGATCTCGGCATCTACGCCGGGCGCCCACTTGCCAATGTCCATGTTGGAGATCTGATACCGCGCATCCATGGACCATTTGGTATTGGGGACCACGAACTCGACGCCCGGCCCCCACTTCCAGCCATTGACCTTGCCGAGGCCGTTAACGTCGATCTGCTCAAAGGCTGCATGGCCATAGAGCAGGACGCCGCTGCCGAACAGGAAGCCGCCCCTCATTCCCCCCTCTAGACCGTGGTTGATGCCGAGGGTCTTGAAGTCGCCAAAGGGCTTGGACGCGCCGACGAACGCACCCACGACGACAGCCTTGCCTATGACGAGATCGCAAAGGGCGCTAGCGCCGGGCTGGAGGCTTGTCGAGCTGGCGCCAACCGGCCCACCGCCGTTGAGCTCGCCAATCGAATGGGCGCCGTGAACCTGAATACCGCAGCCGCTGTCCCAGGCTCTAGCGGGCGCCGCCCAAGCGGCAATAGCGATGGCGACGCTGCCAGCCACCAGCGCAGTAATCCATGTGTCGATCTGTCGGCCAAAGAAGTGCATCACAGGAACTCCTGAGATTGGAGATAGTCGGGTTGAGGGATGGGCCAACCCACAAACGATGTTTGTAGGTTCGGCTCTATGGGCTCACGCACTGAATACAGGGGAGGATGTGGCACTGAAGAATACAGGGGAGGATGTGTTAACCTGATTGGCCGCAACGTTGGGCTCACGGCCCATGTCGTAGCTCGACACGGTTTTCCCAGCCTCGTTCATGACATAGGCCTTGCCGAATTTGAGAGTGCGAACCTCGCCGCTCGGCAGATCAAAAGCGAGGAATTCCAGGCCGCCCCTCGGGCCGTCGCTCGTCTTGGGCTCCAGGTATTTCGCCCTTACTTCCTTAGCTTGATAGATGGTCTCAAAGCCGCCGTCCCAGATGATGTGCTTTAGCGTCAGCATTGGAGTGCTCCTGTCCTGTCTTCGTCGTTCTGTTGCGATCTATGGGCTCACGCACTTGCTACGCGGGAGGGGCCAGGAGAATTGCTAGAGTTGCACCGTCTACTGGTGGCGGCGCAACGCCTTGCGTTTTTACCCAATCAAAGCCTGGGCGCCGGGGCTGTATCTCAAGTTTCCAGAACATCAGTAGCCTTAGTCGTTCGCGGCGCTTGGGGGGCGCGAAAACCTCTGCCGTGCTAGAGCTAGCAGATATTGCCGATCCGCGTGGGACAGATTGGCACCCTCGATTTGTCTGAAGATATCCTGGGGGGACGACCCCTTGAACTCAGACCGGCCGAACGCGGGATTGTTCCTGTTCAGTGGTGCGCTGAAGGTCATTTCCTGACGACCGAACGCCCCTGGATTTTGGCCCACCATCCCAGTAGATGAATTATACAGAGAGCCCGCGTTGGGTTCCGGCCCTCTGGTGGCACCCTTGGGTAGACCACCAGTAATACCAGGGTCCACCGGTTCTGGAGCATAACCCGCGGCTCTTTGGCTATCAGTATAGCCCGGCTTCATTGGCATGCGCGCCTCTAGCATGCGCGCCATCGCGCCACCCCGCGGCCCCATTGCCAGCGGCGCCGTCATTAGCGTGTTGCGCACCCAGTCCATAAATAGCGGTTTCTGGAACTCCCACGACCACTGCGACGGCGCAGGCTCAGCGCCAACGAGGAGGCGCGCCAGTTCCGATTGCTGCTCGTCAGGGTCAAGGCGATTGCGCTGCATGTCTTAGCCTTGAAAGATTCACCCCTGCGCCGCATTGGCGTCACGAAGCATTGCTATATGTTGCAGGTTAGTGAGTGGCGTGCGGGTAGGTTTTGCGTCAGCACCTAGTCCAAGGCCCCGGTAGCCGAAAGGCACTGGGGCCTAAGTGCGTTCAGGTTGTATGAACGATGTAATGTTTCACGTGAAACATAGTTGTCTAGGACAACAATTAAAGACATTGACGTTCGGCGCGAATCAGCTCAGCCTATTCGGCCCGCAAAATTTTCTCAATCCAAGGGTGGGTGCCCGTGGGTGAGTTTCCAGCACGACCTTCAGCTTTCTAGGGCTCAGGAGGCTGGACGCTTACGCCACCGTTTGGCACTACGATTTAGTTTCTCTCACCTATATCGCGGTCTTTTGCAACCGCAATGTCGCTGATCACGCTACGCTGCTGGTCTGTTGTGGTTTTTCCGCAACTGTCAGGCTGCCACCAAGTTCTCAATCGTCGTCTCGACCACCCGCATGCCGCCCAGCATCGCCAACATGACGTTCACTCTAGCCCGCTCACGGCCGCGGATCTTGACCACTGGCCCCGCCTGACCCTCCAAGGAGTGGCCATCACGAAACTTCACCTTGTCGCCCACTTGGAGGATGTTGAGCGGCGACTTGGCCGCCAGTTGGTCAGAGATGGTCATCAGGAACACCACGTCGCTAGGTGATAGGATGGACGGCCTTTCGCGGGTCAACCCCAGCAACCCAAAGATGATAGGGCGCCCCTCACGCTCATTGACGAACTCCCGCTCAGCAATGACCTGGGCAGGGCTGTGGAGCCCAAGGAAGACGTAGCCGGGGAAGACGGGCTTTTCCCGCTTGTGGGTCATCTTCGGCTTGCCTTGGCGCTCGCGGACCCGCCTGACGAGCTCCACTGGCGCAAGGGCGGGGAACTCGCGCTGGTGGAAGATCCTCTGTACCTTCAGCTCAGTTTGCGGCGCCACCTTCAGCCCGTACCAAGATATCGTGCTCATGCCTTCCCCCGTGGAACAACTCGAACACGCTTCGATCCTTTTTCACGCAACCGGGCAGATACGTCCTTGTGCTTGTTGCAAGGGACGAGCTTCTTGCCCGTCTTGTCGAGGCGATAGCCGCGGAGCTGGACCTTGATGCCGGTCATTCGTCCCAGCTCTTGCGCTCGATCCGGTAGATAATTTCCCCCACAACAAACAGTGCGCAGAGGACGCCAAAGAGCCACCAGGTGAATGGGGTCATCACCTTTCCTCCCCAGCCGGAAGCCTTAGCGGCCGACAAGGTTGTGCGCTGATCTCGCATCGCGTCAGGGTCTGCCCTAGCGTGGTGACCCCGCCTTCCTTGATGGATGAGCGCGAGCAGACATAGGTGATCTCTCTCGCGTTCGAGAGGTCCATGGCTGACTCTCCCAGGTGAAACCGGATCAACCCCGCCCAGGCGTCGTTGGCGGCCTTCTTCGCACCATCCACGGTAAGGTGCTGATCGCCCACAGCCGATCGTGTCGCATGACAGCGGCGCTGATCATCCCTCTCCCCGTCCCACTCTCTCGGCGCGGCGTAGTACCTGACGGGATCACGGTATCGGCGAAAACCATTTTCCGGACGCGCATAAAATGGTCGCCGCTCGTAGCGATAGCGGGTGCAGCTCCCGTCCCACGAGTAGTGGGCGCAGAACCTTTGCGTTGCCCACCGGGAGTCTCTGCGGTCGCCGTCTTGGGCCTTGGCTTTGCTGGACATAAGGAAAATCCCCAGCATCACCAACAGAGCGGCAAGCGCCATCCCCATGACTCCAGCAAACGCCACCACAAAAACCTCAACCGCATCGTTCATCAGCTTTTTCATTTTGATGTCACCCTCTCGATATCTGCTGATCGGCATTCGTGGGTGAGCGGCGGAGGATCGAACTCCGCAAGTGCCGCGGCAAAGTTAACGCGGCACTCCACACCAGTGCAGCCCAGATCATCCATATGGCTCGCATCGCATCGCCTGCCCGTCGAGCGTTACGGATGCTTTGATGGCGGCGACCCGCTTTTCGGCGTCCTCCCAGGAGTAGGCCCACACATGCACCCCGGTCCATTTGTCGCCGTCCATCTCATACGAAAGCAAGTAGCGATACATCGGTCTTCCGAAGTCGTCCTTGCGAACATGCTCCGCATCAGGCCCGTTGCGCTTGTCGCGTTCCACACTCAAATCCACTGTTTCGCCCATGAAACAAATCTCCCTTCCACTAACCTGCATCAGTGTGCTGACTTGGTTTCCATGCCATACTGGTACTCAAGTAGGGGGCGCGTACCGATTGCCCCTCAAAGGCCGGCAGCTCGGGGCGTCCCCCACCGACCCCCTCGGTTCCTCGCGCTGAGCTGTCGGCACTTACACCTCCACCCAGTGAAGCTCACCCTTCTGGACTCTTTCCCAGACGCGCCTTGCTGCTGCGGCTCGGTCTTCCTCTGCCCTGATGCGGTTTTTCTCCTCGTACCGCTCAATCTTGTCTAGGGCGGCGTTGAGGAGTTTTTCACGCTGAGCTAGGCGCTCTTTGAGCTTCTTGATGGTGGCGTCCTTGTCGGTCATGGGGCTGCTTCCATTAGGTCGAGGAGACCACCTCGGTCCCCGTTGATGCGCTTTTCACTCATGGCTGCGTATTCAGGGTTCAGCTCTATGCCTATGGCATTGCGCTGGAGGCGATCGGCTACCAAGGCAGTGGTGCCCGCGCCGGAGAAAGGATCGAGGACAACACAAGGGGCCACGTCGGCGTTGCAGGAGCAGGAGGGGGACCAGCCGAGCGTCTTGGCCGGCGTGTAGCTGTCCCATTCCTTCTGCCCACCCATGCGATTGCGGGTCGCACCCTCTGTTAGGGTGTCGTCAATCCTCTTCCCACCACGATTGATCTGCTCAATTTCCCTCCCCCAAGGCGCCCCACACTTGGCACAGCACCCCTTAGCGGAAGTCCCGGCCTTGATGCATATCTCGGGAAGCTCTGGGGGGAAGGTGGCGAAATGTGCCTCGGGATAGGGATGGGTGGCGATGGTCCAGACGGAACGCTTGTTGCGGCCGAACTCGGGATGCTTGCCAGTAACCGAGTTGCGCAGTCCGGTGCCCTTGCTGTTGTCCTGCCCTGCCTTCTGATTGACGTAGGCGCCACCACGCCAAGCTCCGGCCGTATCACGCCGCCCATACTCGGCCTCCTCCCTGATCGCCTCGGCGTCGTAGAAATATCTCTCGCTCTTCGTGAGCAGGAAGACGTACTCATGGGATTTGGTTGGCCTGTCGGTGACGGACTCGGGCATGGGGTTGGGCTTGTTCCAGATGATGTCGGAGCGGAGCCACCAGCCGGAGGCCTGCAACGCGAAAGCAAGGCGCCAAGGCATGCCGATCAGGTCTTTCGCCTTCAGCCCGGAGGCCTCCGGCGTCGCCACGCTAAGGTTGGGCGCCGTAAATGTCCGCGTCGCGCGCTGGCCATTCTTCCCCTGCCAACCCGAGCCGGCGCTTGCATAAGCATCGCCCATGTTGACCCAGCACGTTCCATCATCGCGCAATACGCGGCGAACCTCCGCGAACACCTCAACCATGCGAACGACGAACTCGGTCGGTGTAGCCTCCAGCCCGATCTGCCCATCAACGCCGTAGTCCCGCAGCCCCCAATATGGTGGCGAAGTGCAAACGCAATGCACGGACTCGTCCTCCAGTTGCCGGAGGCCGTCCATCACGTCGGCGTTGATGATGCGGACGGTCAAGCCAGTTCCCTCCAGTCGGGTCGAAGATCGTCCAGGACTCCCGCCAGCAGCCTCACCCCATAGGCGTGCTCTCCTTTTTCGATGCATTCGACGGCTTGGGCCAACAAACGCATTTCCTCCACGCGAAAATGATAAAGGCCTGACCTCTGATGGCGGAGGTTGTGAAGATCGACCTTCAGCTTGGCGATCAAACGATCCTTGTCGCCGACGACCTTTTCGAGCTTGACGATTTCATGGCGGAGCTTGTGGCCATCGCGCATGAGTTCTTTCTCATGGCCCTCGATGCGGCGCAGCTGAGGAGAGGCGAAGAGCTTTGCGATTTTGCTCACGCTGCTTCCTCCCGAACCCGCAAGCCTGCAAGCAACGTAGTAACCGCGCAGCCTTTGTTGATGGTGGTCGCTGGCGGCAAATGCACGTCGCAAGGCAGCTTGGCTTCCAGCGCCGAGCGGAGCACCATGACGACATCGTCGGAGACTAGGAGGGGGACGCTCGTTATGGCGCAGCGCTCGATGTCGTCACCCAATTCGGTTTGGATGAGAGCCCCACCGGCAAAGCCTGCGTAGGCGGACCAAGCGTCGTCCTCGGCCTTCACAAGAGCATCGACGTTGACGCCTGACCCGCGCGCATCCTCGGCTGCTTGTGCCGCGTCGTACCACTTCCTCCAAAGCGCCAGCGATGCGTTGCGTTTCTCTAGGTCTGCGATCATTGGGTTTCCTTTCTTTCTGGATCTCACTTCGTGACGCCGTGCAGGACCATGTCGGCGAGCTCGTTTCGTTTCTTTAGGACGTTGGCGCCCCACTTCTCCAAAACCGGCGCGAACAACAGGTCGCCCTTGACGGCTTTCGAGTAGAGCTGATCGACGGCCTTGGCTTCGCGCTTCAAAGCCTCGATCTCGCTCGAGGCTGTCGGCAGCTTCTGGTTCTTGCGGGCGTAAGCCCACAGCATGCCGATCCATCCCTCTTTGGCCGCCTGCTTTCCCAACGGCCCCATGACGAGGTCGTTGGCGAGCTTCAGCCGTTCCGCCGTCCAATCGCGAATG
>JGI10213J12805_10150806_pt1 | contig 10270 bp, 9 predicted proteins | sample WisNatreferecore_FD_12805 | JGI IMG/M metagenome (IMG submission 12805)
TGACCTGAAGGCTCAACGAGACTGGCGAAGAAAGTAGTTAGTGATGCACTTCCAGTACCAATTTCAAGAACATTAGATCCACTTTTCAATCCAGTTCTTATTGCAATATATCCTAGATCCTTAGGATAAACTATCTGAGTCTTTCTGTCTGATTTCATCACAAAATCATAAATTGTCGGCTCCATCAGGTACACTTTTTTTTGTTTGGATGTAATTATTGAAGAGCCATACTCAAGTCCTAATATCTGATCAAAATCAATAATTCCTATGTGCGTGTGAAGTTTCTTACTTTTTTCTATTCTAGTTAACCAATTCTTATTTGTTTGATAAAAAAATAAAACGTAAGCGTCATCAACTATTTTCATCTATACAGTGAGCTTGCATAGAGGTAAAAAAATCTTCTAATTGAGAATTTTTTTTGTATTGGATCAATGAATATAAGAAACCAAGACGTTTATCCATTGGTAATATAATACAAAATTGAGATTAGCCTCATTGTATTCTGGGGGAAAAGATAGTAACTATTCCATTTTTGAAATCAACAAACGAGGACATGATGTTGTGTGTTTAATTTCTATAGTACCTATGATTAGTGATAGCCTCCTCTTCCATTTTCCTAATATTCGGCTTACAAGTATTCTGGCACAAGCAATTGATTTGCCTATTAAAAAATTTCAATCCCACAGTTCAAAGTTAAGCGATGAGGTACTAATTCTTGAAAGAGCGCTTGTAAGTGTCAGAGATGAATTCGGTGTACAAGGGGTAGTTCATGGTGGGATATCAAGCAATTTTCAAAAAAGTAATTTTGAAACAGTCTGTAAGAAATTGGGATTGTTAGTATTTTCTCCATTATGGAATTTAGATTCCAGTATGTATCTTCATAAGATGATAGACCAAAAATTTGAAATTGCTATCGTTGGTGTTTCTGCCTTGGGTTTGGATCGAGAATGGCTTGGGAAATTGTTGGATCACGATAATGTGAAAAGACTGGAATCATTGTCATTGAGATACGGATTTAACCTAAATTTTGAAGGTGGGGAGGCGGAAACAATTGTAATTGACTGCCCACTATACAAGAAAAAATTTCGGATTAAACAAGGAATGGTCAGATGGAATGGAGATAATGGAATATTTGAAATAACAGATTATGAATTAATAGATAAATAAATGTTAGACAATCTTCGCTCAAGTCTTGAAGCAGCATTAAAAAAATTAGTGGGTGCTTCAGACATAAATGAAGAATTAATTGATTCTTTGTGTAAGGATGTCCAAAGAGCGCTCCTTCAATCTGATGTAAATGTTAGATTGGTATTAAGCATAACTCAGAATTTGAAAAAAAGATCTCTAGAGGAGTCCCCTCCCAAGGGATTGTCAAGGAAGGACCATATCGTCTCGATCCTTTATGATGAACTTTCCAGATTGATGGGTTATAAGGGAGATTTAGCTCCCCAAAATCAACAGCCTGAAAAGCAACTCATTTCATTTGCAGCAGGAAAACTCAATATTGTATTGATGTTTGGTATCCAGGGAAGTGGAAAAACAACTGTTACTGCAAAGCTGGCTAGATGGTTAACTAAACACGGGTATCACGTAGGGGTTATTGGAGCAGATACATGGAGACCTGGTGCTCTTACTCAACTTAAAATGAATTGTGTTAAAATTAATATTGAGGTATTTGGAGATGAATCTACTAAAGACGCGACTTCAATAGTAAAGGACGGAATTAGTTATTTTAAGAATACAGGGGCCGACGTAGTTATTATTGATACTGCTGGCAGACATAAAGATGAAACAGAGCTTTTAGAGGAGATGAAAAGCATGTATGATATTTCAAAACCAGATTTGATTCTACTTGTAATTGATGGGACAATTGGTCAGCAGGCATATAGTCAGGCGAAGTCGTTTCATGATACTGTTCCGGTGGGAGGCATCATTATAACAAAGCTTGACGGAACTGCAAAAGGTGGGGGAGCATTGGCAGCATCTGCAGTAACGGGCGCAAAAATTTTCTTTATTGGAAACGGTGAAAGGATTGATGATCTTGAAGAGTTTAGCCCAACAAGATTTGTAGGAAGGTTGTTAGGGATGGGAGACATAAAAGCAATTTTAGATTTAGCTAAAGACTTGGAATTACAGGCAGATGAAAATCAGTCTAAGAGGGTACTTAGCGGTAAAATGACTATAGAAGACTTTTATTCGCAGATGGAAAATGTTGGAAAAATGGGATTTAGAAACATTATTGATAATCTCCCAGGTTTGTCAGGAGTAGTTAAAGAGGACCAATTGGATGTGATTCAAGGAAAATTGGAGAAATGGCGCTATATTATCCAGTCGATGACTAAGGAAGAGAAAAGGAATCCTGAGGTAATAAATGATTCACGAAGAAAAAGGATAGCAAGAGGCTCTGGAGTAGCAGAACATGATGTCAAGGACCTCATAAAGAATTTTAATAATTCAAAAAGCATGATTAAACAAAGCAAAGGAAGGCAAATGCAAGGTATGCTTAGACGAATGGGAATAGGATAAACAGTTAAGCCTAATTGAAAAGAAATTTAGACTACAACGTATGCAATTGGTGTTTAAAAAGGCAATATGCCAAAAGTTATCCTCTCGAAATAATTGAGGATTGTGAAATATGTCATGGAATAGAGAGTCAATTAGACAAAATATCTTACAAAATTATTCAAGCAACAAAAGATTATCAATTTAATACTTTCCTAATTGGATTGATCTTAGATCACAGTTTTTATGACAATGAGGATAAGTTTAGATCAAGATTCAAGATAAGAGGAAAAGAGAACATCAAAACAAGTCTTTTACATGAAATTAGAAAAAATTTTGTTAAGATTTCTAATAAAAAAATTGATTTGAATTCTCCTGATATCACTGTGAACGTACAAATAGATAAAAAACTTGAAACGACTGTATCTGTGAATTCAAGGACGGTTTTCCTGAGTGGACGATACAGGAAATCAAAGAGGTTTCAAATCATATCTAAAATTTCTGAGAACGGTGATTGGTTAGAGATTAATCAACACCATGTTGAAAACATCTTGAAAAAAAAATTAATGACTGTATTTGATCCTGAATCTATTATTTTTTGGCCCCTGGGCAAAGAGGAGCCCAGAAGTTTGGTACTCGGTAATGGAAGACCATTTTACGTATCGCTTAAGAATTCAAAAACAATTACTTTTAAACGTGAGTTTTCATTTCGATCTAATGGATTCATATTCAATATAAAAGAAAAACTTCCAACATTACCCATTACCGCGCCTTTTTACGTGAAGAAAGTCAGAACACTTGTCACTTGCGACGAGAATCTAGGATCATCGGATCTAAAGTTAATCAATGATTCAGGAATCAGAATTATAGAATCAGCCAGTGAGAGAAACACAAATTGGAAATTTATTTATCAGATGCAATCTAAATTGAAGAATAGGAAAAAATTGGAATTAATAATAGTATGTGATAACGGAATTCCCATTAGGAAATTTATTAATGGTGATGAGAATATATCCCCAAATTTGTGTCAGATGTTGGATAAAAAATGTAATTGTGACTTATTTGATATCTTAGATATAGTCAGCGAAGACGATTTGTTAAATTAAGAAAATCTTTTCATAAATAATGAATTACCTTCATTATTTATTAATTTGACTAGGATGTGAACGGCCAGTGTTTTATCTTGTCTTTTGTTTGAATTCGGTAAAGCCACATTTACCGCAAGTATTTCTATCTTTGTGTTCCGCCATGAACACACCCTTTCCGCATCTAGGACAATCTTTCTTTTTCCGAGTCAGCTTGTCACCAGAAATATCGTAAAACGTATGTATTTGAGATTCTGAATCTTTCTTTTTATCCACTATAATCCTATCTCTCGATTATTTCTTTGATTTCCCTTTTTCTGAAATTTGCTGTTTTTCTTTGAGTTTTTGAGCCTTTGCTTCATCAATGATTTTTTTTCTTTCTGCTTTTTCTAAAAGTCTTATTGATCTGTATTTTGGTAAAGTTTCCTTAGCGCTTTTTTCATCTTTGTAAATATGAAAGAAGCCATTAATATCAGTACTTCCCTTGCTGGATTTGATTTGTATTGGCACAATTGTCTTTGAATCAACTTTATTTGCCTTGGATATTGTTTCAATTGCTTCTTTCTTCTTGATATTTCCAGACACATTTCTAAAAATGACTCGCAGTTCTCTCCGATTCATTAATTGATTATCATAATCACGTAAAACCACCAGGTCGGTACTCATATTAGCGTAAATCGAATCAATTTATTGCTCATATAAGGATTTCCAATTATGTTCTATGAATCTCGAGTTAAACACCGGTCCGATGGGAATGATATTACTAGTAATCCAAATGGAGGACTCACTATTTCTATTACAGATTGACTAAGCTTTAAATCTTGCGATATTTGGAATTCAAACTTAAATTATTTAGTTATTATTCGAGTACATGCTGATATTTTTATGATATTGCTTGATTTTCATTATACGTCATAAAATAAAGTGATAGGATTTAATCATACACTCATTATCATTCGATATTTGTAGCAAATCCGACCATAACTAGTACAAATGCAAGAGTCTACACAGATTCTGAAGGTGCGATATATGCTATAGTGGGCACTGGCGGATTCAGCCTGCACTACTTTTCGGACAAGGCATCGTTTGTATCGAGTCAACAGGACGATTTTTTTGGCCAATAGATATCAAAATTACTGATAATGGTAATAGGGCTGGAAGGTAAGTTCTATAGAAATAGTAACAATGCAATATTGGACAGTTTCAGTATTACAAAGTAAAATTCCGCGCCAGTAGCAAATCATTAAGGAGTCTTTGCAAATATGGATTCTCAGAGAATGATAACGTCCATCAAAAAATTGTTAAGAAATCTCATTGTTCCAAATGTGGGGAATGGTTGGAATATGATTACGGCTCACGTCCTGAGTGTGGATATAGCAAACGATGCGAACTTTTAGTTAAGAATTCCAAACGTTTATGTCCTTATGATTTTACCATTCCTTCAATGAGTCAACATGACGTTTGCACCTATTGCCTGCATCCTAAAACGCAGCACCTATACTACCTTGGTCAAATGGACAATAAACATCCTTGTAGGATGTGTGATTGTCTTTACTTTAAATCAATGTAATTACAAGCAAGGGTTGTTATACCTGATGTGTTATAATCATAACATGCGGAGAATAGTAAAAACAGCAAGCCCACCAGGCGAATTCAAATGTAGGACCTGTGAGGTTATGTGGTCAAGTTATATGGAGAATAATATTCCATGTACAGACACAACAATAAGGGCCGGATTACACAACTTTGATTTTACGAACCCTATTAATATACAACAAATAGGGACTTAATTTTTTATTTTTCGTAGGTACAAAATTGATAAAATATCCAATCCAATATCCTTAATTCAGTATGCAATTTGTCAGAGTCTAATATTGAATGAGTTTGATTTATCTTAAGTACAATGTCACTCATTCTAGATTCAATATTGTCGCAAATAGGAGTATCGGTATTCTTCATATTATCTAAAACCCAATTTATTAATTCAATTCTTTTAGCAAGATCTCTTTTGTAAGTACTATCATCCTTTTCCGTATTAAGCCATCTTTTAGATTCTTCAACTTCTTTCTGTAGCGTTTGTTCAATACTCATAGATTAAATTACCATTAAGAGGATTTAATATACCAAGTCCCTTGAAGGGAGGGAGCACAAAGAGGGTAGTATCTATTAAAGGCCTTTTGAGTTATTTCGACAAGTCTGACAATCCCCCAATTAGAAGGTAATTGGTATATCGATTTTTATGGCAAGTCTCTATTAACTATAAAACATTAGCAAATGTTGGGCTTAAATTCGAATTCCCCTAATCACGACTCCTGCCATTCAAACTATCAGATTAACTGATATCTTCTAATTTTTTTAATTATTTTGACATGAATATAGTATAGGCATCTAAGATATCTTGTACGACCGATTACTTGGGATTCTTGGGTAAATACAGTTGCAGAATCAATCTTAAATGCACTTTATTTTGCAAAATCTATTGCTTTTCCCAGATAATTAGAATATGGAGCCTCCGCTCTCAAAATGAGTGTTTGAGGACTTTCATATAATACCTGTACGGCAAAACCAAACTTGGATTTATAATGCTTGTATTATTTGTTGTATTAGCTGTTATCTGTGCTAGTAACGAAGTCTGACCTGCAATAATTACGGGAACCGAGAGAAAAATAATTATTAAAAATAAAAAAGCTTCCAGAAAGATTTCTAATTTATTTTCTCATTAATAATATTTTTTCCATCTACTATGAACAATTATAATGCATTTCAGTAGAGTCTAGATTGTATCTTCTATTCTACCTTTGATCTGTTTTATGAATTCAATAGGTTGCTCCCTATAAGTTGTTGTTCATAAGTCAGCTAAATTGTATATTTATCATAATTTAACTTGACTAGATTTTATATTTACCAATGTGACATATTATTACGCCTAAACACCAACTGGTGGATGTTGGTTGTTTCTTGTTCATCAGCGGTCAATTCCACCAGTTGTTAATGTAGTAGTTTTTGGTTGCTCACTATATACTAGAAGCGGGGGTCCGATGGGCTTCGATCCCATGAAATCTGGCTTCGGAGGCTTATGCTCGAAAATCAGCACCCTTTCCAGGCTGGGCCACGGACCCACAACAGTATTATAAATTTGAAATATTTAATCATGAATGGAATTGCGTAAAATGTATTGTATTATCAATATTCCTAATCTAAATTCAGAGTGCAGTATAGTTTAAGAATACTTTAGAAAAGTTAATGATATGCAAAAATTAACAGAATTATTCAGTAAAATGCCTTTGTCCAGCAATCTGATTATTAAAGCCTTCGCGATAGATATCGATGGTACATTAACCGAAAATGGAAGTGGAATGATCTATCTACCTGCGGTTTCAAAAATGCGGTTTCTTGAAAAAATAGGGCACAGGGTATTTTTTGTTACAGGCCGTTCTTCGATTGAGGCATACGTTTTGTCTGTGTTCTTGGGTATGACAAGGGTAGCAGTAGGGGAAAATGGTGGTGTTGTATCTAAAGGGCCCTCGGATCATACCATCCTTGGAAATAAAGAATTATGTTTAAAAGGATATGAAATTTTAAAACAATGTTTATCTAATGTCGATATTAAACCAGTATTTCCTAGAATGTCCGAGGTTGTATTGCAAAGGACTTTTGATATAAAGGAGGGGAAAAAAATACTTCGCGAAAAAAAATTAGACCTGGATATAGTAGATAGTAAATATGCATTTCATATCAACGAACTAGGTGTCAATAAAGCAAAAGGTCTAGAGCTTGCGTTAAAATTCCTAAATATCGAACCAAAAGAAGTTGTCGCAATTGGTGATAGTGAAACTGACATTTCGGTTTTTGGTATCTGTGGATTGAGTATTGCATTAGGACACTCCGATGATGGCGTTAAGGTTCATGCAGATCATGTGGTAAATGGTAGGGAAGGAGTAGGATTGTGTGACGCGATTGATTATGTCAGCCTAAATTATTTAAGATAAAAAATGACCTTTAAGAAATTTACTGATCAAGCGAATGACGTAATAAAATTTGCACTTGAGAAGTTAGATATTAAAAATGAATCTTATAGTCTCATAGAACCGCCCAAAGAAGATTTTGGCGACCTAAGTTGCAATGTTGCATTTTTGCTTACAAAGGAATTACAAAAAACACCTTATGAAATTGCCTCAATGTTAGTTGAACAATATCCTTATTATCCTAACAGTAAGAAACTAGAGTTAGGATCCTATATTTCATCTGTTGTAGCACACAAAAGCGGATACATTAATTTTAAGGCAAACTTTGACCTAATTGGAAAAAAGATAATATCTGATATTTTGGAAAATGATTTTTCTTACCTTGATATAGGTAAACATAAAAAAGTGATTGTTGAACACACCAGCGTTAATCCAAACAAGGCATTGCACGTAGGCCATCTGAGAAATGTCGTAATAGGAGATACATTGTATAGAATCCTAAAGAAAACAAACCACGATGTCACGGTTCTGAATTATGTGGACGATTCCGGTCTACAAGTTGCTGATATTCTGATTGGTTTTTTATATCTAAAATTTCCAATAGTACCAGCTGACACGAATATAAAGTTTGATAAGTATTGTGGTAACGAAATTTATGCAAAGGTAAATGAACTGTACGAAAAAGATCCAACATTGATTGAAAAAAGAAAATCCTTGTTAAAAAAATTAGAGTCTGGGGATCCTGAGATAAATTCATTTGCTTCGGAAATCACATCTAAAGTTCTAAAAGATCAGCTGTCAACATGTTGGAGAATCAAGGCTCGATACGATTTACTCAATTTTGAATCACATATAATAAATTCAAATTTATGGAAAAAAACATTTGATAAATTGCGAGAAGAAAAAATAATAAAAAAAGAAACTGAAGGCGAAAATATTGGATGTTGGATTTTTGAATCTGTTGCCGAGGGAACCAAAATTATTGTGAGAAGTGATAATACTGCAACATATATAGCAAAGGATATCCCTTATGCATTACTAAAAGTCGGAACAATTGAGGATACATTCAAATATCGGGTTTTTATGAAACAATGGGATGATACAGATTTATGGGTCAGCGCAACTGACGATTCAAAAGATGTCACTCACCCAATATTTTTCCCTGCTGAGTATTCTATCACTGTAATTGACAGTAGACAAACAAGATTACAAAAAATAATCAAGGAAATCTTGAGTAAATTTACATCAAAATCAAATAAATATTTCCATTTTGCTTATGGCCCTGTATTACTTTCAAGCAGAACTGCAAAGGGCTTGGGCATAATTGCAGAGAATGAAAAGTCCGTCCAAATGTCAGGAAGGAAAGGAATTTATGTAGACGCTGACTTTGTACTTGATACTTTATATAGTAAAGCAAAGGAAGAAACTATCAAACGAAATCCAGAAATTACTGGAGATGATCTTGGAAAAACCTCAGAAGAAATAGCAATATCCGCTATTAGATATAGTCTAATTAAGAATGATCTAGAAAAGGAAATAAAATTTGACATGATTGATTCATTAAGTTTAGATGGAAATTCTGGGCCATATTTGCAATATGCATATGCTCGATGTTGCCGCTTGATAGAGAAGTCAAATGCAAAATCATTTCATGGAAATGTAACGTATCTGTCAAACAGAATTGAATATCGCATAATAAAACACCTTTCAAAATTTGCAATTATTATAGAGAATACGATTAAGAATATGGAACCAAAGCTTATTGCACAGTATGCATATGAGCTTGCAACACTATTCAACCTATTTTATGAAAAATTACCAATATTGAAAGAGAGTAATGCCAATATATCTAACGCAAGAATTTCCTTAGTTGAGGCTATTCGTTTAATACTAAAGATGAATCTGTCTTTAGTCGGTATTACTCCTCTAGAAAGAATGTAGAATTACATCAAATTATTCCGGTGAACTGAATATGAAATATCAACCTCTTAACTACTAGGTGAGTTTTGTAATTGGTCCTATTGAGCAATTGCTTACAATCGGATTATAAATTCTTAGCTCATCGCAAAGTTTAGTTACTTCTTTTTTTGCGTCATTTTTTGTTTCTGTATTAATAATTATATTATAGCACTTGGCGGATTTAACTGACTCAATATTTGAATATCCACTTCTGAAAATAAGATCCTTTTTGATTGTTTCACCTTCCGGATCTCCTACTTGCTCTTTATTTTCTATTGTAACGACAACTAGATATCTTCCCATGGCATTTTTCTAGATTATGTTGATTTAAGCATTGAAATACATTTCTTATTGAATTCAGACTTTTAGGGTGTTAAAATTAGTTGGAATTACCTTCTATTTCTTTTGACAATGACAAGCTCAGCGTAACTCTAACAGCTACGATAAGTGCAAGTTTTGCAAGTTCGGTTGCTGAAGGATCTAAAATGGTCTGTAAAATATCTGTCGCAACTAAGAAATCCAAGGATATTAACAATCCTCTGAGCATTCGCGATACTATTTCGCGAATGTGTGGACGGATTTTTCCTTTTTCCTTCTTTAAGCCCAAGGTAAGTACTTTGAAAAGGCCAAAAAGAGTAATGGCTACTACTACTAAAATAATTATTGTTACTATAATTTCTAAAGCATAAACTGCATTAGTAACAAGTCCGTCGAAGAAGACTTTACCAATATCTACGGTGGCTTCTACCAAAGATCTCT
>JGI10213J12805_10024228_pt1 | contig 10249 bp, 8 predicted proteins | sample WisNatreferecore_FD_12805 | JGI IMG/M metagenome (IMG submission 12805)
ATTCTTTAAAAATTAATTTAAATTAAATTTATAAATATAATAAATAAGAGGAATAGTTATCATTGGAAAGTTAAGACGATTGCTAATTGTTCGGGGAAACCCTTAGGTGTTCGACTCACCTCTATTCCGAAAATAAAATAAAAGTAATTTTATTTGATTTTATTTAATAAATATATAATTATATATTAAAAATAAAAAGGTTAGCTAATATATACAGAAAAATGTAGGCTCAAACATTATACTTAATATGCATTGGCTTTATTCCACTAATGCTAAAGAAATAGGAACATTATATTTAATATTTTCAGTTTTTGCTGGAATGATAGGATCAGCTTTTTCGGTTTTAATTAGATTAGAATTATCTTCTCCAGGTGTACAATTTTTACAAGGAGATCACCAATTATTTAATGTTATTATAACAGCTCACGCTTTTATAATGATTTTCTTTATGGTTATGCCTGGACTTGTAGGAGGTTTTGGTAATTATTTATTACCAGTTCAAATAGGAGCCCCTGATATGGCATTTGCAAGACATTTTTTATTCAAAGTCTTACCTTATCAAGTAAAATTTTTACTTAAAGATTTCTATTTAAAATTTTTTAAAGATATGAGCACATCGTCCGCCGGTATACAGAAATTATCAACAGGACAGAATAACAATAACAAAAGACCTGTATTTTGGTTTATTATATCAATATTTGTTATTATTTTTTTCCTTTACAAATTCCTATCTGAATTACCTTTAGGTCAGTTACCGGGTGTAATTTTAGCTTTTATTATATCATTTATTATCTTCCATTTTGTATTTTACAAAATAAAATTATCTAATAATATATTAATTAGATTTATACAAATATTTGTTATTTATAATATATGTTTTATTATATCTATTTTTATCTCTATTTATTTAAATCTTTATTTATTTAATAATATACCAGGCCTTCAGCCCGGTAGTATAGATATTAATGATGTAAAATGTCAATTAGATATTATTCTTAATGCTCCTAGTGAGCATTATGATATAAAAGTACCTAAAGGCCCCGTAGATACAGTGGTTATAGCTCTTGGTGATGCAGCCAAAAATATTACATCTAATTTAGGTGCTGCTACAGCAGGTGGGGCAATAGGTGCGGCAGTGATTAAAAATATTCCCTTAGCACCTGTTCCAAGAATGGCTGCAGCTGTAGTTACAGCTGGTGCAACAAGCGGGGCAATTACTGTAGGAATACAAGGTGGATCAGCTATCGCTAGAAATATAAGTAATAGTGAAGCTATTAAAAATCACCCTTATAGTAACCCTAATATTGATAGAATACCATCACCTGATTCTACTATCATTAATAATGCTTTAGAAAGCGGTGATCAATCGATTCCTTTAGTAGACCTATTGCTTAATTTAGTGGAATTAAATTTATTGGAATTAATTGTTATATTCACCTTAATATTATTACTATTTAATAAATTTTTTGGTCATTTATTAAATATTTACTTAAGTAAATATCTACCATTTAATTATTTAAGTAAAATTTTTAAGAAAAGTAATGAATATAATACTATCTTCACGAATACATTAATAATATTTTTATTATTATTATTACTGATAATGTTATTAATGAATCTATATTTCTCTTCCGTATTATATACACAAATAGATGATTATGTTCTAGTATATAATAACCTAAAGAATATCAGTAAGAGTTCTATTTTAGTATTAATGAATAACAGATATATTAAAACTTCACATTTTAACCTTATTGATATATTTATACTTATTGGTAATAAAACCAGTGATTATGTAGTATTTTGTATTTCTTTATTAAATTTTAAATCCGCTGCTTCGCAGCGCGTAATTAACTTCCTATTCCATATTCCAATAAAATGCATGAAATCTTTACTCGGTCCTTGCGGAGCACCGGCAAAGCCGGTGGCGGTAAATCCATACCAAATTGTTAGAAATTCAAATAAAAATTTTACTTTGTTTAAGTATTTAAATACTGATCTTGCGAAGAATGACTTTTTTACCTTATTATCGGGCTTATACTCACTTTGTTTTTCAACGGCAAAGCCTTGTAATAATGGCAAAGCTATGCAAAATTTATGTTATAATAAAAAAACGAATATCGAAGACAAGGAACAATACTTATCTCATTATTTAGTTGGTTTAATCGAAGGTGACGGTTATATTAATATTACCAAAAAAAATAGAGTAATATTAGGTATAACTTTTAACCTTAAAGATAAACCTTTAGCAGAAAAACTTTTAAGTTACTTAGGTAAAGGATCAATAGTAAAAAGAAATTCTAATAGTATAGAATTAAGATTTTCAGCAAAACAAACCTTATGTAAAATAATTCATCTGATTAACGGTAAATTTAGGACTCCTAAAATAGATCAATTGCATAAATTAATTGATTGAATGAATAAAAATCATTCTACGGATATTAAAAAGCTACATTATAATAATTGTTCGTTATTAAATAATAGTTGGTTATCAGGTTTTATAGATGCTGACGGTAATTTTTACATTAGAAATTCTTTACGACAAATAATCTGTAAATTTTCTTTAGAACAGCGAATGGTTTACCCTAAAACTCAAGAAAGTTTTTATTTAATATTAGAACAAATTTGTTCCTCTTTAAATGTCAAATTATATACACGAATCAGAAAAAATAATATAAATTCTTATTATATAATAAGAGTTGAAAATCAAAATTCTATTAAAATATTAATAGATTATTTAGATAAATACCCTTTACTAAGTAGCAAACACTTAGATTTTTTATGTTGAAAAAAAGTGTTTAATGAAATAATAAATAAAAATCATTTTACCGATGAAGGTAGAAAAGTAGTTTTCGATCAGAAAACCCAAATGAATAGCAATAGAAGTTATTTTAATTGGGACCATTTAAATAAAATTTAATGCCGTTTATCTTAGTAATAAGATTTATTACGACTTAGCTATATGCATAGAATTCCTCAAATATTTTGTTTTAACGAAAAGAACAGATACTTAATACTCTTAAATAAATCCCCTGTTTTAAAATAATATTTTTATTTTAAAATTGGGGTTAGCAGTTGTTCTAACGACTTTTTAATTAGTAAAAATTTAAGTATACACGGGGAGAATATGCAGGAAACCAAAATAATTTATTATGAGTAGGATCCTCAGAGACTTTAATATATAGAGTGTTGCGCTTCGTAAGGAAGCGCAACACCCTATATGTTAGGAATGTATAATTTTATACATTAATACGCTAGGCTCCAATTTCGGGGGCGCTTCGCCCCCGCCCATTGGATGAAGACATAGTCCAAATAAGTCAGAAATGACTTAAATTAATTGATTTCCTAGATTGAATAATATATCTTTTTGGTTATTACCCCCTTCTTTAATTTTATTACTTGTTAGTTCTTTAGTAGAAAATGGAGCAGGTACAGGATGGACAGTTAAGATTAAGCTGTCCTATTATATAAAAATAATAAAAAATAAACTCTACTTAATGCTAGAAACTCCTCTAATCGGAATTAACTACCTATTCTATAATTTAAATAGAACGGTAAAAATGTTAATAACATGGGGACAATTAGCCTGGGTAAAATTTAATACCCATCAGAGACTTAACGTAGAGCATCTTTCTAATTTAATTAGCAGATCTACTGCAAATATAAATGTTACAACACAAACACTAAAGCAAAATAAGGATTTATTTTATCAATGGTTAGTAGGTTTTACCGATGGAGATGGAACATTCTCTATAGCATATCAAAATAAAAAATGGTCTCTAACTTTCAAACTATCTCAACATGAATATAACTCAAGATTATTACATTTTATTAAAAGCCAATTAGGTATAGGTAATATTAATAAAGAATCTAAAACTAAGATGGTAAACTATAGAATTAGAGATAGAAAAAAATTAGTAGAAATTATATTTCCTATATTCGATAATTATCCATTATTAACTTCTAAGTATTTTAATTATACTAAATTTAAAGAAGCATATAGAATATTAGAAGACACTAGTTTAACTAAAATTAAAAAAGATGATTTAATGTTTGATTTAGTGAAAAGTATTCCTTCAGAATATTATATTTCTCCAGCTTGAAAAAAAGTTAATAATATAGTATCTAATACTAATGATGCTAACTTAGTAATGTCTAAAGCATGGTTAATAGGATTTACTGAAGCAGAAGGAAGTTTCTATTTTGTTAATAAATCTAAAGATAGATTAATTCATGGTTTTGAGATAACTCAAAAATTAGATTTAATAGTTTTAACTGCTATAGGTTGTATTTTAGGAATTAAAACTACTTCTAAAAAAACGTATAATACAGTTGTAACTACAAATTCAAGATCTATTGAAAATATTATTAATTATTACAATAATACTATGAAAGGTATAAAATCTTTTGAATTTAGAGTTTGGGCTAGATGTTATGTAAAACACAAAGGTGATTTTACTAAATTAAACGATATTAGAAATAAAATTAGAAGTAAAAGATTAGGTACAACTATATTTAATGTTCAAAATACACGTTTAATACATACTTCTTCTGTTAATTATCAGAATTTAAGTCTATTTATAGACAATACCAACGAAAAATCTATAATTGAAAGAAAAAACGGTATTTATAAAGTTTATGATAATTTATTTTTAAATACAGGAAATGTACCTAATAAATATGAAACTACAACATTAATCGATAAATTTACGTTAAATTTAATTGAAATATTAGAAGATTTATATGATAATAATGAAACAACTGTGTTTAATTTATATTTTATAATTAAACCAGATTATGACAAAGTCATAAAATTTGATATTGTAAAATTAAATCAACATTTTGCAAAATATCCACTTGAATTTATAGATCAAAATATAGTTAAATTTTATAAAAATACAGGATTATTAACTGCTGTAGGTATATTTGTTTTTTATTCTCTTTATAATATTAATAATTTGACAAACATATCTTCAAATATAAAAAAAGATATTATAGATAATATTGATATTATAAATAAAAATGTGCATAAAGATTTAAATAATACCATAATTAATTATACAAAACAATTTGATATTAATTCAGAAATAATATTAATAATTCATGCTGATTTTGATAGAATTGAACCTATAAAAAGATAAGTAATATATAAAGTGCTGTATTTTGGTTTTTATTCTATTGAAATATTTGTTAAATTAATAAAACGTAAATTAGCGTATTTAAAATTTTCTTTTTTCCCCTTAACATAACGTTTATATTATAAATTAGAAGGATGAAGACATAGTCCGATCTTTAGTGAAAATTAAAGCGAGTAATGATAGTGAATTGAATTAAAAATTCAATTCATGAGATTACCAACATAATGTTATCCGCCTTTATCTAGTATTCAATCACATTCAGGAGGTAGTGTAGACCTAGCTATCTTTAGTTTACATCTTGCTGGGGTTTCATCTTTATTAGGTGCAATTAATTTTATAACAACAGTACTTAATATGAGAACTAATGGAATGAGTTTACATAAATTACCTTTATTTGTATGGGCAATTTTTGTAACAGCTATATTATTATTACTGGCTTTACCTGTATTAGCCGGTGCAATTACAATGCTTCTTACAGATAGAAATTTCAATACTAGTTTCTATGATCCAGCAGGAGGTGGAGATCCTATTTTATATCAACATCTTTTCTGGTTCTTTGGTCATCCGGAAGTTTATATTTTAATTATACCTGGTTTTGGTATAGTTAGTCACATTGTATCAACATTCTCAGGTAAACCTATTTTTGGTTATCTAGGTATGGTTTATGCTATGTTTTCAATTGGTATTTTAGGTTTCTTAGTATGGAGTCACCATATGTTCTCAGTAGGATTAGATGTGGATAAACTTGTGTTCACAGAACTTCATCAATTTAATTATCTTTACCTTGATCAAGTAAATAATTCAAAATATGAATGGGAAAAAATCTTGCTATATGCTGGAAACTCTTGTATAAGTAGTCCACTCGTATTTATTACGTTAGGAAAAATTTACTTAAAGAATATATTCTCAGGACAATCAGCAGGAAACTTTAGTATTAGTACAAAAGCTACGGCAATAACTAAAAATACTTTTAATATTTATAATAAATTACCTAAAATATCTGAACATATTACTAAACATAAATCTAATCTAACGGATATAGAATTTGGTTATTTTTTAGCAGGTCTTATAGAAGGAGATGGATGGTTCGATTTAAATCAATTATATATTATTTTATCTGAAAGGGATATCTCTTTAGCTTATTTAATAAAAAAGCGTATAGGATACGGAAATGTTTATAAAATAAAAAATAAAAAAACAGTAAAATACATATGTAAAAACAAAAAAGGGTTAGAGAGTATTTTATATCTTATAAATGGAAAACTAATAAGTACCTTTAAATATGAACAATTAATTAAACATAATTATAATAAGATTTTCAATTGTGAAATTTTACCTCCATCAAATAATATATCTTTAGATAATAATTGGTTAGCTGGTTTTACTCAAGCTAATGGTTGTTTTCATATCAATATTACAAAAAGTAAAAATCATAACACTGGATTTAGTGTTAAATTAGAATTTTCTATTAAACAAAATGATGATATTCCATTAAAGCTTTTATATTCTAAAATAAAAATGGGAAACCTATCTCAGTATAGCAACGGTATTTGGTGCTATAAAAGTTCAGGATATAATACCGCTGCACTTTTAATAAATTATTTTGATTTATTTAATTTATTTGGAGGTAAGTATGTAGATTATTTAAAATTCAGAAAAATATATATAATGATAACTGAAGGTAAACATTTAGAAGAAAAAGGTATAATAAAAATTAAGAGTATTGCAATTAAAGGATCCTCAGAGACAAGTACGCAAGAAGTTTAATTAAATTATTTAATATTAAATTAAGATACTGTCCAAATTTAAGACTAGAGCTTATTTCACAGCTGCTACTATGGTTATTGCTGTACCTACAGGGATAAAAATATTTTCATGGTTGTCACTCTCCTTCAGCAAGAGAAATATGACCAGCAGAATTATAATTAAAAATAAAAACACTTTAAATATTTTAGAAAGGTTCCCTAGATCTAATAGAAATTATTTGCCCGCTAATAAAAATTGTAAGGCAATAGTAGTGTGGTCTTCAAACCTGTCTAATACTGTTAATTACCCTAAATTTACTTCTATAATTAGATATATGGTTAATATACCTCCTCATTTAAGATCTATGTTAGGCGGGTTATTAATTTCAGATGCTTGGTTAGAAATAAATAAATTAGGTAACACTAGATTTTTTTTTAAACAAAGTATTTCTAACTCTATATTTGTAATTTTTGTTTTTAATAGGCTAAATCATTTTTGCCATTCTTATCCTCGTATAACTAATACAAATATAAATGGATATAATTTCAAAGGTATTTGTTTAAACACTAGAGTTTATCCTTGTTTTACTGAATTATATAATATGTTTTATGTTAAAAAAGTAAAAATTGTACCTTTAAATTTATATGAAATAATGGACTATGAGTTTTTAGCTTATTGGATAATGGGAGATGGTTCTAAAGCAGGTAAAGGTTTATATTTACAAGTACAATCTTTTACATTACAAGAATGTGTTTTTATTATAAGCGTATTAATATACAAATTTGATTTAATTTGTAATATTCATATGCAAAGAAATCAGCCTACTATTTATATTTCTACTAATTCTATGAAAAAAATAAGATCTAATTTATTACCTTTTTTTATACCTTCTATGATTTATAAGTTAAATATTTAAATATAATTCTGATGTGGCAAACTCGAGGGAAATCTCAAATATAGAATAACAAATAAAATATTATTGAGACTATCGTCGAACTAAGTCAATGATCGGGAAACTATCATTGTAAAAGCGTAGAGGCCAGACGCCACATGATCTTCTAAGTATAAATTTTATTTATATAAGAGATTATAAGGAATGGTCCAATTCACCGGTGACGGGTTTTAGGTTAAAACCTAAATAAGGTATATTTATTTTGTTTTTATTTAATTCAATTTATACCGAGAAGATAAGCCATGCTGTACCTGAAAAGGTAAAAGGCTGAACCTTGAGCAACTTTATATGGAGGAAGTTTAAGATTTACTACTCCTTTATTATTTACAATAGGATTTATTGCTTTATTTACTATCGGTGGTTTAACCGGAGTAATTTTATCTAATGCTAGTTTAGATGTAGCTTTACATGATACTTTTTTAATTGATTCATATAGTCTGACAAGTTTTATAACTTTGTCAACTATTATAAAAAATGAGGATAGTAAAATAAGTTATGATGAATATATAAAAATGTTTTGGGTTGGTTTAATGGACGGAGATGGTAATATTCAAGTTAATCATTGGAGAAATAATTCCTTACAATTTAGAATAATTATTAAATTATCGAATATTAAATCAAACTATAATATGTTAATAGAAATTGCCAAAGTAGTTGGAGGTAGTGTAAGAATAACAGGAGGTGGTGATGATGTTATTTGAGTTGTAAATAAAAAAGAAACAATCTTAGAAATAATTAAAATTTTTGAAGTTTATCCTTTATTAACTTCAAGAAAAATTTGCCAACTTGAATTTTTAAAAATATGCTTATTGAATAATTCAGTAAATAAATATTTATCTACTAGAGATTCTAAGTATATTAACCAACATAATGTTATTAATTCAAATCCAATTTCTAGTATTCCTAATTATTTTAATGGGTGAATATCTGGATTTATAGAAGCAGAAGGTTTTTTTTCAGTTAGAAAAAATAATAATCATTCTTTTTCTATAGGCCAAAATTACGATATTTATTTAATAAATGCAATTAAAGAATTCTTTGGTATTACTAATGCAATAAGAAACCCTAAAAATAAATTTTATACAATAGAAGTGTATAAAAAAGAGACATTAAAATTGATTATAAATCATTTCAAAAACTATCCCTTGCTAGGAGAAAAAGCAAAATCATTACAAAAATTCAATAAAATTTTACAATAAGTGTCATGTGGTCTAGCCACCATGAAAAAAATTATACCTCTTTTTTTCTGTAATATATATAATTATATATTGCAAACGGTGAAGTCTAATATGTTTCAATAAAGCTTGAAACGGTATAAAAAGTATTAGATAATACCGTGGAAACCAAAATTAGTTTTATAAATTTATTTATATCTAATGAGTAGGATCCGTAGAGACTAAACGTGGCTATCGAAAGTTTATTTAGTTAAATAAGTAGATAAGTTATAGTCCGATCCTCAGGGTAACCTGAGTTGTATAAAATTTAAATTACTATATTTGACTTATTATGTAGTAGCTCACTTCCATTATGTATTATCAATGGGAGCTGTTTTTGCTTTATTTGCTGGATTTTATTATTGGACACCTAAAATTGTAGGTAGAACATATAATGAAATATTAGGTAAAATTCACTTCTGGACATTGTTTTTGGGAGTTAATTTAACTTTCTTTCCTCAACACTTTTTAGGTTTAGCGGGTATGCCAAGAAGAATACCAGATTATCCTGATGCATTTAGTGGATGGAATGCAGTATCAAGTTTTGGTTCTTTAGTTTCTATTATTGCAATAATTTTATTCGGTTATATTATTTATGATATATTTGCAAATCAACCTGTAGCATCTAATAATCCTTGGGCTGTTCCATCTTTCTTTACTTCAACAAAACAATTTAATAATGAAACACAAACATCTAATACATTAGAATGGGTGTTAGGAAGTCCTATACCATTCCACGCTTTTAAAATGTTACCTGCTCAATCTTAATAATTAAAATATTATTTTATAATAAATTATAAAATAATATTTTCTATAATTTAACCCCTCTCAATATAACTATAATCATATTTTATAATATAAGAAGAATATTTATTTAATAGTTAATCCGTTTAATTTATCTCTATATGGCAGAAAAGTAATAATTTTTGGATCTTTTTTATAATAATAGTAGTAATTATTTTTAACATTTTATCTAGTTTTTCTATTTATCAGTTAATTTCGGTATTATCTTAAAATATACAAATAATAATAAATCTAATAAGATAAGAATGCTAATACATTAAAATAGGTATTAGATAGTCCTATACCATTCCACGCTTTTAAATTGTTACCTGCTCAATCTTAATTAAAATTAATTAGTTATTTATTTTTATTAATTTTAATTAATTTTAATTAATTAATAAATATGATAATTAAAT
>JGI10213J12805_10032222_pt1 | contig 10226 bp, 10 predicted proteins | sample WisNatreferecore_FD_12805 | JGI IMG/M metagenome (IMG submission 12805)
GGTTGGGTTGATAGGGTTGACAACGTTGATAAGGTTGACAAGAAAAAAGTGTGATATATGGTTCCTAGGAATTAAACATTAGACCATGTGATATATCATCTGTTCAGCTGCCCTATTCCTTGTCAACCTTGTCAACCCCGTCAACCTTGTCAACCCCGTCAACCCTGTCAACCCTGTCAACCCTAGCGACTTCTGCACTCCGCTGTAACCTTTCTTCAAATCCGTAATCTAACGGCAAAAGAATACATGCTTTATCTGATCATTGGCCTATTTGCCCTGGCCGCCGTTCTGGGCTTAATACTTATCAATGCCCTTATCAAGAAACGGGAGACACCAAAACCCGCCGTCTTTGCTCATGGGCTATTGGCCGTGACGGGGCTGGGGTTATTAATCTACTATGCCATTAAAAATCCGGAGAACTATCCGCAGGTGAGCATAATCCTGTTTGGCGTCGCCGCCCTCGGCGGTATTTACTTATTTTATAATGATATGCGAAAGAAACCGGGGCCTCTTGCACTAGCGGTTATACATGCCCTGGCGGCTGTTGTCGCCTTTGGCCTCTTATTAGTGTTTGTGATTGGGTAAGGAATGTCTTAAATTAACCAATGGCTGCCGTTTAATCCACTTAAAAATGATCTCAACTATTTTAACTCAGCAATTGAATGATGAAGAAATCCTCGACCGGATGATTGCGGGCGAGACTGCTTTATATGAAATTCTCATTCGCCGATACAATCCTTTATTGTATAAGATCGGTCGTTCCTATGGGTTTCTTCATGAAGATACACAAGACCTGATGCAGGATACCTATATAACAGCTTACCAGCATCTCCACGAATTCCAACGCCGATCTCAGTGGAGCACCTGGCTGGCAAGGATCATGATCAACAAATGCCTTTATAAAATCAAAACCAATCAACGGATGCAGGTAACCACACTCGCAGAAGAAGGCTCCGTTAGCGTTGACAAGTCCATCGTCCACCATGAATTGGGAAAGGTTATGGAAAAGGTAATTGAAGGATTGCCCGACACATACCGGATGGTGTTTTTATTGAGAGAGATACAGGGTCTTTCTGTAAGCGAAACAGCCGAGATCCTCAACATCAGCACGGTCAACGTAAAAGTGAGACTCAACCGCGCCAAAGCCCAATTGAAGGAAAAGTTAGAGAATTGGTATAATCGCGCAGATATTTATGAGTTCAACCTGATTTACTGTTCCCAAATGGTCGAAAGAGTTTTTAGGGAATTGGAAAGGTTAGCAGAGCAAAGTTGAAAACTGGATCTTCAACTGGCGACCTATAAAAGCGATTGACTAAACGACAGACCCGCTGCAAAGCGATGCATTCTTTGTCGCCGGAAAATTCCTAAATTACCGTACAAATGGGAACCAGAATTTACCACGTACTGAATGGCGATTGCCTTGCCGATGAATTTCCCAGAAATTTATTATCGGGTGAAATCGTAGTCATGCGCGAAGCATTGATCGATGGTGAACTCGGAGGAAAAAATCTCGAAGACTTCTGGAAAATAAGGGCAGCCTACCTTGAAAATTCTCCCGATTCGCAAGGCAAAAAATACTTTTCACTGGTTGTACCGGAAATAAAAAAGATCATACGTGCATCCCCAAACGCGGAATTCAATCTCTGGTTTGAATACGATCTGTTTTGCCAGGTAAATCTCTGGTTTATTTTATCCCTGCTCAGGAAGCGACAGGGATATGGCGATATATTCCTGGTTTACCCGGATTATACGAAGGAATCTGATAGATGGAAAGGTTTTGGATCATTCATGGAAGATGACCTGGTTCGTTCATATCAAAAGCGCATGAAGTTGAATGAAAAAGATCTGCAACTCGGTGATGCGCTTTGGAATGATTTCAAAGAAAATAATCTGGAAGGATTGAAAGAATTGGTTAATGTGAGTTCTTATTCATTTCCCTATTTAAAGGAAGTGGTCCAGGCACATATTGAAAGATTTCCCCAACAGGATAGAAAACCAAGACCTGAATCAGTGCTTGAAGAAATTATCAGAAACGGAAAAAAAGATTTCTCTTCAGCTTTTGAAGAGTTTTTCCAAAGAGAAGGTATCTACGGCTTTGGAGATGTTCAATTGAAGAAGATCTATGATAAGGTAATTCAAACAATAGGTTAAGTACTACTATTTATATCCCATCGTGATCACAAATTCTCCCGGAATCTTATAACCTTCATCATCTTTATACTTTCTTATAGATTCGAGATATTCAGCATGCGCTTCTTCCTTTACAGCATCGCTGAATTTATTATAAGCCAGCGCAACCGGACCACCTGCAAATGCAGCACCGCAGGCTTCTTCATCAGTGGCGTGCGTGAGGATGGTATTGATGGTAACAGATCTCAAATCCTTGTATCCTGAATTGGCGAAATGCAAATCCAAAACTGAAGTATTGCCAAGATAAAAAAACATTGGACAAACCTCCGAATTTACCCTGCGATCAACGATCTCAAAGATCTCGGCCCAACCGCAATTTTGTCTTCTCCCCCAAACTGCCGCTACCGCACGACCTCCCGGTTTTAATGCCTTATACATTTCACTTAACGCCAATCCGGGTTCTGTAACATACATCAGTCCAAGCGCACATAACGCCACATCAAAACTTTCCCGGGGAACTTTGAGTGTTTCAGCTTCACTTCTTTCAAAACGGATATTAGTCAGCTTTCTTTCTGATGCTTGTTTATTGGAAAGCTCAACCATCTTATCCGAAATATCGGTGCCTAACACCTGGCCTTTATTCCCGGTGAGGGCGGCCGCCCGGAAGCTAACGAGACCCGTACCACAGGCAATATCAATGATATGCTCACCCGGTTGTATAGCCGCAAATTCAATTAACTTATCCTGCGCGGGCGAAAGATTCCGGTGCCAGTAATTTTCGTAAAACACTGCAGCCTTATCCCATCCGTATCGCTGAACTCTTTTCTGTAATGCTGGCTCCATGATCAACGTTGTTGAGGTGTGACGATACGAAGTTCTCTTACACAATTCTGTCCACGGCTGAAAACATCAAGATAAGGACTGTGCAGGTCGGCATCATCCAGCATTTGCCTCACCTGGTCTTCGGGAGCGTCACTTTCAACAGTTACTATATATCGCACTTCCATGTAACCCGGCGGCACATCATGTCTTGTACCGAACATGGCGCCATCATCATAATCTGCCTGCACCTCCACCTGTAAGGCGCTGATCGGGATACCTGCCTGAGCAGCTTTCATCATATACCCTATGGCAAGACAGCTTCCGAGTGCGGCGCGACCATATACACCCGGTGTCGGGCCCTCACTGTTACCACCAGCTCCTTCCGGCATATCAGCCTTGAATCGCCATTTTCCTTCCTCAATTTCGCATGTGAGACCGTTAGTAATCCTCACTTTTGAAATACCAGTTCCTTTACCCAAACTGGGTTTAAGTTTTAATGCCTTCATACTGCGTTCGCAGGCAGTTTTGATCTGTTCTGTAGCTATCATGGCCCAGGATTTTATATTGCTTAAAGGTACGTGTACTCTTTTAGTAAGAGATGACCACTTGCTAATAAAAATAAACCTGTATTTTTAAACAACTTTAAATCAACTATCTGGATACGAAACTGCCAAGGCTCAGCTGGTTTTTTTTGCTTCTTATTTCTCCGTTCAGTGAAGCATTATCCCAGTCATCATCAAGAACTTTCCCTTTGCCCGATTCCGCTGCTGTCCATCTGGGTCAGGCGATAAGGTATCCCACCATTGCATTTTCCGACGGGCTCGAAGATTCTACAGTGTTCAGAGAATTTGGTTTATTTCTTGTCAACAGCTATCCGCTCGTTAGTCAAAAACTCGAACGAGTAGTAATAAACCAGTTCAGTTATATCTATAAATGGCAGGGAAAGAATTCAGGACTTGAACCTTATATTCTCATGGCACATCAGGATGTTGTGCCAGTCGAAGATTCGGATTCTGGTTGGACGAAACTCGCGTTTAGTGGAGCATTGATCGGAGATACGATCTGGGGAAGAGGTGCAGTGGATGACAAGGGTTCATTGATCAGTATAATGGAAGCTGCGGAACAATTGCTTCAACAGGGTTTCCAACCCGAAAGAACAATTTATTTCTGTTTTGGACATGATGAGGAAGCAGGCGGGGTCAATGGAGCAAGGGCCATTGCGGAATGGTTTAAAAGCAAACAGATCAGGGCGGAAATGGTTTTGGATGAAGGCCTGGAGATCATCGAAAAGAATTATAGGCCTTTAAAGCGACCGGTTGCGCTTATTGGCGTTGGTGAGAAAGGTTATGCCTCATTTGAATTAAGCGTAAATAAACCGGGAGGTCATAGCGCTACTCCTGAAAAAGAGACAGCCATCGATATTCTGAACAAAGCGCTGGTCAAGCTTCACAAGAATCCAATGAATGCAAGATTAACTCCCACGATAAGAGTATTCTTCAAACGTGTGAAACCCTATCTCCCATTGGCAATGCGATTTGCGGTGAGTAATCTTTGGTTCCTGAAAAGACAGTTCCTACAAAAAATGGAAGGTAATAAGGGGACCAATGCGGCAATAAGAACCACAATAGTAACAACGATCATGAATAGTGGAGTGAAGGATAACGTTATAGTTGCTATTGCAAAGGCAACCGTCAATTGCCGCATTTTACCAGGTGAAACAGTAGATGATGTTAAAGCACATATCAGAAAACAATTGCGCGATAGAAGAGTTAAAATCAAACCTTATCCAAATAATTTTAATCCTTCCGATCCTTTAACTTCAATCACACATCCCTCCTTTTTAAAAATAGAACGGCTGGTAAAAGAACTGGTACCAGAGGCTGTAACAGCACCTATGTTCGTTATTGGCGCAACTGATTCCCGTTATTTCCGACCGATATCCAACGGAGTAATCAATTTTCTTCCAGTTATCGATTCCCAGGGTTTTCATGGATTGTATGAACACCGCGCCATTGAAGACCTCCAAAGAATGATTTCTTTTTATTCTCTTCTGATACAAAAAAGTGGTGAGGCTGTAGGCCCCGAGCGCTAATTGTTTAGCCGTTCTCAATTATCTAAAATGTTGGGCGTGGCTTACAGAATGTTAGTTAGTTTTAATGTTGTGAGATTTTAATATCTCAAAAAACCTATCTTGTTTATCTTGTTTTTTCATCTCGGCATATATGGTTTGAATGATTTTTTCAGCATCAGTTCGATAGGGAGACTTTTGTTCTATATATAAATTATAAGCCTTGCACATGTTGTCAAGCCCTTTCTCATAGTCATTAAGAACTGTGGCATATATATTCCCAATTCCATAAAATACTTCAGGATTATTTTTATCTATTTCAGCCAATTTTTGATAGGCATCGATTGCATTATTATACTCTTTCTTATACAAATACACAACTGCGATGTTTTGTAAGGGCATTAAACCTTCAGGATCGATTTCCAATGATTTTTTATATGCTGCAATAGCCCGATCATAATTACCCAATTTCCTGTAACAAATACCCATATTATCCCAGGCAAACGCAAATGCAGAATCAATTTTTACAGCTTTTTCAAAAAAATCGATTGCAGTTTTATAATTCTCCTTATTTGATTCATCGACGCCCTTTGAATAGAAGTCTCTAGCTTCAGGGTTATCTGAGAAGGAGTGTTTACCTTGCTTATCATTAGTAGCAACTTTATCTTTGATTGACTTGCAATTGATCATAAGGTATCTTTCTAATTCGTAATAGGCAGTTCTGTACTCGACAGAATTTTTATCCATATTTAAGGAGATATTAATTTCCTTTTTCCCATTCCGTTCAATTGCATTTGCCTTTAAACTATCTAGTTCCAATAATTTCTTCCCCATTTGATAAGCCCCTGTTTGAGCGTCAATACATTTACTGATTTCCTTTGTGATTTCACCTTTCTTTTTATCATATACTGATATAGAGTCTATACACTTGCAACTATTCTCTGCTAATTCAGTCAGGAGAGCGGAAAGTTTGGGCTCTTGACCGAACAAATTTGTTCCCAAAAAAACTCCCAATATAAATAGTAATAAAAACTTCATTTTTAGCTTGGTTTAGAGTCGGCAATTTTATTACATCAAAATACTACAGTGGTGTCTAATGTTAACGGTCAGGCGCTGTCGAGGCACTCAGTTTTAATGTCGCCCGGCCTGAAGTCTATTAAAGATACAAATGTTGTTTATTAATCAAAAGCTGATCAGAGCACGTTAGGCATGCAGGGCTTTTGCCAAATCCCATTTTGGGAGTAACGGACAGGGCTAACTGAATGTTTGGGATTAATATACTGTCTGTCACTCTCACTGCCCGATTGCTATTGAAATAAAATAGTGCAGGATCTTGCTTTTGAATTAATATTCCCGGTAAAGGTTTTTGTTCCATTCAATACCTTATTTCCGTCTACGGCAGCTTTCCAGGATCCGGTTGGTAACTTGATAGATTGTTGCGATCCTGAACCATTATAGATTACAAAGATCCTCCTCCAATTATCATTCACTGCAGCTCCGTTGATTGAATATGCTACAATTCCTTGGGGCGGGTTTGTTACAAATACTAAGTTGGCTACGATTTGCCTGGTTTCAGTCATCCTGAACGCCGGATGTTTTTTGCGGATTGCGATCAATCCTTTCACATAATCGAACACATCTTTGTTGGTTGACTTTAGACTCCAATCAATAGCATTTATTCCGTCGCCGGCATTAAATGAGTTTTCATTTCCCTGCTTTGAACGTAAAAATTCAGTGCCCGCATGCAGGAAACTTATTCCTTGCGATGTTAATACGATCGAAAGAGCCAGTTTATGCATTTCTTTACGATCTGCTTCACTGGTTCCATCCGCAGAGATGGCAATCTTATCCCATAACACGTGGTTATCGTGACATTCACAATAAGAAACCGTTTGATAAGGCTGAGCCGCATAGGCCGCCTTTGAATAATTCACCTTTGAATAATCGACCTGTGGATGTTTGGTGGAGGCGACTACACCAAATTTGATACTTTCCTCCATTCCAGGTTTACCACTCGCAAATCCCCGGTCCTTATGATCGAAAACACTTCCTTTTATTCCGTCTCTTATGTCGTCGCTGAATACGGCTATCCTGTCCAGCCGATAAGCATTTTTCTTTAATGCACGAAGGGAGTCTGGCAATGGACATGCACCTGCGGTCCATCCTTCTCCGTATAGAAGAATATCGGGTTTGATGCGATGCAATTCTTTGGAGAGGATATTCATTGTTTGGATATCATGAACGCCCATCAAATCAAATCTGAATCCATCTACATGGAATTCCTTCACCCAATACAAAACTGATTCAAGAATGAACTTGCGCATCATGGGTCGCTCACTTGCAGTTTCATTTCCGCAAGCTGTCGCATCTGAAAAACTTCCATCTTCTTTCTGCCGATAATAATAACCCGGCACCAGTTGATTGAAATAAGAATTATCAGTAAGCATGGTGTGATTGTACACCACATCCATGATCACGCGAATTCCATTATCATGTAAAGACTTAATAAGCTGTTTGAATTCCTTTATCCGGGTAATACCATCCTTTGGATTGGTGGAATAGGACCCTTCTGGCGTATTATAATTCAACGGGTCATAGCCCCAGTTGTATTGCGGTGAATCCAGCTTTGATTCGTCAACCGTAAAAAAATCATAGAAAGGCAAAAGATGAACATGGGTAATTCCGAGCTCCTTCATATGCGAGAGCCCGGTATATAAACTGTCAGCAGTTTTGGTATTTTTCTCTGCAAGTCCCAAAAACTTTCCTCTGCTCTCGATGCCTGAATTAGCATGAATACTTGCATCTCTTACGTGCAATTCGTAAATGATGGCATCTGTCTTGTTCCTGAATACGGGACTTTTATCATTTTGCCAGGAAGGAGGATTGGTTTCTTTTCGGTCAAATATCACTCCCCTTCTTCCATTAACCCCAACCGCTTTTGCATAAGGATCAGGAACCTCATTCATCCACTTACCGTTGATATAGGCCTGGAAGGTATAATACTTGCCTTTTTGGTTACCGGGTATGCGTATCGTCCATGTGCCACCGATATCTTTTCTCATATTGAGGACCTGCACTGCCTCAGATCCAAATCCCTGGTTATATAGTAGAAGTTTTATTTCAGTTGCAGTTGGAGACCAGATGCGGAAAAAGGATTGCGTAGGACTGTAGGTAAGTCCAAGGTCATTGCCGTTATAAATCGGGTAATTGCTGAAATCAGGCTTTTGAGCCTTCGTCTTTGATACGAGGAAGAGAAAGAGAAACAAGGAAAGCCAGGAGATGTGCATGAAATCGTTTTGGTAAAAATAATGCACAGCCGGGAGTCTTGGAGTTAGGGACCAATAATCAATAATCAATAATTAATATTCTTCTGACATGATGTTGTTTACGATCAATTAGTTCGCTTCACGTCGATCAATTATTGATTATTAATTATTAATTATTGATTATTGGAAGCCTATTACCAATCAATTAGCTAAACAAGCAAAATAGTATCCTTCTTCGCTCAGGATATGACTATTGGGAACGAATGCAAATAAGGATTGACGCAGCATATCCTCAACAGAACGTTGATAGCTATTGCCCACTTCAGGCGTGCGCATTGCAAATTTCCAACTTTGAATTTTCAGATGTGCGATCTTGCTGGCGTGTTGTATATGGTTCTCCATCAATTGAAATTTACCAGCCAAATAATCCTGGTCGTTTTGTACAAATGGACGCATAGGGAGGGTTATTGAATAGGTTTTTCAAATAGAATTCTGAACTGAATAATTAACGACGGTATTTCTGGAAAATTGTATCGGCGGCTGGTGCAAATGGTCAGTGGGACAGGCATTTATACCGAAAGGCCTAACTTTCAACAAATTCCTTTTTATGCCAAATCACGCTTACAGGAAAACCCTTATCCTCGTTTTCCTCACAACAAGTTGTTTCCTGGGGCTTTCTCAGAATCACCAGAAAGACATCAATGACCAGGTCTGGAAGCCATTTATAAAAAGCTTCAATGACGGGGATCAGGATGGGTTTAGAGCGGTGCATAGCAAGGATATTTTAAGGGTTGAACAGGACAACAACAAGGTGCTTGATTACGACCAGTATTTTCCAAAGACAGCTCCCAAAAGGAGCGGTAAAAACAATATCGAGTTAAGATTTCTCCAGCGCATCGCATCCGATGACCAGGCTTTTGAGGTGGGGTATTATAAATCCAGCCATACCACTGCAGACGGAAAGACCTTTACCGGCTATGGTAAATTCCATGTTGCACTTCGAAAAGAAAACGGAAAATGGAAAATCCTGGTTGATGCAGATGCTAAGTCTGATGCGAATGAACAAACGTTTCAGGCAGCTAAAGCTATGGAGTAATTTCTTCTATTAAGAACTTTTGGTTGATAAGGTTGATAGGGTTGATAAGGTTGACAGAACTCATGTAAATTTTTTATATTCATACCATGAGAAACAACCTAATCACTACTCTGGTCTCCATCTTTTTTTTAGCTCTATCATTTTCTTCAATTGCAAAGATTCGCCTGCCGAATGTGCTGGCGAGCAATATGGTGATTCAGCAGAAGTCGGAAATGGAATTATGGGGATGGGCGGCTCCGGGAGAAAAAGTAATTGTCACCACATCCTGGAACGATAAAAAAGATTCGGTTACTACTACGGGTAATGCCAATTGGAGAATTAAGATAAGTACTCCTTCTGCCGGAGGTCCGTTTACTATAACATTTAAAGGACAAAACACTATCACTCTTGAGAACATAATGGTTGGTGAAGTCTGGGTTTGCTCTGGACAATCCAATATGGAGTGGAGCAGTGATCAGAATTTGAAACAGATCATTGATGAATTGCCAAAATCTGATAATCCAAATATCAGGTTATTTCATATTCCAAAACGAACCTCAACCAATCCGCAGGACAATTGCGAAGGGGAATGGAAGGTTTGTGGACCAGAATCATTAAAGGGATTCAGCGCAGTTGGTTATTTTTTTGGAAAGAAATTACAGCAACAGCTAAATGTTCCAATTGGTTTGATCAATTCCAGCTGGGGTGGCACGCCAGCAGAGACCTGGACTCCTGTTGAGGTTGTCGTAAGTGAACCCAATTTAAAACTTGCTTCAGAAAAACTCAGGCCCGCAGCATGGTGGCCAGTAAGCAATGGTTATGCTTACAATGCAATGATCGCTCCCATCACAAATTTCCCAATTGC
>JGI10213J12805_10006254_pt1 | contig 10218 bp, 11 predicted proteins | sample WisNatreferecore_FD_12805 | JGI IMG/M metagenome (IMG submission 12805)
TGGACGGCACCAAAAGATGTAATATTAAAAGTCGCGGGAATTCTTACAGTTAAAGGCGGTACCGGCTGTATCGTCGAATATTTTGGAGAAGGCGCCCAGGCAATGAGCTGTACGGGCAAGGGAACCATTTGTAATATGGGTGCGGAGATCGGGGCAACCACTTCGACTTTTGGTTATGATGATAGTATGAGCCGTTACCTCAAAGCAACAGGTCGTGCTGAAGTTGCTGCAATGGCTGATGCAATTAAGGAACACCTTACTGCCGACCCTGAAGTATATGCGAATCCGGAAAAATATTTCGATCAATTGATTGAAATAAATCTCACTGAACTGGAACCGCATTTGAACGGACCATTTACTCCCGACCTTGCTACACCAATTTCTAAAATGAAAGAGGTAGCCCTGGCAAATAACTGGCCCACAAGAATTGAATATGGTTTGATCGGTTCCTGCACGAATTCTTCTTATGAAGATATCAGTCGTGCTGTTAGCCTTGCACAACAAGTAAAGGATAAAGGATTAAAGATAAAATCTGAGTTCACGATCACTCCGGGTTCGGAGCAGGTAAGATATACCATCGAAAGAGATGGATTTCTTGATACCTTCCAACAGATCGGAGCCACCGTATTTGCAAATGCATGCGGACCCTGTATCGGAATGTGGGACCGTATGGGTGCAGAAAAACAGGAAAGAAATACGATCGTTCACTCATTCAATAGAAATTTTGCAAAGAGAGCGGATGGTAATCCAAATACACTGGCGTTTGTGGCCTCACCTGAACTGGTAACCGCATTAGCAATTGCCGGTGATCTTACATTCAATCCACTTACTGATACGCTCATCAATGAAAAGGGTGAGAAAGTAAAATTGGAAGAACCTACAGGTTATGAATTGCCTCCAAAAGGATTTGATGTAAAGGATCCAGGATTCCAGGCACCTGCAGCTGATGGCAGCAAAGTGCAGGTGATCGTTGATCCACAATCAAAAAGGTTACAACTGCTCGATCCATTTGCACCATGGGAAGGAATTGACTTGAAGGGTTTGAAACTATTGATCAAGGCAAAAGGAAAATGTACTACTGATCATATCTCCATGGCAGGACCATGGTTGAAATTCCGTGGACATTTGGATAATATCTCCAACAACCTGCTTATCGGTGCTGTGAATTACTTTAACGATAAGACCGATAACGTAAAGAACCAATTGACTGGTGAATATGGAACTGTTCCCAAAACTCAGCGCGCTTATAAAGCAGCAGGTGTCGGAACAATCGTGGTAGGCGATGAAAATTACGGTGAAGGTTCTTCAAGAGAACATGCAGCAATGGAACCCAGGCACCTTGGAGTAAGAGCCGTACTAGTAAAATCCTTTGCAAGGATCCATGAAACAAATCTGAAAAAGCAGGGCATGCTCGCGCTCACCTTTGCTGACAAAGAAGATTACGAAAAGATCCAGGAAAACGATACCATCGAAATTAATAGATTGATCAGCTTCAGTCCTGGTGTGCCACTGGAGATCGTATTGCATCATAGTGATGGAAGGTCTGAAACTATTTTGGCCAACCATAGCTATAATGAACAACAGATCGAGTGGTTCAGGGCGGGTGGCGCTTTGAATATTATTCGTCGTGAATTTGCAGGTTGACAGGGTTGACAAGTTAACAGGTTGACAAGGTTGATAAAGTTGATAGGGTTGATAGAATCACCCATCAATGTTATCAACTTTGTTCTTTATGAACCTCCCGATAGTTATCGGATCAATCTTTGAACAATTCGGTTCCAAATGAAAAAATTTATTGCCATATTTCTATTTACCGGATTTTCTCTTCTCTCCTATTCCCAGAAAAATAAATTCAACATCATCGCTTACTATTCCGGACACTATTCCGGGATTGACGGATACCCGATCAATAAGCTCACCCATATCATATTCAGTTTCGTACATCTTAAAGGGAACAAGATGTCCGTAGATAGTAAGGGAGACAGTAACACCATTCGCAAGCTGGTGTCGCTGAAAAAAAATAACCCAAATTTGAAGATCCTGGTGGCGCTTGGTGGCTGGGGTGGCTGCAAAAACTGCTCACCAGTTTTTTCGAGTGCGGCTGGCCGGGAGGAATTTGCTGCATCTACAAAGCAATTGCTAGATTATTTCAAAGCGGATGGAATTGATCTCGACTGGGAATATCCCGTGATCAAAGGTTTTGAAGGGCATCCCTATTCAGCTGATGACAAAAACAATTTTACGGAGTTAGTGAAAGTGCTTCGAGAGAGATTGGGTCCATCAAAAGAGATCAGTTTTGCAAGTGGCGCATTAATGGAATGCCTGGAGAATTCTTATGACTGGAAAGCGCTGGCGGGGTTAGTGGATCGCGTCAACCTGATGACATATGATCTCGTGAATAGCCGAAATGCAACAACCGGGCATCATACTCCACTTTATTCAACTGCTCTTCAAACAGAGTCAACAGATAATGCTGTCCGTTTTGTAGAAAGATCTGGATTTCCATTGAACAAGATCGTTATCGGCGCAGCTTTTTATGGAAGGTTTTTTGAAGCTGTAGACAGCGTGAACAACGGACTAAACCGCCCGGGGAAGTTCAAATCATTTGTGACCTATTTGAAATTGGTACCTCAATTAAATGCGAAGGGAGGTTTCAAAACCTACTGGGATGATGAAGCGAAAGCACCCTATGCGTATTCTGCATCAGAAAAATTATATGCGACTTTCGATAATGAACGATCAATTGCGCTCAAGACTTCTTATGCAATTGAGAAAGGTTTGAACGGAATCATGTTTTGGGAATTGAGTCAGGATAAAAAGACCGGAGGATTCGTTGATGTGATTTGGGCGAAATCCCGTTAAACTTATCTGCTAGTAGATTAACTCCGTGTCTCCGTGCCTCCGTGGTAATCCCGCGGTCGGCGGGAAAACAATACCACGGAGGCACGGAGACACGGAGAAATTTTCTAAACTTGTTACCTTCATTTTTGGATGGAAATACTCTCAGCACAATATGAATTGGTTAGATCTTCCAGGGAAGTGTTACTTGACTATTGCGCTGAATTAAGCGCCGACCAGTTTATCGCTCCTGTATCGGCATTTAATAACAGCAGCGTTCAATATTTATTAGTTCATATCGCCAACACCTATCAATCATGGCTTGGGAATTTCGCAATGAATAAGAATTATCCGTTTCCTAAAACTGAGGAAGTTAATAGCCTCGAAGAAATAGTAAGGCAATTCGATGAAGCAAATAATACCGTTGAAGAATTCCTAAATCGTTTCGATCCGGAAGAAAAGATATCGGGGATAGCAACATTTAAAAGGATTCCAATGACAGTCACTGCCCTGCACTTATTCACGCATGTTATCACACATGAATTCCATCATAAAGGCCAAATTCTTTCAATGACGCGACATTTCGGATTTGTTCCCGTAGATACCGATGCATTGAGGCTTGATTGACTGGTTAACTAGTTGATTGGTTGATTGGTTCACTGGTTAATCCTAATCAACCAGTCAACCAGTTAACCATTCAACTACTATTCACATAACTGTATCACATCCACCGTCTTTGTACTAAACTGAATCTTAATAACCTTATTTGCTTTATTGAAGTACAGTATAAGCGTACCGTACGAGGTTTGATAAGCATCCCAGGTATCATCTTTCATTTTGACATTTCCCAGCGTGTTGAATAATGAGTTACGGTTGGCACCCATTATGTTCGGGGTCAGTTTGCCTTTAAAGGTGCTGCTCAACTCTACATAGTCGCGGCCAGTAAGAAAACTGATTCCCTTATCCGTAAAAAACAGACCGCCTCCGCACTTGCTCGCCGAGGTTTCATCTTCGGCCTTCGTATAACAGGGGAATTTTTCTTTGAGCAATGCATAAACCCAGTCCGGCTTGGCGCCGTTGACCTTACCATTCAGTAGGTCGACTTCAAATGATGGGCAGGTCACTTTTGTTTTGAGCTGGGCGCTTGCCGCATTGACAATCAGGATCGACGAAAGGAAGAATAGGAGTCGTTTCATAGATGGCGTTTTAGTCGCTACCCTTATAATGAGCAAAATCCTTGCCTTATTGTATTAAGAAGTTGATAAGTTGAAAAGTTGATTGGTTGACTGGGGGAAGGACCAAAAGGATCTAAGGTGAAGGCCAGAAATCATAGTAAAAACCCCTAGTCAACCAGTCAACTAGTCAAACAGTCAACTAGTTAACCAGTCAACCAACAAACCTAAAATCCCTAACTTTATCCCTAACCCAAAACTGCATGAGAATTTTCGCTTTTTTCTTCGCACTGCTCTTCTTCGGGTGTGCAGAAAACCAAACCACAACCAATTCAACATCTCCAGATCCAATTGATTCCCTTTTCAGTTCCTGGTTCAAATCCAATGAACCGGGTGGGGCGGTATTAGTGGTGAAAGATGGCAAGATTATTTACCAGAAAGCCTTTGGCGTTGCGGATACCAAAACCAACGAGGCGATCACAACCAAAACACTATTCAATGTCGGGTCGATCAGTAAGACTTTTGTTGCCTACGGAATACTCAAACTGGCTAAAGAAGGAAAGCTTTCTTTAGAAGACCCCACCTCAAAATACTTTCCTGATTTTGCCAACAAGGATATAGCAAACAAGGTGAAGATCTATCACCTGCTTACGCATAGTAGCGGATTGCCGGATAGCCGGAAGATCAGCGAGGACAGTGTATTTTATCTCACCGCAAAGGATGAAGAGAATTTTGCTCCGATAAAACAAACACAACAACTAAATTTCGAACCAGGTACAAAATTCGAGTATTCAAACCCGGCATTTAATGGATTGGCATTGATCATCGAAAAAGTAAGTGGCATCAAATGGCAGAAATATATAACCGATAATATTTACAAACCTGCGGGAATGACCGCTTCCACAATCACCGATGGACCGCATCCCGAATCAGGTGTATCACATGGCTATCTGCATGCAAATGGAGATTTTGTTGAGAAAGATTATATGGAAGAACCAACATTTGCTGCTTCAGGAAATGGCGGTGTATGGAGCAGTGTGGAAGAACTATGGAAATACGAACAGGCTGTACAGGCTAATAGTTTTCTCGATAAAGAATGGACCGATAAATCAAGAACCATTTATTCTTTCCCGGGATGGAATGATAAAGAACCCTCATTCATGGGACTGAGTTGGTTCATTACAAAGTTTGAAAACCAATCAATGGTCGGGCATACCGGATCGCAGGGAGGATTTATAAGTGATTATTTATGGTTGCCCGAGAAGAAAGTATTTTATGTGTTGCTCTGCAATACGCCAAAAGATATCATTGTAATGAGAAAGGAATTGTTTCGAGTTCTTGATCTGAAATGAATATTCTTGATACCCGATGCCAGGCGAGACCTTTGATTATTGATTATTAATTATTGATTATTAATTATTGCTCCGCTAATTCAGGAGTTGCTTGTAATAGCAGACCTAATAATCAATAATTAATAATCAATAATAAATTCTGTTGTCACTGAAGTAATATTTAATATATGAAGAAACTTCTCTTATTTATCTCCACAATTTTCACCTCATTAACCTTGACGGCTCAGAACAATTTGCTGATCCAAACAAGCGAGGTGCATCACTTAATGCAGAATTACGAATCCGACAGAGGAAGTTTGATGCGATTCTATACAGTGACAAATTCTCCGGAAAGGAGGGAACGTTTCAAAAAGTTTTATGAGGGTTATCTACAGCAGTTGAGTAGTCTTGCTTTTGATAAAATGAGCCAGGGCGGGAAAGTTGATTACATCTTATTCAAAAGAAGAATTGAAAATGAATTGCGCACTATTCAAATCGAAGAAACTGAATATAATACGATAAAGAAATATTTAAGCTTCTCCGATTACATCTACAAACTAGAACAACTGCGCCGAAGAGGAACTACAATGGACGGCGCCGAAGTAGCAAGGAATCTGAATGACCTGCAAAAACAAATAATTGCAGCGAACACGGCTTTGAAGAAGGAACAACCAATGGATCGGGCATTGGCCATGCGTGCATCGAATTCAGTAACTGGCTTGCAGGACGCACTCAGAAATACATACCAGTTTTATAATGACTATGATCCCTTATTTAGTTGGTGGGTGGAAAAACCTTATCAGAAAAACGATAGCCTTTTAAAAGTTTATGCAAACGCATTAAAAGACAAAGGAGCAGATAATCCTTCACAAAAGGATGATGGAAGTGGAATAATCGGTAACCCGATCGGAAGGGAAGAACTCATCCGACAATTGCAATTTGAGATGATCCCTTATACTCCGGAGGAATTGGTAGATATGGCAAACAAAGAATTTGCCTGGTGTGATGCGGAAATGCTGAAAGCCTCCCGTGAAATGGGCTTTGGCGATAAATGGAAGGATGCATTGGAAAAAGTCAAGAACAGTTTCGTGCCTCCAGGGAAACAACCAGAAGCTATTCTTCGTCTCTACAATGAATCAATTTCATTTATTAAAAAGAATGATCTCATCAGCATCCCACCAATTGCTGAGGAAACCTGGCGAATGGGAATGATGACTCCGCAAAGACAATTGACAAGTCCATTCTTTCTTGGCGGTGAGCAGATCCTCATCTCCTATCCTACCGATGCAATGAATCATGAAGATAAATTGATGAGCATGCGCGGAAACAATCCGCATTTTTCGAGGGCAACAGTTCATCATGAATTGATTGCCGGCCATCATCTGCAGGGCTTCATGAATAACCGTTATAAAAGCTATCGCAATTTTAATACACCATTCTGGACCGAAGGATGGGCCCTGTACTGGGAAATGATTCTTTGGGATATGAAATTCCCAGAATCACCTGAAGACCGCGTTGGAATGTTATTCTGGCGCATGCATCGTTGCGCCAGGATCATTTTCTCTTTGAATTATCATCTTGGCAAATGGACACCGCAGCAGTGCATCGATTTTCTTGTTGACCGTGTAGGTCATGAGCGAGCAAATGCTGAAGGAGAAGTGCGCAGATCTTTCACAGGAAATTATGGTCCTTTATATCAACTCGCATACATGATGGGTGCTTTGCAATTCTATGCCCTTAAACAAGAATTGGTCGACACAAAAAAAATGACGTACAAGCAATTTCATGATGCCGTGCTCAGGGAAAATGCCTTACCAGTGGAAATGGTTAGAGCCATCTTAACCAATCAAACATTAACTAAGGAATTTAAGACGAATTGGAGATTTTACGATAAAAGAGGTTTTTAGAAAGTATTAATAGAGAGAGAAAATACTTAAGACATGTTATTCCTTAATGCGGGTGGTGCTCTTCTATTATTACCCTTTCTGATTCTATTTATGTTGATCGCAATTCTGCTGGAATCATGGATCATGCATTTATTAAGGTATCGGTTATTTAAAAAAAGTCTCCTGCCTGTTTCAATTGCAAATCTTGTTTCTCTGTTTGGTGGATTTGGATTGATTGAAGTATTGGGCCGCATAATCAATGCCGGTCAAAGTACAGAGCTACTGGGCTTGCTAATCTTATTTGCTACCACCTTAATACTAGAAGGAATAGTAATTTATGCTTTCAATCGCAATAAGCCTTTCAAACAAACCGCCTGGGTTATATTATTGATGAACATTTCGACATACATAATTTATTATCTGATCTTTCTCATGATGCTAAGATGAGGCGATGGTGAAGGAGGTTGACAAGGTCGTCAGGGAAAACTTTATCGACCTTATAAACTCTGTCAACCTCATCAACCAATCAACCAATCAACCTAAATTTGCCCCTATTCCTACAATCACCAGGTATGATCTCCTACAACAACAAAGAATGGTTCACATTCGTATTTCGACTATATAAAGCTGATACGCTTAGGAAATTACTTCCTTTGATTATCAGCATTTCTGTATATACTTCATTAGTTACCGTCCTTGAACTGTATGTTTTAAAGCTCCCGGAAAATGCCAAGGTTAGAAACCTTTCACAGATGCATGCGCTGCTTAGCTTCGTGATTTCTTTATTACTTGTGTTTCGGACCAATTCCGCCTACGATCGATGGTATGAAGGAAGAAAACTTTGGGGACAGCTGGTCAACAACTCAAGAAATCTGGCCATTAAATTGAACGCGATGCTTGATCCCTCGGACGAGGACAACCGCCGCTTTTTCAAAAGGGCGATTCCTCTTTTTGCGTTGAGTCTTCACCAGCACTTGCGACGCCAAACCTCAATTCTTGAACTCGACGAAAGTTCGGACCAGGAAGTAATTCCGCTTGACAAGGACAAACAAGTCCCCAATCAAATTGCTTCATTGATAATGAAGAGAATTAACCTGCTTTATACCCAGGGAAAGATCAGTGGAGATCAATTAATCATTATGGACGGCGAGATGAGATCGTTTATGGACATAGCAGGTGCCTGCGAACGAATCAAGAATACGCCCATTCCCTTTTCTTACAGCGTATTCCTGAAGAAATTCATTTTTTTCTTTGTAATGACCCTGCCGTTCAGCTATGTATTTATGTTAGGTTGGGGGGCAGTTCCTGTGGTCGCATTTATCTTTTTCGTGCTTGCCAGCCTTGAATTGATCGCTGAAGAGATAGAGGATCCCTTTACCGGCGATCAGAATGATCTTCCCACACAAAGGCTCGCTGAAAATATAAAGATTCATGTAATTGAAATCATTGAATAGGAATTCTCCATTTATTATGGGCAAAGAAGATCAAATAGAAGAGTTTCTTGCGCAATACGATGAGCAGGTTTTCAAGCTGGCCGTTGAACTTCGAAAAATTGTTTTGAAAAATCTGGAGGGCATAACCGAACAATTGGATATTCCTGCAAAGATGATCGCCTATTGTTATGGTCAAAAATATTCCGACCTGGTATGCGTAATCCTTCCGTCGAAAAAAGGTTTAAAACTTGGGTTCAACAAAGGTTCGGAATTACCCGACCCAAATAAAATGCTCGAGGGAAAAGGAAAGGTTTCGAGATATGTTGAAATAAAATCAGCAGACATTATCAAATCTGTTGAATTGAAGATTTTGATTAAGGAGGCGTTGAAAGCTTACAAGTTAAGATCAGCCTAAAAATGAGAATTGAACAGGAAAAAAAAGAAGTTTTGTATCTTGACTGCGACTTATGGAAAAATTAGAAATAAAGGGAAGAATATTAAGGGTATATCAAATAACTCAGGGCGGTGTCGCAATCCTAACAGGAAATCCCACTTTGCCTTCTGAAGAACATATATCGTTTGAAGAAATTAAGAAAGAACGACTTTATCATGTTCAGAAAACATATCAATACCTTGTTGCTGCTGCAATTTTCGTTCTTATTTATCTTCTCGTCCTTCTTGATTCATTGAAGAACAACAACAACGCTTATTTGTATAATATGGCCTGGGGAGTTTGTGGCATAACATTCATATTCTTGTTTTTCTTTCATAGACCAAAATATTACTATATCAAAACATGGCAAGGACGGTATCTGAAATTCCAGATAAAAAACAATGAAACAGAAGTTGCTTCTTTCGTCAAAGAAGTAATGAAGCGAAGAAATGTTTATTTAAAGGAAAAATACTCAATGCCCAATACATCTTATAGTTATGATTCGCAATTTTCAAATCTGTTGATATTGCTAAAAGAAGAAATAATCTCTGAGGAAGAATACAACCAAAAACTGGAAATCCTGAATAAGTTGTCTAACCAATCCCAGCCAACAAAAGTCTTTTTTCAATACAGTCAAAATTGAGTCAGCAGCATTTGTATACTTTGTCGTTTGCACAAGACGTTGATAAAAAAATAAATTCGCTGGATCAACACTCATGTTAACAGCCGTATCACCCTTCGATTCCATTCAGGCATTTCATAAATTGTTTCTATTTTTAAACATCAATGACCTGCAATAATCCTGATAAAAGGACCGAATCGTATTCACAAAACCAAGAATTAAAGATTTTAAGGGTTTTATCCATATCGATCATCCAGGTAATTCTTATTCTCTTTTCGCTAAAAGGAATATCCCAAACTTTTGAAAAAGCTGCAACAAAGTTTATTACTACCGGCGATGGAGTAAAACTACAATACCGCATCATAGGAAATGCAAAGGACACGCTGATCTTTCTCCATGGTGGTCCTGGCCAAAATTGCCTGGGAGTTGCGCCGGATCTGGAACCCCTATCAAAAGATCACGTGTTTATTATTTATGATCAAAGAGGATGTGGTGGATCAGAT
>JGI10213J12805_10019966_pt1 | contig 10203 bp, 14 predicted proteins | sample WisNatreferecore_FD_12805 | JGI IMG/M metagenome (IMG submission 12805)
ACTCAATCTAATAGCTGCCGATATACTTTGGTCATATTTTCAAGATAAATTCGCTACCTGTCATTATGATCTTGTTATGGGTGATAACGGTAGCGGTAAAACTTCTATCGGTACAACATTTGAAGCTACTGGATATCGTGCCGTTGGCATGACCGATCCAACAGGTGCGACATTATTTAGAGTGCTTGGTACGTTAGAACCCGGTCAATGTACTATAGTTGCCGATGAAGCCGAGCGATTAGGAGAATCTACGGATATAATGAATATAATCAAGACCGGTACTTCAAGAGATAAGAAGATTACACGAACCGATAAGAGTGCATCTAATACGTGGAAACTGGATTGGTTTTATCCGTATTGTTATAAGCTGATATTAACTGAAAAACCGCTTAATGACTATAAAGCTAAAGGTGTCTTAGATAGAACTTTAGTATTTACCGCAATTCCCGGTGATACGATGGATGATAATGATATCACTGAAGTCATGGATCAATCATTACGTGTCGGTAATAAGAGATTACAAAGATTATATGATAGAATAACACGGTTTAGAAAGACCGCTTTCATATACAGATTGTTACACTTTAAAGATCCTGTTATAGATATTGATATCGGTACAAAACGCAGAAACAGACAGTTATGTAAACCAACACTTCAATTATTCTTTGAAACTAAAGCTCAAGCAGAAGTCGAAAAGATATTTCAGGATTTCTTGATAAGAAAGAATGAAAAGAAATCAGTAAGTCTAGAATCATTGCTATGTACCGTAATTAAGAAGATCGCCTGTGATCAGACTACAGACGAGCTGAAAATACCGGTTTCGACGATATGGGAAGAGATATTTAAAGAGATATACGGTGAAGATAATCAGATAATATCCGATGAATGTTTCATTCCCGATCTTGGATTAACGGTATATAAACGGACAGTAACTTCAATACTTGAAAATAAATTCGGTGCTGTTAAAGATAGAGATAAACATCAAAGATCTCTGGTATTTGATTTAACTCAATTTAATTCGGTAGCCAAATCATATGAATATCCTGATATCAGAATAAAATGTTCGAAGAAAGTTATAGAAGATGAGGGTGACGCAGATGACGCAGGTGACAGAGATATAGAAGTAAACGGTCATGAAATTGAGCGTGAAAATGATAATATTGCAGTATCAGATGAGCGTGAAAATAATGCTTCTAGTTCTATAACTGTGTCACCTCTGTCACCTCTGTCACCAGTAGATAGCCAACAATCGCCATTAGACAAAAAGAAGAATGAACCGGATGATAATCGGACACCGGTAGAACAGATGAAAGATATCATAGCTGAAAACCGTAAGTATATCAAAAAGGATTATGCGGATCACTGGTCTTGTATTAAATGCGGTAAACATGGCGATCATTCGTATCTAAGTACACATTTCTGTACAGGACATAATAATGACAAATAGAAGATATATGGTCACTGAAGGCAAACGTCCGTTGACTATGGTTAACACGTGTGACTGGACATTTAACACTAAGATGCCATATCGAAACCAAAACAAAAAGTGAATCAGAAACATGACATCAAAACAAACAGAATACGAATACGATGAAGGCGGAAAAGAAGAAGTCTCTGAAGAAGAGATGAAACAAACAGTACATGGCATAAGCACAGATGATGAATTCGATGAGTATGAACGGCAAAGAGAGAAAGATAGTGCTTACATAAAGTTTGAAGATGGGGATCGTAAGATATTACGATTTCCGCATAAACCACCGGTAAGAGAAGCTAGCACTAAATATCCGGGGACATTTAACTGGGTATTTAATGATGTCGTTCAACCATCGGTAAGCACAGATCTAAAGAAATGGTCTACTTCAGGTAAGACATCTGCCAAAGTTGTAAAGGAAATCCGTCAGAACAATCACACATTGGAAATTACAAGAGAAGGAACCGGTAATAACACGAAATATCACATACGTGTAGCTAAAGGTAAGTAGTGATATTGAATATTATTACCGTATATCTTGTGAAATCCTTCCCCATTTTTCCAGGGTACCATATTACCCTAAGGAGATATATAAAACAGCTTGACCGAACAAGATAAACGGATAAGAAGAGATTTAAAGAATATCAAAAAGCTAGAAGATAATTTACGTATCGAAAAAGTTGATAATTATAAAAAAGCTGGATGGTCATTCAGTTCTCAGAAAGTTGGCAGAGATAGAAAGTATAGCGGATTATATAGACAGAAAAGAATCGGTAATAATAGCGAGCATGTAAACGTATATGTCGCTCAAAATTGGCAAGATTTAGATCACAAGATCCATAATGAAGCTCAAGCTAAAGGTTGGTCTACGGGCTGGGCTGGTAAAGATTTAACAAAGAAAGAACTTGAAATATTACATTATATAGCTGATCATGTTAGGACATATTCTTATAAAGAGAGACTTCAACATATAGATAAATACCGTAAGAGACTTGGTATTAGATATAGTAAGAAATTTAATATTTATTATATTAACGGCAAGCTTTCAATTCCAGATCGTAAAAGAATACTTCAATCAGCACGTAAAGAATTCGGTATGTGGAGAACCGTTTATAACAAGCTTCAGGAAATGGCTCGTATTCAAGGCGAAGGTGACGACTCTGAAGATAACTTTATCAGATTCGCTCATCTTATAATCGAAGAATCATTATCTCATACTGTCAGCGGTATTAGAAATTTCTTAAAGAAATGTGTAATTAACAAGCTAGGTGTATATTCAATGTTAAAGCTATCCGAAGTGAATCACGCAGCTAAAGAAATTGTAATTATAAATGAAGATGTAGCCGAATATCTGAGAAGACAGATAAGAAAGACAATGTTAGAGAAATCGTGGTTAGAACCTGATTGGGAATCGTATAAAGAACTTGATAAGCGTGAATCTACTTTAAGAGCGATGTATTATCAGTATTCTATAACGGCTATGAGGGAGAGGCAGAAACAGAAAGAGCGGGAGAGGCACAAAATGGCTAGAGCTAAACGTCATAATTTAACCGATACTCGTGTTCAGTTGTACCATAAAACGCGGAATTAACTATACAAGTTCTTTATCATTAAAGTATCTTATCAAGTCTACGAGTTCTACCAATTTCTTAGCCTCTTTATAAGGTGTTACTATTTGATTACCATCGGTCATTGTTATCACAAATAAGTCATTTTCTTGTTCTCCTTTAACCTTTGACTTCATTATAAGTATTATTAACATTTATAACAAATGTTAATATGAGAACTATAGATAAAATAACTGACGTGCCGAAACTAGAAGATTAACCACGCGCCTTATATTATCATTTTTATATTCAAACTTTGTATGTCTGTATAAGAGACAAAAGATAAAATGCGAATTAATTTTCTTTTGAAAAACTATTGTAGCTTCTGCGGCACAGCACACCTAAAAGCCGACTGTATTAAAGATAGCGGCGGCTTTCTCAGATGCCCTGAGTGCGGTATAAAGGTCCGGACAAAGGCGCACCATTAATTTTTCTTATCTTAACTTTAATTAAAACTATACGCCTGGGAGCGCCTATAGAACATTTCTCTTATTGTAGGGTACTACTGCGCGTGCCTACGATTTGATAGTAATTTTTTATATTCGATCTGCACATCAAAAGTCTAGATAAAGAAGAAAAACAAATGACCCGTACATATACATATAACATATCTCCATATCAGTCAGAACGAGTGATAGAGAGACAAGAGCGCAACCGCCAAATGGCCCATGAAATAGAAGAAAAAAGGAAGAACTTAAAGATAATACAAAAGGGCCAGGATCAATACGCCCAATGCCAAAGTTGCGGTGCGTTCATAAAGATGCATAAAGTCACTCAACCAATAACCGAAATTGAAAGACAAAACCGTATAGAGCGAGTAAAAAAAGGCCTACCAGAGGTACAACAGCACATAGTACCGACAAAAATGGATACCGTGCCCCTATACCCAGATCCTTTATTAACTGACAAACAAGTATGTGGCAAGTGTTATGATCTCTCTTACAGAAAGAAATATAAGATAACAGAACCAGCGACGAAACTACTTGCCAAAGAATAACGGTTTAATTGTTCTAGAAGGCCCGCGACTAGAAGATAATTATAATAACGCTCTAATTTAGAGCGTGATAATGAATAGTTATCTAGTATGAAAATGGCGCCATTCATTTCATTATGGGTCAGCCAATTAAAAGTTATAGTAACAAGGATGGTAGAATAAGTAATGACATTGACGCAGTCTCATTACAACATGAATTATCAGTACAAGAAGATGAAAAAGACGGCCGGTTAACGCCAATCAACTACAGGCCATATTTGGCAGATCTAAGTAGCCAAGAAAGCGAACTACTTAGACGTGAAAACAGTCTTCTCAAAATAATAACGAAAGATTTAGTCTATGATGATGAAGAAAGAAATAGGCGTATAAATTATCTCGCCAGATCGTCGATACCTATATTAGAAATTGAATGTGCATACAACCAAATAAAGCCTGCGCTCCGAAAGGCGTCCAAAATTCGTCAATACACCGCGCTACAAATACATAATGATGTAGATGAAGAAACAGGTTTAACTAGTCTACAAAAACAGTTGGCAATATTGGATGGTGACATTTAACAAAATGTGTGGCTATACAACCGAAGTTCCTTCTAAAAGTCCTAACCGCAAGAAAAAAGTTCCATGCACAAGAACTAAATAACTAAGTTACTTTTTTCATATCTTTTTTATATTCATATAGTATCTTGACTGAGAACGAAACCGCTGATAATTCAAACACAACTTATAATAATAGACGTAATATTGAACTTCGACGCGCCAAAGTACTAGAATTATCAAGTCAAGGTTATAACTAAGTTGAAATAGCGTCACGTTTACACGTATCACAGTCGTTAGTGAGTCTGGACCAACAATGGGACCATGAAGAAAGTAAGAAATTCATAAAAGAATACGTTAGCGAACATCTGCCACATCAACACCAACTCTGTGTTATTGGAATAACTAATATTTTAAAGATGTCTTGGGAAATGGCAAACAATCAGGTATACAAGCGCGGCCGTTAGTAGTATATTTTTGGACATTCTCTTTTACAAAAACATAATTGTAATTTAACTAGAGAATTAGTTAACCCCTAAATGTCCCGCGGCCGACCACTAGAAAAGAATCCATTACATTTGTGTTACACTTGTAGAAAACCATTGAAGAATGTTAGTGCTACAAAACTTGTAATTGAGCGGCCCGGCCGCGTCTATTGTAGTGCAGACTGTTTTTGTATTTTTGTGAATAAAGAAGAAGAGAGAAAAGAATTAGGTATTATCTCAGAAGAAGAGTTTGAGTAAAACCACGCTCTAATTTAGAGCTTTCTAAATAGTGTCAAAAAACGAGTTTGTTGTTGCCATAATATCTATCCACATCAAGGCCGGGGCGGTCCAATATGTGGTTAGTGCATGAGGAGAAAGGTCGAGAACATATATGGTGGTGGTGCGAAGGTCTAGGTCAATAAAGGATGAAGAAGGTGGGAATTAAATAAATGATACAAATGAAACTAACTTTAGAGAATTGTTACAATATCATAGACATTCTAGACCACCATCTTCATTACACAAGACCCGAAAAAATACATGGAGATAGTGAAAAGGGTTCCCAGTTTCTTAAAGACCGAAAATATATCAAAAGTATAATGGTGGATGTAAACAAAAGTGCTTTAGAGGTTGTAAAACACGCTAAAGCTGTCATGAATAAATTTGATATTCAGAAATTCCTAGACGATATTGACGTTAAAATACAACTTGATACTCTTATTAAAAACCTGCATCTCAGTGAAGTTACTATCAAAATTACGTGGAACGAATTCTCTGCTCTAACAGATGCTCTCATATATAGAATTCAGATGGACTTTGTCAATCTTGAGGACTTTGCAAAAAACGGTATTCCACAAAAATACCATGAGTGGTTTATAGATGAGCTACGAGATATGAGAAATACTCGTCAGTTAATGAATACGATACATGGACAAGTTCAAGAAGAGTTAGAAACACGGTTAAGATGGTTGAAGAACAACGACAGCAATAAAAATGAATAACGAAATAAAGTTGATAGTTGTTACACTTAGTCTCATTGTTGTTGTTGTTATGGTAGACCTTACACCAATTGGTGCGGCGCCAAGAGATACAATGGTTGAAGACTTTAACATACCCTATTATATCGCGGCGTTACCAACGGTGAGAACGCGACCATACCTTTAAAGTTCTGCTGTGAACACTTCTATTCCTTTTATCAGATAAACAAAATAAAGTTTGATAAAAAAGATAGGTATGGACTTAAAATTCATTAAGTAGAATGTCGATAAAATATGTAGGATGAGAACTAATAAGTCTTATGATATGAAAAATGTATATACATCAAAAGAGCTGGCTTTAATTCTTGATGCTTTACTTCAACTCAGGAAAAATAATAAGAATAATAATAATTTAGAAAAAGAGGCCTCAAAGTTATATGATGAAATTATGGCTGATTATAAAGAGATAAAAGAAGATAGTTACGTTTAGTTATTATACAATACCAGAACAAGAAGAAGAATAGACTATCTTTGTAAAGTCCCACGACCCGCCTTCTAATGGTTTAATTCTATCTGCTGCCGTTCTTGTATTTGATTCGCTTATACTTTGAATTTGTGTTAAAGTACCACGCGCTTTTGTATCGTTTTTTGTCCGCTACAAATAAAGTTATGTGGTTCTGGTGAGAGATGTGTGTGAGATAATATGATTAATAATTATAGTGACCTGGAAGTACTAAGAACATATGATATAAAACTACAGCTAACAGAAAATACATATCGGCTCGCAGAGTCAATAGCCTTTCTGATAGGCTTCGAGAAATTTGAAGACTATGTAAAAGACTGTTTGATGACCAATTTAAACTCACTTGCCGAGGGTGGATCTGGACCCATTGACGAAATTATTGACTGGCAACGCTTTAAAGAGCTACACTTGATAAGGCCTGAAACTCAAAAAAGAAAAGAAGAAAAGGAGTTGTCACAGTAGATATACATAAGAAATGACTATCAAAGCCCGCGCCATAAAAGAAACTGACATACACAACAACGAAGAAGACTTTACATGTTATGGTTGTAGTCTAAGTTCTGTATCACATACTCACTATACACCGATAAATGAAGAACTTTATGAGGACTTACGTCGAATAGGTAGGCGCCTGGGTTATGGTGACGACGACAACAGCACAGCTCAATTCATAAACGACTTATTAGAGTCTGGAATATACTGGGATATGACGCACGCCGCTGACAAGAACAAGAACTAGACATAGACAACTTTATTATATTATATTATCTATATTTTTTTTTACGAGACAGCTCATCCGGCCGCTACTACTTGTTGGGTTGTTCATTCCTGCCTGGTTTCATCAAAGCGGCGGCCGGAGTTATATGACGCACTTCCAGAACTGATAACCAATTCATAAATATGATCTTAACTATAATTTACATCAGGGGAGTTTCCGTCCACACACAATGTATGTATTACCTTCCCCACCCTCTCTGGCGTCATATCCTCCTGTTTGAGGTAGTTGTCACTTAGTAGCGCCGGAGCCTCTTTATCAAAAATTGAAACTATTACCACAATATATGTACAACAACGCAGCGATCAAAGAAGAAGAATATAAATAGACAAGCTGAATAAATGTGTAGTAAGAAACATATACCAACTCTCTGGCGTCGTGTTTAATCGGATTTTCGCGGCGTCAGAGTAAAAGTATTCTCGTAAGGCGCTCCTCCGAAGTATTTTTAAAACTTTCTTTGACTCTGCGGGTGTTTTGAATTGAGCCAATTACTATCGCTATCAATGTCACGGTGCGGTAGGTTCTCTACCAATTCATTTTCTTGCTCTTCTGTGTAATTACATATAATATCATCTTTCTTAGCTTGTTGATACTGTTCTTCTGTTGTATATCCGTTTATCCTCATAACCTTCTGCTTAACGGTTTCACCTTCAACGACAGTACTTTCATGGTACGGATAGATAGAATGGATATTATTATTATCCTCTTCTTTATTATTATCGCCTTCTTCCCGCATTTGAATATCCTCTATCTCTTTCTTCATGTTTAACACTCTTTCAGCAGCCTTATTCACAATTTGTGAGTTAGTCAACAAATTTATCCGTTTATCGTAAGCTTCCATAACCAACGACAACGCCGCTAGCCTTTCTTTGACATCTTTAGTACTATCCGACATAGACCAGCCTTCACGGATTATCATATCTAAACCTTTTACAGTTTGGTTGAAGGTAAACGGTATAGTATGATCGATATATTCTTTGATATTATTATTAGCTTCAGATCGTAAATATTGTAAGTCTAGGCTAATTAATGGCCTTGATACATTAAGACGTTCGGCTATCTGTACGGTATTCAGGCCCTGAGCTACTAATTCGAGGACACGACCTCTACGTAAAGATATATTTTCCCTGCTATAACGTAAGTTCGAATTGTCAGACATTCGTTCGTGAATTTTAAAGATGTTAAAGTGTGTATTGATAACTATCTTTTTGTTACTTCGTTATATGAAATGAATCAACCATTTGTTGAAAAACAGGTAAATAAATTTCATAGTCGTATGAATGTGCATTATAACTAACCTCATATACTTTGCCATTGTATATGGTCCATACCGCTTTGGAATATATATCAAACAGAACATATTCCATAGCATAGGCACGAAGACCCGATAATGCATATAGAAAACTTCTTAAAACACGGTCGGCGTGCCCCATTTAGTTTTGACCGTATATTTACTCTTTTACTCCATGTATCGACAATCCCATATGCATGTGTGAAAATACAGGCTTAGGATGTGAAGATTAATCCCATTAGATACACGATATAAACCTAGAACAGCAGAAGCTCTAAATGACGCAGATAATGAATTATTGCGGCGCGAAAACGCTTTACTGAAGATAATTCCGCGCGAGAATTTCAAAGACACAGATGAATACAATTCAAAGATATCGTATTACAGTCATAGTAGCCTACCAATATCGGAGATAGCTGAAGTTTATCAAAAAATTGATACGATTAACAAACGAACGGCGCGAGTTAACAACAAATATCATACAGCATCATCATCACCATCAGTACCACGAGACGAAAATGGACTTTCTCAACTAGAAAGAGACTTGAAAATTCTGGAGAATGACTTTTAGAAATGGGTACAACTGAATACATTAACAAGAACAGACCAGCAGGACCACAAATACATATTCACGAAACACCGACGCAGACAAATAGAGGACCGGTAAGTACAGTACGAAATAGACAGACTGGTTAATAATTGACTAAGGAACTGGGCGCTCGGTAGAAAATGGTAGAAAAACGCCAACGCGAATATTTACAAGAAATGATATTAACTGAGTTGGCCAATGGTCTTAAAGACGCTGACATAATTCGAAAACTGCAGATACCACAAACTTCGTACTATCATTTCAAACGCGCGTTGTCAAATAAAATTGCAGACATTCAGTTACAAGTATCTGAGACTGATATTGCAATGGCCCAAGAAATTTATGAACAAAGAATACTGAAATTGTTCTCAGTGGCTATGGACAAGGCGCAGGACAAAGAAAGTGGCAAAGACCCTGAGTTTATTACAACGGCCGCGCAACTCGCGACGAATTTACTGATAATGCGTAAACAGGGGTTAATTGAAGCTACAACCAAAAGACATGATTTAGTTAAACGAAATCGAGAACTAGAAGTGCACAGAACTGGCGAAACATATAACCAGGTGTTTTGAATAAATGAAATTAAAATGTGTATACTGTACTGCTTCTTTCAAGACTGATAATATAAGCGAGAAAGAATGTTCATGGTGTAGAAAAATGATAAATGACATAGATAAGTTTGAGAAACAAAAAAGAGAAAAAGAAAAAAAATGACAATTATATTTAACAAAGACTTAGAATTTAATAAGTTAATGGGTATTGACTCACCACAGCAGCGCGAAGAAGATGACGAAGAAACTAGAAAAATAAACATAAAATACTGGAAAGGTAAACCAGTAATTTCAGCAGACAAATGGATACAAATTGCTGGTTTAACTATTTTTTATTTTCTTTGAGGAATAATAATAATATTTCTCATTATAGAAAGTTGAAAAACACTGACCACAATACAACTTTT
>JGI10213J12805_10007505_pt1 | contig 10099 bp, 21 predicted proteins | sample WisNatreferecore_FD_12805 | JGI IMG/M metagenome (IMG submission 12805)
AAAAGCCGATGAATCTATAAAAATCGTTTTCGCTCTTAGTTGAAAATCACAATGGTGTAGCTATGAGAGTGAAAAAAGCAATTTATATCAAAGATTATGAAATAAAGTTATTGTTCTCAAACGGCATTATTAAGACTGTAGACTTTAAACCATTCCTAATAAACGCCAAAAATCTAGCATTGCCTTTGCTAAATCTAGATTATTTCAAAAGATTTTATATTGACAATACAACAATTTGCTGGCCAAACGGATTCGATTTTTGCCCTGACGTTTTATATAATGTTGGCACAGATAAGCAAGGAAAAGAAAGAGCATCAAATTTTATGAAAAGCCGTAATGCGCAAGACTCTGTTGTAATGTCTCGTATAGTGTCAAGCCGCTTTACATCGAGGCTGCATCTGTAGAATCTTCTCTTTTATCGCTCGGCAAAGCTTCCGGCACGTAAGGGAAAAACTCGCGTGCTTCTTTATCATTTATAAAAACGCCTGTGACTATTGTAGCTCGCCCGGTTTTGTAATATGCAGGGCTTTTTTGAACTTGAATGACAGCTTTTTCGCAAGCTTCTCTCTCACTTTCAGCCTCTATTTCACATGTGAAATAAGTTTGAACCTGCACATTTATTTTCCATTTCGGGTATTTTTTCATCTGTCCTTTATGTCTGCATTCCAAACAGCAAAGAAAAACTTAACGAAATTCACCAAAAAAATACCGAATTGTATCACAAAAAAAACTGGCGACCCCAAAACTAAAATCGTCCGCCTCATCAACCTGTTGTCTACGTCAAAAAGTTCTTTCATTGGCTCTCGTTTAATTTTACATGAAAAAATGCGAAATGACTGTGAAAATACGCACAAAACACTTGTCATCTCGCATAAATTAACCTTTTAAGTCTTCTCTATAATGCGATTTAAGCCCCTTACGAGCCTTATCGCATTTGTCTTTTGGCGTGAGCTTAACTTTTTCCATCTCAGTATCAATTTCGCCAAAACTCGCATCAAACTGAATATTTTCAGGCAATACGGCCTCATTAAAATTTCCTTCTAGACGGATGGTTTTCATAAAGCCAACCTTGCAGAATAAATTTTAATGCGTCAACTAAAACGGAGGGTTGCCATAATCCTGTGAATTCGGAGCTTGGCTATAGTCCGGCATTGGCGCAGAAACTGCATTAGATCGCTGCTGCTGCGGTTGCTGCGTGTAGGCTGGCGGTAGCATTGGTTGTGATGATTGGCCGCCAAAAATCGAAGCTCTCGACTGTCTAAGAATTGGCTCAACGTGCATCAAAACAAATTCTTTTACAATATCTCTATCATAGCTTGAATCTATCTGATACCATTCCTCGTAGTTGTCTTTCCCGTCATGCTTCACGCCCACTTTCGCGGAACCAGCAGAAACCCAGTAACCGCCACCCGGCTGCGTGGATTCCATCACTTTAAAGCGTAGTATGATCTTGCCCAGCCATCGCATGACAGCGATGCCGAGAAACTTCTCGCCTTGAACAGGAACATATTTTAAAAATTGCATTTCAGAATTATTTATCGGATTATTCATCTCGTACCTTTCTCTTGTATTTTTCCATTAGATCGCCTGCCACGTTAGCAGGGCAATATTCATATACATTAACACTTATTGCCTTAAAAATCAACATCTTTCGGAAGTTTCACAATCTTTTTCAGGCTCTAAATTATTCCAGATCGACCTCAAAACTTCATATTGCGTTTGGCTGATTCTCCCCGTACGACACATTGAAGTATAACAAGCTTCTACATAAGTTATGCTTTGCGAGGGATGCTTTCTAAAATAAGCATTCAGCTTATCTAAAACGTCAATTTCTCTGTCTAAATATGTTAAATATTTCTTTTTTGTTTCTTGGAAAATCTTTATAGTCATTTTTTCTCAGAAACTCTTTATCTTTCTTGAGTCTACATCCCATATTGACGCTTATCACTGTCTTTTTCAAATAAACTAATTATTGTATTCTCGGAAGCAAATAACCGGCTTACAATCCTTTCAGAATACACCTCTAAAAACTCTTCTTTCGAAAAATTACTTGTGATAATTGTAGGTTTACAAGAATTATACCGATAATCCAAAAAACTAAAAAAAACTTCTCGCCTAAACTCTAAGTCTCTATAAGTTAATTTTTCAGCGTTTATGCCTGAACCAACATCATCCAGAATTACAATTTCATCATCAATCAAATATTCTAAATTGATTAGATAATCTCCTTTGCCCTCTGAAATTCCCAGCCTTAATTTTCTTAGCAGGTCAGACTCTCTATGATATCGCCTAGTCGGAAAATTCTCAAAAGTCCATTCAGTTAGAGCGGCGCAGAGATAAGTTTTTCCAATTCCTGGATTACCATGGTAAACTAAAAAATTTTTAGGGTTTTTTAAGTATTTGTAGATTTCTTCTCCTGTGCTAGGCGCGACCTCCAGTTTGCTAAGGGAAGCGTCGGCGTACCTCTTGTCAAATGTTCTGATTTTATATTCTCTGATCTGTTGTTCAAGTTTTTCTGCTTTACTTTGCATTCTTTTTGTCCTTTAAGCTCTTTGATTTTATTTATTTTTCTAATATTTTTTATTGTTCCATCTATAAAAAGAAACCAGTCTCGGATAGGGCTATTATAATCGCTAAGAATTTTCCAAGCCAGTTCGATTTCTTTTTTTGTCCAGTCTCTTTTCTGCATAACACATGAGGAAAAAATATCTTCAAGTGAAACCTCAAATTCTTTGCCCTGAAAGTTAATCAGCTTTGCTTTTGCTTTTGGAGTTTCCAACGGTGAAGGAACCGCAACAGGCGGTGAGTTCACACAGACAGAACTATCTTCTTTATTATATATAATGAGAGACTGCGTGTTTTCACGTAGTCTGCCTGCGTGAAAACACGCACTGGTTTGTTTTTGAATTTCATTTGACTTTTCGAGAGTTCTTGTTTTCACGCACGATTCTTTTTTTGAGAATTCTCTTGGTCGTTTATACCAATTTTCTTTTAAAACTCTCAGAGTGCGTCTCTTTCCATCAAAGCTAACCTGCTCAATAAGCCCTAATCTTTTTAGTCGCGTTATGTAAAAAGAAACGCGCGAAAGTGAAATTCTCATATGCTTAGCTAGATATTCATTTGATGCAAAACAATAATTTGGCGCATCCGCTTCTAAAGAATCAATCAGCGACAAAAGAAATTCCTCTGACCTAGAAAGTTCTAAAGCTGAAAGCTCGACAGGAATCCAATAGCCTGTAAATCGTTGTTGTGGTGTGTGTTGGTTTACATCAGTATTTTGAGGGTGTTTTGACACGATTAGTCCTTAATGATAATTTTTTAATTACCCATAAAGACTTATTCAATGAATACAACGCTTGCATTAAATTGCAATTCCGTTGTATATTTTAGGCAAGAATGCTAACCTATTCTTAATCATTGAATACGTCTTCGGGGGCGTTTTCTAGGATATCGTTAAACTTTGCGGGTCGAACGATATCAATTAAGCTTTCACTTTGAAAGCGTGCCATCATCCTAACTTACTTATGACTATAAGAAAAGTGTTTTGATGGCACGCTGTCGTTAATCGTCTAGATTATATAATTCATACTTAAATATTCTTCGAACTGTAATTTATTTGTTTTCCACCCGTATTTTCTATGAAAATTAATATGACATTTTTTGCACAAACAAACGCCATTAGAAATTTCAAAACGCAACAAAGGAAAGTTTTGATAAGAATTCAAATGATGCGCGTTTAAAACACCTCCTTTTTTCTTACAAACCAAACAAGTAAAATTATTTAAACGCAAAACCTTTCTCGACCATTCCTTTATTTCAGAAGGTCTTTCTTTTAATCTCTCACTATTACATTTTAATTTATCCCATCTAGGGTGATTTTCACGCTTTTTAAACAATAAAAATTTATGTGCGATTGAAATTGCAATTTCTTTTACCAAGCATCCGCAAGATTTAGTATGTCCATTTTTTAAATGCCCGGAAAAAACAACAACCTGACTTCCACAATCGCACTCACACAACCAGTGAGTCAAAGACTTTTTAACATGAACTCTCTTAAGTATTATTAACCTATTAAATCTTTCCCCAGATAAATCAGCTTTTAATTGAGGTTTACGTCTATGACATCCACAAGATACCGTATTACCGCTTCTTAAATTATTTTGACCAACTACGCAGTCGTTACCGCATTCGCATTTACATAGCCAATGAAACCTTTTGTATTTATCTTGAGAATATCTTTTGATTGCTATCAAACCACCAAATTTTTCACCTTCAATGTTTATTTTTTTCATTCTCTATCAATCGCTCTAAATACCATTTTGCCTTATTTAAATCCTCTAATCCATTTTTCTTCCCATGCCTTAGAATGTATTTGATAATGTTACCCTCAAAAAAATTAAGCTTGAAAGCTTCTATCACATCTATAACTTCCATGCCGTTAGATCGATAATGTGACGGATGATTAACTTGATCTATATGCATTTTCTTTTCAGATTCAGGCGCATGGCCAATCATGTCATAAAGGATTATTTCCTTAATCAGAGATTTGCAATCATCACAAAATGCTCCAATTAAAGGTTTTTTTTTCTCGATTTTTTCTTTTGACCATTCGCCGCAATCGCACCACATAGCCCGACTTGTTTTTATAGGATAAATTGGCAGTGTCATTTTATTTCCTTTCCAAAAAGATCGTATAATTCCGGGCATGGATAAGCTTTTCTAAGCGCGTCGCGTATAAGGTCATTGACCTCTACATAAAAGCCTGTTTGCTGATATTGCGACAATGCCATTTTTTTTATAAAGTCATAGTGCGCCTGCTCCATGTTAAAGCAAATTGTTTTAGGGTTTTTTATCCTTCGCCTTCGATTCTCTTTTTTTTGCACCTTCTCAATCTTGCGCGGTCGCCCCTGTGCAACATTTGCCCACTTACAATTGAGCTTGCAGAAATCAAGTTTTGGATCAATTCGCACGATGCTATTGCAATTTTCCGGCATATTTCCCATGTCTAACTGAAAAGCTATGAAATCTTCCCATTTTGGCTCGTATCTTATGCCAAGTGCTCCGATATTCTTGTAAGTTGTGAAGTTTTTATTAGTGCAGCTTTGCTTTATCCTGCGCCATGCTTGATATTCTCTGCTTTTATAACCTGAATGTGTTGTCATCTTTTACCTGCTGTTCTTAGTTTATATATTGCAAAATATACCCATTTGTCGGCTGTGGAAATGTTCATTACCTCGGCCACCCCTAGGGCGTGACTTAACAATCACCTCTCCATTTGTCAAAATAGCGATTCTTTTTGCAATCTGTGTGTCTATACACATCCCAATTTTTGCTTTATGGATAACCTTTCGCGAGCATTGTGCTAACTCTGCAAAAGCGTTTGTAGTCATATTTTTATTTCTTATCCATTTTTCCAAATCTGACATTATTTTCACCTCTTTTTTAGGCAGGATAACACGCTTGACATTAAATGTGAATATACATTTACACGGAAATTTGTTTTGTGTTATAGTGATAGCTTCAAATAAATAACAGCATTCATGAAATTGGAGTAAGCACTTGGAAACTACAGAAGATAACGAAAAACATGATCTTGAGGCTATTGCATGCATGGCAAAAATGCAAAGTGAGATTTGGGGAGCTATTAAATTAAATACTCCAAAAAATTTATCCAGTGAAGATCAGTTAATATGCGTTATTGCCGCATTAACTGGCGTCTTAAAGGGAATAGCTCACTTAATGACTCAAGGTTATGGGTTTGATATCACGCTCAATGATGTATTAGATAGAGTTTTAGCAACAAATGATTTGCTCGAAGAAAAAGATGAAGCCGACGCGTAAAAAAATAAAAACTGCATACCGGCAATCTGTTGAAATGTGCAAAGATTCTTGTGAAAACTCGAGAGAAGCCCTTAAAAAGAAAAATCTGTCAGTTAAAAATAGTTTTTCTCATAGCTTTTCTGAGGAGCTTTGCGCCGCCCATAAAAAAAAAGAGTCTCTACGAAAGGGCTGGAAATCGCTTATAAAACATTCAGGATAAAATTTATGAATGTAAAGCAGCTTTACATCGCATAAAAAAGAAACTTAAATTTATAAATGTGTTACGTTTTGCGGTTTTCACTCTTCATAAAAGGCTAGTCTATGAATCGATTGTTACCTATAAATGAGCATGAGCAGGATTTTTCTCTTTTCGATCAAACTGTTTTCAACGCGCTCGTATCAGAAGAAAACGAACAGTGGATATCCTGCATTAGCAGCTTTGCTTTTGTCGCCATTCAACGCTTTATCGCGCACTGCAAAAATAACAATCTTGACCCCCTTGAAATGCGTTTTGAAGATATCCAAAAATTTATGGAGACGTGCTTAAAAAAAGAACTTTTTCACGAAATGAAAAACTGACAATTACAGAAAAACAAAATCCCTATCCAGTGTTAGACCCACTGGATAGGGCAAAGATAGGACAAGGGACATACAAAATGACAACGATTGATGACAACGAAGGCCTTGCAGGTTATACGCGAGTGACCGAGTTTTTAACGCCCTACAAGGACTTTTCTGCCGTTCCGCAAGATGTTCTTGCTAAAGCGTGCGCTAGGGGAGACTTGGCACATACTTTTTGCGACCTTTACGCTTTAAATCTTCTTATAGAAAAACCTCCCCTTGAAATCAAACCATATTTTGATTCTTTCAAATTTTGGTATGACAATTTCGTAGATGAAACGATCATGACAGAGACACGGGTTTCACATCCTGAATATCTTATAACCGGGCAATTTGATTGGATTGGCAAGCTAAAAGGAAGTGATGAAATTGTACTAGCTGACTGGAAAACACCAAAAACTACATGCGTTTCATGGGCTTTACAAATGGCCGCTTATCGCTTTCTACTGCGTGAAACAATGGGAATTGATGTTCAGAGGCGTTTGTCGATACGATTAAGCCATGAGGGAAAGCCTCCTGAAGTTACCGAATATCTGGATCATGACAAGGACGAACGCATTTTCTTAAATCAGGTCGAAATATATCGCTTTTTCAATCCAAAAATAAAGGCTCTGTAATACATCTTGAAAGGTATTTAAGAAAAAAGGAAGGTTTCGCTTGTGTATTAATTCACGTTTGTCTATATTCATTGTATAGAAATTAACAAGCTTTTCGAAGCGAACAAAACGGAGTTAAAGATGCTGGAAGAACTAGAATTTTACATGGAACCAGAAAGCGGAGCTGTTTTGCTAGGCTGCGAATGGATGGAAAATCACTATAAAAGAATTGAATTTTACGAAGAAGAAGACGAAGACTTTTTAGAAGATTGGGAATTTTATGACTTAGTTCAAGTGAAGAAAGATAAAGACGGGCATTGGGAAGAAGCTTAAAAATATATAAAAACTGCTCTTTTTCTTTCGGATAAAGAAAGGGAAAGAGCAAATAAAATCAAAAGGCACAAAATAAATGAAAATCCAAAACATCAACGATCTAGAAACTTTTCTTTACCAAAAATTCTCAAATCTTGATGGGGACGATTTTCAATGCAAATCTGCAAAATATCCTTACGAATTTGAAAGCGTTATGAATTATGACTCAATGATTGAACACCTGGCGCAAATCGTGAAAGAGTATATTGAGGACGAAGGTTTCGAATGGGGCGCATCTATGCCGGAAATCTCCGCTGACCAATGGAATGATTGGCTAGCCGAATATGACATGCCAGATCGGCATTCCCCATGCTGCGGCGGTAGCGGATGCAATTACTGTCTTATGACAAGTTACTAATAATCAAAAAAAGGAGACAAAAATGGACGGAACAACATTTTTAACGGCAGCAGGAGCCGTTATAATGATCGTAGGATCGAATATCACTTTGATCGGCTGGCTGCGTTCGGATATGAAATCTTTTGAAACAAAAATTGATGGTTGGAAAGAAGAAATTAATAAAGAAATGAAAGATTTTCATGGAAAACTTTGCGCTATTGATGAAAGAACAAAAACGCGTACACGCAACGAAATAAGAAAAAGAAAAAACCATCAACGAAAAAAATACACATAAAAAACCTAAAAAAAATAAAGGATAATAAAAATGAGAAAGATAATTTTAATACTAAGCGTTTTTGCTTGCTTTTCAATTTGTGCCGAAGAGGAATTTAGCGAAAAGGATCAAGAAAGAATCGCAAGAAAAATGCAACAAATTGTTATCAAAGTTAAAAAAGATTTACCAGATAATTATAGCCTGCAACTTTACAGAATAAAAAACGAAATTGAAGCTATGCTAGAAATGGAAAAACTAAGTAAAAAAATGAAAATCTCAACGAAAGAAAATACATTTCACGAAATTAGAGCAAAAAGAAGTCAATTATAGGAGATAACTGATGAATCAAGAAGAAATTGAAAATAAATTCTCACTAGAGCTTTCTCTAGCAAAAGAGAAAATAGAAAAAGAAATCAAAAGCATTGAGTCTGAAATAAGTATCCATGAGAGCGATATCAAAAAGCTTGAAGATCTTAAAAAATATTCTAAATATCGACTTGATCGAATAAAGGCGCAAATTTTGCTAAATGACAATATGAAAGAAATCGAAAATGATAAGGAAACAAATGTTTGATTTTAAAGAAGCTAATAAACTTTTAACAGAAACCCCCGTTGAAAATTCGCTTTTGACTGCTGAGCAAGCAGCGCAGCAGCTACGCGCTAGCATAGACATTGAACCGCTTGTAAAGATGGCGGAAGGATATGAAATTTATACTGTTGAAGGTGCGACAGAGGCTTTGTCTATGGCTCTACAAGCGAGAAAGCTTGCTACTGCTATGATCGAGAGCAAGAAAGAGATAACGCGCCCACAAATAGACTTTCAGAAAGCTATCAATAAGCTCGCAGGCGATTACATAGAAAAGCTGGCGTCTATCGAAAAGGGTTTGACAGAGAAGCTAGAGCAGTGGATCGAAGACATTGGCGACTCCGCTTACTCGTCAGGGCTTGATTCGATACAAGTAACGGATGGAAGCTTAAAACGGGTTAGCACATGGTGCTTCGATGTAGAAAACATTGATGAAGTGCCTTTAGAGTATCTCTGTGTAAACCATGAGGAGATTAATAAAGCCATAAAAGGTGGAATGAGGAACATACCGGGCGTAAAAATATTTCTGAAAAAAGAGGTAAAATTGAGGGTTAAAAACTGAATAAAACTTGATTGTAAATATACAACCTGACATAATTAAACCGCCAATAAATGAATAAAAACTTAATTTAAGGAAATATTTTATGTCTTTTCAAAGCGAACAAATTGACGAACTATGCAAGTCATTATCAAAAGCGCAAGCTAATATGACTGTAGCGATTGAAGACAAGCGCAACCCTCATTTTAAATCAACTTACGCGAGCTTAAACAGTATCTGGAACTCTTGCAGAGACGCTCTTACAAAAGAGGGATTGTCTGTAGTTCAGACAATGGAACCGCACGCAGAAGCCATTTACCTTGTCACTACTCTTTTGCATTCAAGCGGCCAATGGATCAAATCTACGCTTCCAATATCATCTGGAACTCTTACACCGCAGCAGCTAGGAAGTGCGATCACATACTTAAGAAGATATAGCCTTGCTGCCATTGTTGGCGTAGCACCCGGAGAGGATGATGACGCAGAAACCGTTAAAAATGAAAATATCGCAGTGAGAAAAAACACTATTCCTACCGTGACAATTAATGAAATTGCAAAGTTTAAAACAAATTTTGGAATCGGGAAAAATTCGCCACACGAACAATATTTAACAGCCATTTCTAAAAGATGCGGAAAAAATATTGAGGAAATGATTACGCTCGCAGCGTCAAACATTAATGGATTTTTAGATAATTTCTCAAAATGGGACGCTGATATAAAGAAAAAAGAGATCATCGAGGTTGTCAAGCCCGTCGAAGATCCCAAAAGCGCAATGTAAAGCTGGCTTTACATTTGAAACCTACGTGACGTCAATCGCGTAGGTTTCTAAAGAGCATTACAAAAGCAAGCGGATCATAATTCAACCCTTTCAATTTCTTCAATCTGAATTTTTTCCTCGCCATCATTTTTGTTTTTCTTTTGGCTGGAAAAAAGCATAAAAACTGCAATAGCTATA
>JGI10213J12805_10005274_pt1 | contig 10097 bp, 4 predicted proteins | sample WisNatreferecore_FD_12805 | JGI IMG/M metagenome (IMG submission 12805)
ACAAAAGGCGCATAATCTTGAAAGAATTATTTCCATAAGTCAGGATGATGAATGGGCATTAACTTATTCGAGCGTAGAAAAGCAAGCTACCATTTGGAATATCAAAAATGGGAAAATCTATGCCCGATATCACTACAGAAATGAAATATGGTCGGCCAAATTCCTACCGGGTAACAATGAAATTTTAATTAACCTGGAAGACATTCTGGACATACATACCGGAAAAATTTCAAAACGGTTATTTAGCCAACCAACCACCCAGCATGATTTTGATATTCATACTGTCTATTCACGGGAGACTGACGAGTATTTACCCGCGGTTACCTTTAAGGGTACATTGATCGATTCCCTGATTAAGAAGTACACTCCAAAAGGTAATACAAAATACATCATTAACAGAGACAGCAGCAGGCTTTGGGGATTCCTGGGCGACTATGAGGATCAGACCGTTTACGAGTACGAACTTACTACTGGAGAAATTCTGCGAACTATTGATGTCAACCAGGGAAAGTTATGGGATCTCAGCTTGGATCCCGAAGAAAAAACCCTGGGCATTGTTTCCGATATGGGGACCTCTCTTTATGATCTTTCCAATGGAACAATAAAACGTCTCAGCGTTAAATTGATAAACCTCAGGATAAGCAAATCCGGAAAGTACCTATCAGGATTGGTTATTGGAGAAAAGCAGAGCGTTTACCAGGTTTGGAAGGTTCAATCACAGCCTATATTGATTTTGAAGTTTACCGCGAAATCAAATGATGAAACACTAACCGGGACTTTCAAGGGAGCAGATACACTGGTAATGATTTCAACAAACATGAGTAAAAAGGAAAACAATTATATCTCGGTTAATGCATTGCCTATACCTAAAGAAATCTTCAGATTAATTGGATATGATAAATTCACACTTAGTACGTTTTGCCGATACATGGTCGCTAGCAACTTTGAAAAAGCTCGCATTTTTGATTTTAATAGCCTCCAGGAGATTTTTAAAGAAAGAAATGATTTAAACCATGCACAGGTTAGTCCACAAAATAAAAAACTCCTGATACTTTCGGAACAAAAAGGAAAACTTGAAGCTAATTTATTTACTCTTCCTGACTTGCAGAAGGTAGAATTAAATGTGGCAGACAAACTTAAATCAATAGAAATAAGTTCTCCTTGGCTTGCAGGATTTTGCTTTCCCATAGACGAAACAAAGATCATTTTTTATAACAAGCAAAGAAATAAAGCGTTCCGGTTGAATCTTGAATCACAGGCGATTGATACTTTTTCGCTTCAACCCGCGACGGTGTTTTACCACAATCTAAAATTTGCAACCCGAGACCAGTTTTTAGTTGACCAGCAGTACAATGGATATAAGTTATACAATGGCCATACGCTTGAATGGATAGCCAAGGCAGAAACGGAATCTGAAATCACAAGGTTCGCTACTCCCGACGGTAGCAAACTCTTTATCGTGGGCAGGGAAAACAATTCCACGAAATATTTCTTCAAATCTATTCTTACGACTACAAGTAATATTTCAACGCATTACCTACCTGCAGAGCCACGGGGCTTTACGATTAATAAAGAAGGCAGTAAAGTGGCATATGCAAGAAAAAAGTACAAGGAAATGGAAGATTTTATTCAGATAATAGTGATGGATGCACTTAACGGAAACACACTAGATAGTATCGACTTACCATCCGATGAAAAAGAATATCGGGGCACACTTGCGTTCAGTTCGAATGAGCAATCCCTTTATATTGGATGGGATCATTTGTTCAAATGGGACCTTCGTCAACGAAAACTCTTGCCTTTTCAACCAATAAGGGATGGTCGTTATTTTCCCATGATAGAAAGTTCCGATGGAAAATTCCTGTTTACTTACCGGCTTTCTTCAAAAGGCGATACCACTCACTTAGTCATCTTATCAACAATACAACCTACAATAAAATTATTTCAACCCACGAATATTGATCACTATTGGCTGGATGAAGTGTCGACCAATTTTCAAAAGAATGAACCATTCCTATTTTCATTTGAATTGCATAATAAGGATTATTACATATCCGCAAAGGATACATCATTAAAACAAATAGCATCTATTGATATTGGCGAAATGCCGTCTAATTATGGAAATAAGATATTTGTCTATTCCTTCGAAGGATTTAAGACATACACAACAGCTCAGGGCAGACTGATTTCAACTATTCGTCCGTATTCCTATACCAATCTGGCATTTACCAGTAATTTTAAATATGCCTACCACCTGGATAATGCAGAAGAAGATATTCCAGCAGTCTACGATGTAAAACACGGCTTCAGAAAAGTTCCATTCATACGAACTGTCGGAAAGGATGGTGTGTATACCATTTTTAACAACCAATATATCCACTACAGGCAGCAAATGAATTTAAGTGACAGTGGGAAATACTTTTTTATCCTCGATTCCTATGCAGAAGGCATTGCTAAGGTTTACGAATTTGAAACAGGAAAAATCGTTTTCCGGGATAGATCACCTTATCTGACCTTCCCGGGAAATAAAAATTCAAATGATTTCGTTCCCCTATCTCTTATGAATATGTCTGCCGATGAGACCAAATTTATCTTCAATACTTATGGGCAATTTTTGATAAGAGCTGATCTTAAGACTGGCAAAACATCCAAACTCCCCTATCAGGCAAAAGCACTTCATAGCATTACCTGTTCACAAAATGGCGAGTCGGTAGCTGCTTTGGAATATAAATCTGGTCCGACAAAAATCAAGTTGTTCACCTGGAACGCGAAAGCTGAACCCAAGCAAACTTTGATCGATATCCAAAACGAAGACTACAAAGCGCTATCCATTGAAATAATACAGGAAGCAAATATGCTCCTAGTTGAAAAAAGAGACGGTCTATATTTCTATTCCCTGAATGATTTGCTTTTGAAGAAAACGTTTCTCTCCCCAGATATAAATTGGTATAATTATGAAAAGGAAACAAGGGTCTTCAAATTTAAGAACGGTAATAATTTAAAAGCTTACTTGTTACCCTCCTTCGAAGAAGTGCCTTATACTACATCCCGCGGATATCGATTTGTTTCCGATGGAAATTTCCAAACGATATTAAAAGACACTACTCCCATTGCTCATTTTCTAATGGACCAAACCAATGAACAAATGATTTGGCTTAGTCCTTCAGGTTATTATTCACTCCATAAGGCCAGCGCAGACGCCATTGGTTTCAAATATGAAAAAAGTGTCTACCCTTCTTCCGTCTTCGATGCCGTTTATAACAGACCCGACACCATATTTGCCATGCTTCAACCTCTTTTCGGTTTTTCCAACGAACTGATTTCAACTTACCGTCTGGCATACGAAAAAAGGTCTGGGAAAATCAGACCTCGTCCCGCAAATACTGAACTGCCTGTTGTTAAACTTGATATTCCTGAAATCGCGGAAAAAGGTCAAAAAGCCATTCTTGCTTCCATTAGTGCGAAGTCAATTGAAACCAATCTCAAATCATTACATATTTATGTAAACGGTGTTCCTGTGCTTGGCAGGGATGGCAGATCCATTAATGGGAAAAACTATAATGGTAAAATAAGCGTCCCTCTTCTTGCTGGCACGAACGAAATCCAGGTTTCTGTTGAAGATGCAACAGGCTTCAGGAGTCTGCCCGCAACTAATTCTGTTTTCCAGGATGACTCAACAAACTTTAAGGGAACAACTTATTTCGTTGGGATTGGCATTTCCAACTACAAGGACACCGGATACAATCTCAAATACGCTCACTCAGATATCACTAACCTGGCTGAGGTATTGAAGAAAAAAACAAAGAGTCTGCAAACGCATATTCTGCTTAATCATAGTGCGACGCGGAAGAATATCCTTGCATTAAAAAGCTACCTTCTTCAAACCAGGCCAGAAGACAGGGTAATCCTCTTTTTTTGCGGTCACGGCCTGCGCAAAGGAGATTATTATTTAGCGTCCTATGAAATGAATTTTGAATCCCCTTTCGGAACTGGGATAGCCATTGATGAATTTTATGACCTGGTAGATTCTATCCCTGCACTTAAAAAACTTATTCTCCTGGATGCATGTAATTCAGGACAGGATTATTCCGATCCTGCCAATATATACATCGCCAATGAAAAAGCTATTGATTCCAATATTAGGGTATACGGTTCAAGAGGAATCATAATTGAAAATCGTTCGAATAAAGCGGCTTCGGACATTGCTGAAATCATGGACGAAATATTTTCGGATTATAATAATGAGTACGGAATTAATGTAATTGCCGCTTCCAAAGGAAATGAATACGCTTACGAAACAAAAGCATTAAAAGGGGGTGTATTTACCTATGCGCTTATTCAAGGCATTTCAAATGAAATTGAGGGAAAGGCGACAGGAAGACCTATCCAGATCCGGGAACTAAAAAACTATGTTACCGAAATGGTAGTCAGATTGACCAGGGGAATGCAAAGGCCTACCTCCAGGAACGAGAATGCAAAATTGGATTGGGGATTATGGTAAATAGAATTTTGAGCAGATCGGGCATCGAATGACCAGAGACACCTGCGCAACTAAAATTACGCTTTGATTTTACTTCCCTGCTAACCGAACAAGTATGCCTCTTTCAATCTTTGGCCCATTAGTACTTATTATATAGTCATCGTGTGTGCAGCTTCCGACATAGGTAATAGCCCACATGAAGATGGCCAATCCCAGTAGATAATTTTGAACGTTTCATATCTGATAATTGTTTGTTTTGGTTTGAAGATGCAATGCAAAATAGTTTTCAAATAATGACATATCTATGACGGTCATCAAAAGATTGTATGACTGTCATCATTAAGTGAAAGTGAGATGACATCTGCCCCAGTTAGAAACCTTGAATACCGAGAACCTATGGGGGCAGAAGTCATCTCCCGCCACAACCCATATTTAATACACATTTTAAGCACGACTCATTTAGGGAACAGAAATATTGGTAACTTAAGCTTAATAGTTTCTGAGCAGGATCAAGACAAGCTATGAGTACCCTCATTGGTAAGCAACGATCTACCATAATAGCTTTGAATTCAAATCTGATACTATGGATATTCATCTTGCATCTCAACTAAAAGAACTGCTAGAGGCAGTTCATTACCGACCTGCAATTTCCCTGATCATGCCATTTGAGCCGAAAATGAAGGACAAGGCAGAACTCACCAAGAGGCTAAAATTTGCCTACGATCAAATTAAGAAAGAGGTCCACCATAACTATAATGATGAGCTCGCAGAACTAGTCCTTAGCAAACTGAGGAAGCAGGTCGAGCACATTAATTACAGCACCTATAAAAAAACTGTTGCGATTTTTATTTCTCCAGTTTTTGAAAAGGTACTTTACCTGGATATTGCGGTGGAAGAGAAAATAATTATCGATGAATCCTTCGAAATCAGAGACCTGGTACTTGCGAAAAAGGAAGACAAACAGTTTCTACTGGTATCTCTCACTGCAAAAGCAACTAAAATCTATCTTGTTGACCAGGGCCGATTCACAATAATTAAGATTGATGTTGCTGAATACGCCGAAAAAATGCATTATGATTTACCAGAAAGGGTGGCGAATTTTTCAGACCCCTCCCAGCAAAAAGAATTTAACCTGAAAAAATTCCTTCACTATTCTGATAAAGGCCTTCAGAGTTTATTGAAGAGTTATCCCTTGCCGTTACTGATTATGGGATCGCAGAAAGTATTGGGTTATTTCAAATCACTCACACGAAATACCAAACAAATTGTTGGATATATACCTGGCAACTATTCGGAACTTCCTTCAGCTGAACTAGCAAAAATCATTGAACCTGCCATCCTCGATTGGAAGAAAATCCGGATGAAGGTCATCTTTCAGAAAATGGAAGATGCTGCAGGAGCAGGCAAACTTGCGTCGGGAATTAAAGAGGTCTGGAAGCAGGTTAATAATAGCCGCGGGAAACTTCTCATTGTCGAGAAAAACTTCCGGGTTTCTGCCGAGCAAGGCCCAGATAAATCGAAGATACTTGAACAAACAAAACCTTATAACGATTTCTCCTATATCAGAGATGCGGTGGACGATATGATCGAAAAAATGTTTGAAATGGGAGGCGATGTTGAATTCGTTGAAACAGACATGTTGAAGGAATACGGTCATATCGCTCTTATTCAATATTATTAACAGCCATCCAATGTAAAAAAGCCCCGAATTCAATTATCGTACAATATGGCAATGGTCGCCCGGCCATTGCCATATTTTTTATCAGCTCTATCGATGCAAACGAGAACACTTTCATAAATCGCGCATAAGACAGGACCTTATTAAAAATCAATTATGGAAGCAGAAGAAATCCGAAACAAATTGTTTCCCTTCGTACCTCGTATTCCGACAAAGAAGTAGCGATAAAGTACTTTAATACCCTTAAAATGAAACTCAAGATTCTACTCCCGTTTGACAATGGCAATCTGCTCACCGATCTATCCCCAAAGGAAATAAAACAAAAGTTGGAAGATCTCTTAAAAAAGCCCTGTTACAAACCCGCATTTCTAACCAGGGATACACGCATACGTTTTGAAGGACGGGTTTCCGACAGCAGTTTTGAAATTTGCAGGGAAGATGACGGTCGTAGATCTGCTGTGCCTGAAATAAAAGGAACGGTCTCGACAAAAATGGGGAAAGCCTTAATAGTTATGAAGCTGCGCCTGAATTTGTTTCACAAAATTTTTATGATACTTTGGATGGGAATATCCGGATTACTATGCCTTGGTGTTCTTTTAAAGTTTGATGAATTAAAAGAGTCATTTCGAAACATGCCTTTCTTGGTGAACTGGGTCCCATTCATCTTTTTTATATTCGGGTATATAATAATGCTGTTTACTTTCAAGAGAGAAAGCTATAAAACAAAGAAGTTTCTGAAACAGCTATTAGAAGCGAAAGAATATTGATTTGAGTTAATTTTAATATTAAAACAACTCAAATGGATAAGAAATATTTCGCCCTTTACCTTCTTCCCTTCCGCCCCGACTTTGCATTTACAATAGAGGATTATCCAAAAAACTTCGGCATCAACTATATCCTTCCTAAGAGCAATATCAATAAATAAAAAGGAGCCAGAAAAATCTGGCTCCTGGTATGGAACTGCCTATAAACCTTCAGCTCCCATCATCTTCTTGTTGATTAAAGATTCAAGCACAACTGAACATTCAATGAGTTCTTATAGCAAACCCTGATCGTTTTCGCATTCCAGTCAGGATAGAAGGCAAGTGTTCCGCTAAACAATTGATTGCCTAATGGACCATATATGCGACCCGTTCCACTCAAAGCCACACTGGTTGGTTTCACATCTACTTTAATCGTTGCCTTTACCAATGCGGTATTATAGTTATAAGTTCCACTTAGGGCAAAGTTGTTAACTCCATACAATGAACCACTAATAGCTACGCTGAAAACATAGAGATTGATACTACCGTTAAGCTTGACACCTGCATTATTTGCAACTATTTTACCGTTTGCAAGAGTGAAATTGTGTCCTGCAATAGTGACTGTGCTCCTAAGTGAACCCGAAAGATCTATCGTTGTTGCATTGATCTTCCCCTGCATTTCCACCTGGCCGAATGCGGATCCTAAATTGAATTGGCCCTTGAAAACAACTCCATTCTTTTTCGAGATCACTATCGAACCATTACCATAAGGAAGGCTTGCACTTCCAAAACTAATTTGATTGGCAACTAACTTTCCTGAAAGGAGAAAGTCATCACTATTAATTTTCCCTTCTACTGCAACCATACCTACTCGTGGAACGGTCACATTACCTTTCAATCGAAAGCCTTCAGCTGGATTGGTAGATAGACTGAATTCCATGTTTGCAGTTGGTAAACGGTATCCGTTCCCAAGATCGATAGAAGTACCTGCGTTCAGTTTTCCAGTAAGTGTGAGACCAGCCGTGGTGAGTTGACCCTTCACTTCTGCTTTTCCAAGTCCATAAGGAAGTTCTGATTTACCATACAGTGTCACTCCGGAATCGCTGGATAATTTTACGTTCAGATAATTCGAAAAGAGCTTAACTCCACCTGGTAATTCTATATTTCCTTCTGCAATACCGGCCAATTCAAATCTTTCAGTAGAAACCTTTCCTTTTAATTCACGCGAAAGCACAATCGGTCCCAATGGTGCTGTTTGTTTTGCACTAAGACTAATTCCGTCTTTATTGATCAACGTTGATGCCCTAAGCAAGTCGTAGTCTCCGTAAAAAGGCACGCGCATTCTTATCGCATTCTCCGTATACAGAGAAATGTCTTCCAGTTTTGGGCCGATGTTGAAATACGCAAACTGCGAAGGAGTGCCGGAAGGTATTTCAAGCATATATTTTTTTATGCCTTCGCCAAATAGGTCGGTAAAAAGAGGAACTTTTGTTTCGATCGCGAATCGAAGGAATGATGGAGACTGACCTCTTCCCCTTTGAAATTGCACTGTTCCTCCAGCCAAATCAATATTGAAATCTTTATTGAAAATTTCTTTTCCAAAAATTTTGTTGGCTAATGGTAACATACCCAGTATAAGACCAATTCCCTTCGCACCGGGGTCAATACTTCCGTTGAAAGTGGCCGAATAACCAACATCTCCAAATCGGTTTAGCCAATCAAGCGTCTCCTGATAGGCATTTTGATAATTTGCAAATGTAACCGGAGGTAATAAAGTTTTTGTAGGATAGTGCACAAATGCTTCACCAGTCATTTGCAATACAACTGTCTCTGGTATGGGAATGCCGGCTATTTTGAAATACAAGTGTGATGGTAAGCTTTCAAATCTATTAAAGCCAAACTCTTCCTTGAATTTTTGTTCGTCATTAACTGTAAACTTATATGACTTCGATCTAAATGTGGCCTGGTTGGATATTCCAACGATCATGTTTGGTGCATCGGCATATTCCCCGATCGTTCCAGCTCCTGAAGGCAGCTTTTCACCTACTTTCTTCCAGAATTGAGATATCAGATCTTTGGCTTCTTCTTCACCACCACCGGATCCAGGTAGCCATAATTGTGTCTTAAAAAATACCGCAGGGTCAGATGGATCAATATACAGATCGACGAACTTATATATAATGGTGTTGATAACATTCTTCAAATGATAGGGCCCATCCTTGGCCTCATCCAGAACCTCGAAGTGCAAATACTTTCTGTCGTCGGTTAATGGAATATCGGTACTATACTTATCCTTAAAAAACTTGCCGTTTTCATATTCAATATGACTCTGGATGAATTTCCAGGCAAAGGTTTTCTGTATGGCAGCGAATATGCCGATGTTTGGGAATTTTGGCAAACCGGTGCCTTTAAATGAGACGATCTCATCATTGGCTCCGGTCTTCACATCAAATTCCCCCTGCCCGATTTCAAACTCCAGCCCCTGGTTATTCTTGACTTTAATTGTGCCTGTGAATTGAAGACCGTCGGCTGTTTTGGTAATATTATTGGATTGGATACTGAATTGGTTCTCGCCGGCGCCAAGATTTTGCCAGTTGTCTGGGGGTTCCTGGTGACTGATTTCTTTCTGACAGGAAACGACTGTCATAAGGCATGCCAGCAATACAATCAATCTGCTGGTTCTGAAAGGTTTAATAGTCGGTTTCATGATTGATGGGAGTTTAATTGTTTACGTGTTTGTTGACTCCTCAAAACTAAAATCGACTATTCCCTAAGGCTGTAACAGATGTTGCACAGACTATAAGATTTGTTGCATGGACTCACCCCTGCCCCTCTCTGCTTCGCAAAGAGGGGGTCAGTTCCATTCGGAACATGAGTAATCTAAAATCAAACACCGTTTAATGTTCACTGTTCATCACCTGCCTGCCGGCAGGCAGGCTCGACATTCACCACCTGCCCACAGTTGAAAAAAGCAGAAAAAGTCAGGAGAGATTGGCCTTCGCCTGTGTTGGGGTCATACCATATTGTTCAAGGAATAGCTTGCTGAAATAGGAAGGGCTACTGAATCCGACCCAATATCCGATTTCTGAAATGTTGCCGGCGTTTTGCCTGATCATATCCATCGCCCGCTTCAGACGGAAGGACCGGATAAATTGGGTAGCTGATTGATTGGTGAGGGCGTGTAACTTTCGATGGA
>JGI10213J12805_10002024_pt1 | contig 10094 bp, 12 predicted proteins | sample WisNatreferecore_FD_12805 | JGI IMG/M metagenome (IMG submission 12805)
GGAAAGTTTTGTTGTTACAGATTGGGAATCCATGGAATCTTATTTCAAGGAATTATTGGATAGGCCAATAAACAGTAAAACAGAACTTGAAAAATGGTTGAAGGATAGTAGTGAACTTGAGGCTGTTCTTAGCGAGGATGCGTGTTGGAGACAGATCAGAATGACCTGTGATACCGAAAACAAATCACTCGAGGAAGCCTTCGTTTATTTTGTTACGCAGATCCAACCCAAGATCCAGCCATATGCGGATAAGTTAAATAGAAAGTTGATCGATTCTCCGTTTACAAAGGAACTCGACCAGGAACAATATTTTACCTATTTAAGAAATGTAAAGAAGAGTATCGATCTGTTCAGAGAAGAAAACATTCCCCTGCTTTCTGAACTGAGCGTTTTAGCACAACAATTCGGTGTGATCAATGGAAAGATGACGGTTGAGGTCGGCGGAAAAGAATATACGCTTCAGCGGGCCGCCAAGTTTTTAGAAAATCATGATCGGAATTTACGAGAAGAGGTTTACAGGAAGATCAGTGAAAGAAGATCGCAGGACAAGGAAACACTGAATACACTTTACTCTCAACTCGTTCAAAAAAGACAGCAGGTTGCAAAGAATGCAGGCTTTGAAAATTACCGTGATTATAAATTCAAGGAGCTGGGGAGATTTGATTACGCGAAGGAAGACTGTTATCAATTTCATGAAGCGGTTAAGCAGCATATCCTTCCCCTGGTTGAGCAGATCTATGAAAAGAAGAAAAAGAAACTGGGCCTTGACAAATTGCGGCCATGGGATCTTGAGGCAGAACCAGAGGGCATAAATCCGCTAAGACCGTTTACAACCGGACAGGAATTATTGGACAAGTCCATTTCGGTATTTCAACAGATCAGGCCATTTTTTGCAGACTGCCTGCGAAAAATGAATTCTATGAATCGCTTTGATCTCGAGAGCAGGAAAGGAAAAGCCCCCGGCGGTTACAACTGCCCGTTAGCCGAGACCGGAGCCCCATTCATTTTTATGAATGCAGCAGGACAGATGCATGATGTTACCACAATGGTGCATGAAGGGGGACATGCGGTGCATTCTTTCGTTACTCACCCATTAGAGCTAAGTTCTTTTAAAGAATATCCAATGGAGATCGCAGAAGTAGCGAGCATGGCGATGGAATTATTCAGCATGGATTACTGGGATGTTTTTTTCCAGGAGAAAGAAGAATTGGCTCGCGCAAAAGAACATCAACTCGAAAGGGTGATCACAATTTTTCCGTGGATAGCGACAATTGATAAATTTCAACACTGGGTTTATGAGAATCCAAACCATACTGTTGAACAGAGGGGGGAAAAATGGCTACAAATCCTAAACGAGTTCTCTTCCGTAAATATAGATTTTCAAGGGTTGGAGCAGTACAGAACTTATTCCTGGCAGCGTCAACTACATTTATTTGAGGTGCCATTTTATTATATTGAGTACGGCATTGCACAACTTGGGGCAATCGGCCTGTGGCATCAATTTAGAATAAATAAAGATGCAGCGCTGGATAATTATATCCGGTCATTAAGTTTGGGAGGCACGCGTACGTTGCCGGAATTATATAAAGCCGCTGGTTTAGAGTTTAATTTTTCGCCAGCGTATATCAAGAAGCTGATGGATTTCGTGAAAGATGAAATGGCAAAAGCCTAACCGAAAATTAATAAAAAAATACCCGCTTTGTGGTATAGATTTACAAGGGATTACGGGTATATTTGTGTACAAATTTAAAATTGACAACAGGAGCTTATCCTGAATTCATAAAGAAGCTACTAATCAGAGCCTTAACCAAAAGTCCCGGTGTTTCTACATCGGGGCTTTACTTTTTTAGGACTGACACTCTTTACAGATTCCGTTTACTACCATTTGAAACTCGAGAGGCTGAAACCCTTTGGGGAGCTTGACTTCGGGAATCGAAACATCTGAAAGGCATATCGTATTTCCACAAGAGGAACAAACAAAATGAATGTGATTATCGTGATGCGCTCCCTGGGTACAATCCGCTTTACATAAAGCATAACGAATAGAGTTATCCGCAGACGGTATGGTGTGAATGATGCCCTTCTCTAAAAAAGTTTGTAGTGTACGATATACGGTAACCCGGTCGAATTTCTCACCCGTCTTTTTCTCGATATCACCGTGAGCCAGGGCGCCGCTGCTGGCGAGGAAAAGTTCAAGGATCTTCTTGCGGCTTCCGGTTACGCTTAATTGATTTCTCTTTAATATATAATCAATCTGGACTTCCATGGTCATTGCGGCTTATTAAAGTTAGTATCAATTCTAAAAAGTGTTCACAAACCTTTTTTGCTCTATTCGCTCCTCGAGTAAACCTGAAATATCTTTTTTCAACTGCTCCAGCTCCTCTTTTTTCAGGCCATCATAAATTTTTCTAACTCGTCCTGCTTTATCTACCAATGCGAAGAATTGAGTATGAAGGAATTGATCTTCTATACGAGCGAGATTGTTTTTGGGATCATCAAGAAGATAGCTTTGCCTTGCAGCCTGATATAAACTGTCTTTTCTTCCGGTAAGAAACCACCAGCTCTTTGTATCGACCTGTAGCGAATCAGCATAAAACTTCAACCGTGCCGGATCATCTCTTTCCGGATCTGAAGTATGCGAAAGAATTGCAAAATTTGGCTCGCTTTTATAAAAATTGTAAATCGTCTTCATGTTCGTATTCATGATGGGGCAGATGCTCTCGCATGTTGTGAAAAAGAATTCCGCAACATAAACCTTCCCTTCAACTTCTCTTTCCGTAATTGTTTTTCCCTCCTGGTTCTTAAATGCGAATGGCTGCACTTTATTCAAAACAGGAAGCTTCACACGGCCATATCCGGGGATCAACAATGTCATCACGAAATAAAATCCAACAGCCAGTACAAGAAAAAACAAGGCATAAAACAGGAATCGCTTACTCATATCAATTCAGGTGTAATCGCAAATTTAAACCCGTCACTCGATAGGCGGGGGATTCTCTTGCAGTATAACAAAAACTTTGCAACCGCGTTGCATTTGTTTTTGTATTTCAGGTATATTTGCCGGATGAACTCGCGTATCAACTGGGATGCACTCGGGATCTCTGCCTCACTGGCCTGTGCCATCCATTGCGCAGTATTACCCCTGGTTCTAACTAGTTTGCCCATTATCGGAATAGACCTGGTTGATAACGAGGGCTTTGAATATTTCATGATCGTCCTGGCTTTCGCAATTGGAGCCTTCTCATTATGGCACGGCTACCGCAAACATCATCATAGCTTTATTCCATTGCTGATTTTCACCCCCGGCGTGCTTTTGTTGTTGGCTAAGCAAATCTGGCATGATTATCAATATTGGATTTTACCGGTGGCTGTTTTGCTGATCGTGGTGGCACATCTGAAAAATTATAAAGCTTGTCGCGTACACAATCACGCGCATACTGACGACTGCAACCATTGATACTCAAGAGTTCAGACTCACCAAAATTTGAAACAAAAGCCTTGCTGCTATTGTTTACTTTTGTAGACAGTCGCAGAACGCAAAAAACCTGAATTATGATCAAAACCGGCAATCCTGTAATAAGCATTTATACCGAAATGACTCCGAATCCGGAGACAATGAAGTTTGTTGCAAATAAGCTTTTGTATCCCGGAAAGAGCATTGATTTCCCTGATGTGGAAAGCGCTCGTCCCTCTCCGTTAGCTATCGAACTGTTCGGCTTTCCTTTTATTAAAGCGGTTTTCATAGCCAGCAATTTTGTTACGCTTACAAAAACAAGTGAAACGGAATGGAATGATGTGATTCCTACTATACGCCAGTTCCTGAAAGAATATCTCGAAGAAGGCAAAACTGTAATAAATGAGGAAGAAGTTGCTGTGCGCAAGCAGGAAAGCAGCAACACGGTTTCGGCCGATGACAATGATGTTGTAAAGCGCATCAAGGAATTATTGGAAAATTATGTGAAGCCTGCCGTTGAAATGGATGGCGGCGCGATTCAATTCAAAAGTTATAATGATGGAGTGGTGAATCTCATGCTCCAGGGTTCCTGCTCCGGTTGCCCATCTTCAATGATCACACTTAAAGCCGGCATCGAAGGAATGATGAAGAGGATGATTCCTGAAGTGAAGGAAGTCGTTGCCGAGGCGGAGTAAAGAATATCCCTGCCAGCCGGCAGGCAACAAGGAACAAGGAATGATGAATTTCGAAACAATGTTCATCATTCCTTGTTCCTTGTTCATTATTCAAAATGCTCGAATATGATCATATTGTACATCTTAATCGGGTTGATCCTTGCGCTATTGCTCATTGCGGCGCTTCTTCCCCGTGAATACAATATTGAGCAGACCATCATCATTCATAAGCCGGTGAACGAGGTAATGGATAAAGTTGCAGATCTGAATTATTATTCCAAATGGAATCCATGGCAAATGATGGAGCCTTCCGCGAAATATGAAATTAGTGGCACGCCTAAGACTCCTGGTCACAAATTCAGTTGGAATGGAAAGAAAAATGGGGTTGGAAGCCTTACATTAAAAGCAATAGATAGTAAACATGTTCATTTTGACGTGACGTTTTTAAAACCATGGAAGTCGAAAGCAAAAGATAACTGGTTATTCGAACATTGGGGTGAGACCGATGCAAAAGTAACCTGGCAGAACAAAGGAGATCTTCCATTTCCCATTGCGAGGCTAATGGGACCATCACTCAGCAAAACCCTGAATCGGCAATTCGCCGAAGGCTTAAAAAACCTTCAAACCCTATGCGAAAAAAAATCTTCCTGATTCCAATTTTATTGACGATCTATTTCTCCTGCTTTTCCCAATTAGACGATGCTACTATCCGGGACCTTAAGGGAGGGAGAGTAAAACCTGATACAAGTTATATCTACTGGCTGCCTTATAAACATGGGAAAAAATTTTTGCTTATTCAGGGTTGGGAAAGCAAAATGTCGCACAAGGATGAAGTTGCGCTTGATTTTAAGATGAAACCCGGAACGGAAATCACTGCCGCGCGTGAAGGAATCGTGTACCGGATCAAGAAAGATTCTGATCTAGGAGGATTAAAGGATGAATACCTCGACAAAGGGAACCATGTGGTCATTCTTCATGCTGATGGTTCATATGCTGGTTATTGGCATTTAAGAGTGAATGGCGTATTGGTTAACGTCGGCGATACGATAAAGAAAGGACAATTGATCGGCTATAGCGGCAACACTGGTTATACTGCATTTCCACATTTACATTTTTATGTTTATAGAAATGATGATGGCTTCAAAACAATCCCAACGCGTTTTGTAACAAAAACAGGTACGCGATATTTACGACCAGGGCAGCAATACACAAGCATACATCGATGAAGGGAGAGAGCAAGGGGCAAAAGGCAAAGGGCAAAGGGCAAAAGGCAAGGAAAACCTCAATCACAAACGATATAAAAAATTAAACCCCTGACTTGAGGGGTATTTATTTTTCCATTAATCTCGAATCAAGTCCTCATTTGCCTCTTGCCTTTTGCCTCTTGCCTCTTGCCTATTGCTTTTTCCAAATCACTCCTCGTTCAAGCAGGTATTGCAAAACAAAATCGAAACACGCCTTATTGCTCCCTATAAGTTCTGGCGGGAAGACACCTTTTTCGCGGAAAAGATTTCTTGTAATTAAATGCACGGCCGCGGTGCAAGTGTATCCAGTTGTTCTGCTCATGGATGATGTGCGTGTGATCGGATCAAATCTATCCAGCAGATTGTATTCGATACGATGAGGGGCCTCATTCTTTTCTCCCTCGATGATCACCTTCATTACTGTTAACTCTTCTTCATCAGGGCCAAGCTTCCAATCCTTGATTAAGACTCTTGAGGAGAATTCAAGGGGTATGATGCTTGTACCATTGAATTCAATTGGATCAGTGTTGAAGAAACCACTTTCTTTCAGCGCAAGGATCAATTCAACATGGCCGGGATAGCGAAGTGTTTTTTCCTTCATTGTCGGAATATGCGCCATTGTAAAAAGCAAACTCCTCAATCCGTCTGTATTAAATGCTTCAAGCGTACCAACCTCATCAAATTCCATATACTCGCGCTCGCTTAATGCAGGGCGGGTAACAATGTTTCCATTTTCTTTTAAACGAGCCGGTCGCATATATTCTTCAATAACATCTACTGGTGAAAAAGGAGCTTTATATTCAAACGGTTTCTTACGGACCTTTGGCAATCCTCCAACATAACACTCAAAATTCAGGATCTTCATCTCGGCGTTATGAAACCCGAGAATAAGATTACTCATTCCCGGCGCTACTCCCATATCTGTTATAACTGTAACGCCATTCTTTTTTGCCAACGCATCCAATTTCAAAACATCTTCAGGGAAGAAAGAGATATCGGCAACATCTTTTTTACAATTTATTACGGTCTTCAATGTTTCGAAACCCATGAATCCGGGAACGGCATTCACAACGATATCAAAAGGCTCAAGCATTTTTTGATATTGTTTGAATTGCTGTAGGTCTGCTTGTTGGATTTGAATAAAACTATTTCTCTGTTTCAGCTGATTGAGATTTTCTTCACTCATATCAAAAGCAGTTATCTCAAAAGACGACGCAAGATCCAATGCCATTGCCCTGCCCACCATCCCTGCTCCCAGTACAGCTATCTTCATGGAAATAATTTTGGTGCAAATATCGTTGATAAGGTTGATCCGCCTGAGGCGGATTGACAAGGTTAAAAGGATTGACAAGGTTGATAAGGTTGACGGGGTTGACAAGTAGGTACACGATGAACAACCATGTTAACTTTATCAACCTTGTCAACCCTATCAACCCTGTCAATCTTCCCGCCTTCCCCGATATTCACCATCTTTGTCGCATGACCCTTCAGGAGATCTGGCAAAAATTTGTTACCGACATTCAGCAAACTCGCTGGCCGGAGTGGGTTAGTACCATTACTCAGGTCGCGAGTGTTTGGTATGCCAGAAAGAATAATGTGCTGGTCTATCCAACGGGCATCGTTGGCGTTTTACTGGCCGCCTATGTTTATTTTTTTATGGCCAGTCCACCATTGTATGCGGACGCGTTGCTAAATATCTATTATTTCGTGATGAGTGTATACGGTTGGTATAACTGGGTACAGAAGAAAGATGGCACTCATTATACTTATCCAATAAGCTGGTGCAGCAGGAAAGAACTGATGATCGGATTTATTTTGTTTGTTGGATTTTGGGCTATCATCTATTTCACCTTGAAAAATCTTACCGACAGCAATACACCAATACTCGACTCACTTGTTTCTTCTTCTGCGGTAACGGCAATGTGGTGGATGGCTAAAAGAAAAATTGAGAATTGGTTGGCCTGGATCTTTTCTAATATAGTTGCGATCCCCTTGAACTTCTATAAAGGCCTGATGTTATTTACGCTGATGTATGTTCTCTTCCTCCTGCTTGCCTGGATGGGCTATGTTTTATGGAAAAAGAAGGCCCAAAGACCTAACTTTACTAAATCGTTTTAGCAAAATTCAACGATCCATGCAAAAAGTAATTCTCCTCGCTGCTGTCGTAGTCCTTTTTACCGCTTGTTACGCACAAAAGCCTAATACGCTCACCAAAAAAGAAAAAAAGGAGGGCTGGAAATTATTGTTTGATGGGAAGTCAACAAATGGTTGGCATACTTACCTGCGAGATACGGTAGGCTCGAAGTGGCAGGTGCGAAATGGCGTCATCATATTTGATACTACACAGCCAAGAAACGGTGGTGGAGATATCGTGACCAATGAAGAGTTTGAAAATTTTGAATTGCAACTGGAGTGGAAAATTTCGAAAGGAGGAAATAGCGGTATCATTTTTAATATCCAGGAGGATCCTAAATTTCGGGCCACTTATCTCACGGGCCCCGAAATGCAGGTGCTCGATAATATTGATGCAAGCGATAATAAGAAACAAAATCACCTGGCCGGCTGCTTATATGATTTGGCCGGCGATTCCACAGTATCGAAGCCCGTTCCTGTTGGACAATTCAATAAAGTAAGAATTGTTCAAAACAAAGGTCACCTAACCTTGTGGCTAAATGGTATCAAGACCTTTGAAGGCCAAATAGGAAGCGATGATTGGAATGCGCGCGTCGCAAATAGCAAATTTGCCGATCCCGCTTATAGCAATTTTGCAAAAGTGGCGAGAGGGAAGATTGCTTTGCAACAACATCCTGGCTCCAGTGAGTGGAGAAATATCAAAATTAGAGCGCTATAAAACTTAACTCACCGGGATATCTTTCCCTGTTGTTTCCTTTCCGGGTATGACAGGAAGAGTGATCTCCAATACCCCATCCACATATTTCGCGCTGATCTGGCTTGCATCAATTGTTTCATCAACAGTAAATACGCGCTCGAATGCTCCCCGACTGTACTCTTTCCTGATCCAATCTGGTGTTGGCATTCCCCGTGCCGGTTCATAACTAACCATAAGTTCATTTCCCTTCATACTAACCTGGAAATTTTCCTTCACTCTTCCCGGAGCGAATACAAGCATAACATAACTGTTCTCGGTTTTGTAAACGTTTACCGCTGCGCGTTGCGCTGATATTGAATAGGGATGTGTTCGATGTCCATAATGGTGTGCTTGTTTGGCTACACATGCATGCTGATAAATCATATGTTCTGAATTTTAGAATTTTTTATTACTATTTTGTTTTTCGCGCAATCTCTAGATATACTCCTTTGATTGATCGAGTGGTTGTTTTGTTTGGTACCAGGAATGTTCTCCCCGATGATGATGGTACCGGGCTCGTCTCCATCTTCCACCCCAAAGAATTCGGAATATCAGTCCGATCAATAAAAAGAAAAGAACTAACCGGATGAATACGAAGGGAAGAATAATCAAAGCGATTGCCCCGAGGATGCCCGCAAAGAACAGCCTCCAAAATGATGGTCTCATGATGTATCAATATTTAATTATTGTAATTGGTCGATATAAAGAAGTAGACGAACGATTATGAGAAATACTTTAAAGCGGGAGGAAAAATTATTTTTTGGGTGAGGGCTTGCGCAAAGAACAGTGGAACAAGGAATGATGAATATAGATCGGACGGGTATCCTGATTCATTTAGAACTGCAATCCGATCATAATTCTACATTCCTTGTTCCTTGTTCTTCTGTTCTTCTTCCCCCGGTTCACATCGCCGTCTCCATTCTTGCCGAAACTTAATTCTTTCTTCCGGCGACATATTCGACCAATTCTGTCTCCATTCGGAGCGTTCTTTATGGCGATTCCAACCTCCGGATCTTCCGCCCCACCTTCCAAAGAGGATCTTGCACAGAACCAGTAACCCCATGGCCTGCCAGATATTGATCTGCCTAACATCCACTAACGCCGGAAGGATTGCATTCCAAAGAAGCATTACGATCCATCCAAAAAACAATACAAAAGCGATTCCCCCCAGTATCATCAATGGATACATGATGGGTTTTATCCTTCCCTTTTTGTCGCGATAATACTTCATGCTACAAAGATTTAATAATTGACAATATCATTGTATAAATTCTCCAGTCGCTGGCGCAAATGCTGCACCGCGTATCTTTTCCTCGAAATAATTGTTTTCAGATTTTCATTCTTGCGGTTGGCAATCTCCTGCAGTGTCATCTCTTCCAGTTCATTCAAAATAAAAACCTCGCGCTGATTTTCCGGTAGTTCATTTAATGCATTGAAGAGCTCCTCCCAAAACAATTGTTTCAGGTTTTCAGCTTCGGGATCCGGGTTGTCTGCTAGCAGTATTTCCCTGAAATTCATTCCACCCTCATCGTTCTCTATTAACCGTTCTTCCAGGGGTTCACTTTTTCTTTTCCGGTAATTATCGGTGATCTTATTTCTCGCCACACGGTAAAGCCAACCCGAAACGCTTTCAATAGCTTCCACTTCAGGAAGATTGCTGAACTGGTACCATACATCCTGTAAAATATCTTCGGCATCCTCATCCGTTCCAACACGGCTTCGGATAAAACCAAAGAGTTGCCGGCCATAATCTCTTATTGCCTGTATAATTGTTTGTTTCGCCATTGCTTCGGCCATGCAGAAGCGCTTTACCACAGAAGACGTAAAGCAGCTGCAATTACTTTAACTGAATT
>JGI10213J12805_10019535_pt1 | contig 10092 bp, 7 predicted proteins | sample WisNatreferecore_FD_12805 | JGI IMG/M metagenome (IMG submission 12805)
ATGGGGTCAAGCCGGGCATTCAACCGGTCGAGATTTAATATCGTGATCAATGGAACTCCGGTCTTATCTCCTTCAGGCAAATATCTTTTTTGACCAAGACTTGGTTCTTCGTAGAGTACATTCAACTTAAATCCATCAGAAGTAAAGCTGCTCAGGTAGCTTCCATCTTTTGAGCGCAAAGAATAAACGTTCTTCATCATCAGGTCCCAAAGCGGAAGATTGGTTCTTTGAGAAGTTGCTTTAAGCAATTTCAGAAACAATACTTTTTGTTGGCCTGCCTGATTTGTTTGTGTTGTATCAGGAATTACATCCTGTGAAAATTCACCAACTGTAAAAATGCGGCCATTGTAGCTATATTGAAATGCTACGCCTAATACTTCATCCTGCTGCAGAGGTTGATTCAAAGAAAGAAAACCTACCTGCGGGTTAAAGTAATAGTCGGCCGGGCTAAGTTTTCTTCCAAATGTTTTTTCAAAATCCTGAACAGGTTTCAATCCCAATGAATTCAAGACAGAAGTAACCTGTGATGAATTTCTACTTGCTGGATTATTGATGATCTTGCGATAGAGATCATTCGCATCGTTGAAAGCAAATGGCTGATTGGTTAAAGGATTGATCAATGGGTTGAATGGATCGGGTTCACCGAGGTCCATCAATGCAACAATATCCCTTGTGTCCGTGAATGATCCGTTACGATTAGTTACCCATACTTCCAATCGAAGGATCTGCACTTGCGAGTTTACTTTTGGAAGATCCCGCATTGCCCGATTAAAGTTCTGACGGAAGTATTGTGAAAGCAGGAAGTGACGGTTCTCTTCGTAATCGTTTGATTTGAATTCAAAATAGGTATTCGTACTTCCGCCCTGCAATCCGAGTGATTGGCGTGAAGAACGTTGATTAGCGATCACACCAGTGAAAAATAATTTTCCGAACTGCAATGAGGTTTTTATACCAAATATTTGCTGCGCTCCGGGTATCAATGTTCCTTTCGTGCTAAATGATGTATTACCTAATTCAATTCTTTTGATGATCTCATCTGATGTTCCGGAATAATCTAGTTTGATTTGATTTTCGAAATCGAAATTCGACTGCGTATTGTAATTAATTGGAAGTTTCAGTTTGTCGCCGATATTACCAACCACACTCAGGTTTGCATTCATGTCGAAATCAAAGCCTCCAGTTTTTCTCGCACGTTCGGGTAATGCGGGGTTCTTAATGTTTTGTCCCTGATATCCCGCAAGAATGTCAACATTACCCTGTGGTTTTATCTCAATCTTTGGAACTCCATCAACACTACCGAATATGCGATTAAATAGACTGTTGTAAAGGTTCATCCTCGGACGAACCAGTTTACGATTGAGGCCACTCAGAATATTCGAACGTTTCTTGAAATAATCGATCTCATCCTGGCGACCGCGCAATTGCAGAAACTCATCAAAAGTGAGAAATGTCGGTTTCCGGAAATACTGGTTACCTACTTTTTCGATGATATAGTATTCTTTCGTCTGTGGATCATAGATGATCGAATCAGAAATATTCGAAGGGTCCTTGAGGTTGAACGAGGTCCTTCCCGGATTGGAGAATTTATCGCCTCGCCGGTCATGAATCGGGAATTTAAGGGTATCTGTTCTGGTGGGTCGTCTGGTCGTATCCTGGAAAGGCGAATAGTCGGCCTTAACGGTTGAGAAAAACACAACCATTGCGGCAGTCAAAACAACCGAAAATCTGGATATAGAGTAAAACTTGAGAGACAACCTTTTCTTAGCGAATTAGTGAAGTAGAGTTCCGTTCCGATAGGCTTTTAGATGGTTTTTAGTGCTTTCTTAATGATTTCTTCAACCTGGTCGAGTCCCGGCTCGGCTTTAAGTACCTTGCTTACAGCCTGTTCGCCAGTATTTCGCGCTATGCCCAGCGCGACCAGAGCATTTAACGCATCCTGTTCCAATGTATTGTTAATCAATGTAGAAATATTTGAATCAATGGAGATTTTACCCATTTTATCTTTTAATTCTAAAATGATCCGTTCAGCCGACTTTTTGCCGATGCCTTTAACGGATTCGAGCACCCGGACATCCCCGGTTGCGATCGCTCTAACAACATCTACGGATTTCATCGAAGACAAGATCATTCGGGCCGTTGCTGCACCCACACCAGACACGCTGATCAACTGAGTAAACAAGTCTTTTTCCTGTACTTCAAAAAACCCATAAAGGGTATGTCCATCTTCCTTTATTTGAAGGTAAGTATACAATAACCCTTTTTCGAGATTTTGGATCCGGGAAAAGGTGTTCAGGCTAATCTGCAATTCATAACCGACCCCATTCACATCCACCGTCACGGAGGCCGGTGTTTTATTTACAAAGTTGCCCCGGACAAATGCGATCATGGGCGCGAAAATAAGCAAATAACCAATGTGCAAATTTGCAAATATGCAAATGTGAAAATGTCAGTGCCTTTATCATTTAATGGTGTTGTAATCCAGTGAAACTAAATCATAAAATCTGCAAAAATCAGGGTATTCATTTATTAGGGTATTTGCCGTGTGAAGCGTAAATATTAATGTCTTTCCCTTTGCATATTTGCACATCTTCACATTTGCTTATTTGTTCTACTTTTGCCTCCGCTTCAACTAAAAATCTAATGACTTCAAAAATCACTGCAGCCATAACCGCTGTTGGCGCTTATGTACCAGAAGATAAACTGACCAATGCAGACCTGGAAAAAATGGTTGAAACTTCTGATGAATGGATCCGGACAAGAACAGGAATAGAGGAAAGAAGAATTTTGAGAGGTGCCGGCAAGGGAACCAGCGATATGGTTGTTCCGGCCGTAAAACATATTCTCGAAAAAAGAGGGATCGGTCCACATGAAATTGATTGCATGATCGTGGCCACAGTTACGCCAGACATGGTTTTCCCCGCAACGGCAAATATTGCCTGCGATAAATTAGGAATTAAGAATGCATGGAGCTTTGATCTTTCCGCCGCCTGTTCAGGATTTTTATATGCATTGACAACAGGTGCGGCATTAATTGAAAGTGGAAGGTATAAGAAAGTGGTTGTTGTTGGTGCAGATAAGATGAGTGCAATTGTGGATTATACAGATCGCAATACCTGCGTGCTTTTTGGTGATGGCGCCGGTGCTGTTTTGTTGGAACCTAACCACGATGGTTATGGTATTTTAGATAGCATTCTTCGCAGCGATGGAAGTGGTGCACCCTATCTTCATATGAAGGCCGGCGGTTCATTGAAACCCGCAAGTCTTGAAACGGTAAAAAACAAAGAACATTTCGCTTACCAGGAAGGACAAGCCGTTTTCAAATTTGCGGTAAAAGGCATGGCCGATGTAAGTGCAGAATTATTGGAAAGAAATCATCTAACCGGTGACGATATTGCCTGGCTGGTTCCTCACCAGGCCAACAAACGCATCATAGATGCCACCGCCGCACGCATGGGTATTACGAATGAAAAAGTGATGCTGAATATCGCCAAATACGGCAATACCACAGCAGCAACAATCCCTCTTTGTCTTTGGGATTGGAGAAAAGAGTTGAATAAGGGCGACAAGATTGTGCTCGCAGCTTTTGGTGGAGGATTTACATGGGGAGCGACGCTGGTTAAGTGGGAATATTAGAAAGCCGTGAGCTCTCAGGTTTATTTTCTTGTATTCGCTCACCTCGCAGCTCATAGCTCGAAGCTTATTTATTACTTATATATAATTCTGAAACTCGCCGTAGCAGAATTTGCACTCTTAGTCTTTGATCGTACCGTTATTGTGCAGACACAATACTTCTGCCTTGGTAAATTCATCAAGATGATGGAGACTGATTTACTTTTTGTTGAAATTGCCGGGCCTTGTGGAATTAATAGGTTGTCTGCTTCTCCTGCCAAAGTGTACTGTATGTCCACTCCTCCCTTAGGCATCGCGGATTCAACAGCAATCCAAACAATATGATTGGACCCAAGGGACTTGGTATCTGCCGGAGCATCTGTAGTAAATCGGATTGCTTCTTCCTGGACCTCTGCCTTTTTACATGCATGGCCGACAAATATGAAAGCGACAGCAAGGACGGTAAGTAAGAAATTATTAGTAGTACGCATATACAAAACATTAGAATGATTAAGCCTATTTCACCAACATCAGTTTCACCGAAACTTTATCCTGACCATTCTGAATGATCAGTTGATATAACCCTACAGGAAGCTGATGAACGGATATCCTATTGTGCGTTTGATTCAGCGCCTGCTTTTTGATGAATTTTCCTGTGATATCATAGAGTTCCGCCTCCAATTTTCCACGTAACATATTTGTGATGTCTACAAAGAATTCTGATTGAGCAGGGTTCGGATAATATCGAAGTTTGGAGTCGCCAATAACGATATCTGTAACATCGGTTACAACCAGCAAGAATGAATCAGAGACATTACTGCAGTTCCCAAAGTCGGTAACCTTAACTCTGTATGATCCTGCTATTACTGGCTTATGAGTCGGAAGAGAATCTCCGAAAATCAAAACATTGTTGTAATACCATTCATAGCGGGCATAGCTATCGGAAGTTCTTATGTAAACGCCATCCCAACTAATTGGCGGTTTGGGAATAGTCATGTTCGAAGTGATGACAACAGGATCGGATACAGACTGACAACCTGCAAAATTTTTAACTCTCAAAGAATAAATTCCTAGGCTGTCGGCTGAATAAGTGCCTGTGGTTGCACCAACAATTGCATTTCCATTCCGGTACCATTGCAAATCCCCCAGGTCGTAAGTAAATAGATTTACTTTTCCTCCGGCACAGAAATTCGTAACGCCTCCTGCAGTCTGGATTTTTGGCTTAGGCGGATACGAATTCACAATTACTTCTACCTGAGGTGAAACACCACAACTGGTTGAATTTACTATTGAAACAGTATAGTATCCAGACGTTGATGCCGTATAAACCGGGTTCGTTGCACCAGCAATGGCTAATCCATTTTTGAACCATTGCAGGTTTCCGGCAACGCTGCTTGTTAAGCTGACAAATCCTCCCTCACAAAAGGAAAGCGGGCTACCGGCAGTAATCACTATCGGGATACGGTTTCCTGAATCAAGCAATCGAATTACTCCAATACTTCCTAATCCTTCATAGTAGTTATTACTAAATCCGCCGACAATTATCTTATTATCCTGCACAGCTACTGCCGAGGCCTCGTCGCTTGACCAGCTTGATCCAAAATGAATCCTCGCAGTTCCAGAATTATTTAAAGTACTATCGAGGCTACCATTCGAATTATAACGTACAATAGCAAAATCACCACCATCGCCGTTATTTGGATAGTAACCTCCCACTATTATAATTTTCTCTTCTTGAAGGGTGATCGCTGTTGGCCAGGCATAACCAGTTTGGTCAATCATTGTAATCACTTTTCCGGCATTTCCAAAACTTTGGTCGAGACTACCGTTATTATTGAATCGTTCCGAAATAAAGCCAGCCTCGCTTCCACTACCCGTTATTAGAATTTTTCCATCGGGCTGTGTTATCATATCGGTTGGATACAACAATACCACTGAGTCTGTAACTTTCCCATTTTGCCCAAAGCTGTTGTCCAGACTGCCATTATCATTTAACCTGATCAGTCTCAAATAGGAACTATAGCAGTCAACTCCGCCGTAGTAACCGCAGCCGCAATTGTAAAAACCTGTTCCGGCGACTAAGATTTTCCCTGATTGAAATGACACTGCTCTGGCATAATCAAAGCCCTGACCGGCCTGAAGAAAGATCCTTCCGTTCTGACCGAAACTGCTATCCAATTTTCCGTCTTGTTGATATCTAACTATAGCGGTTATTGGAACATAATATTCATCATAACTACAAGAGAAGCTATCCATGCGGGAACTCGAGCCTGCAACAATAATTTTTCCATCCGGTTGAAGGGTTAAATATTGGGCATAGTCATGATCAGCGCTTAAAGCCGTAACTACTTTTCCGTTGTTTCCAAAACTTGAATCCAAACTTCCATTACTATTAAATCTTGCCAATGCAAAATCAGCATTACCCTGATTGTATGAAGTGCCTGCTACCACCAATCTGCCATCAGTTTGCCTCACAACGGCGCCCATATAATCATCGGTGTTGGATCCGAATGATGTGGAAACTATACCGTTTGTTCCGAATGTTGAATCAACACGGCCCTCCTTTGTATATTTTATCAGGGCAAAATCATAAAGAGTTGCTGTAGAAAATATTTCACCGGCCTGAATAAATTTTCCATCCTGGAGAAGTATAATATTTGAAGCGCGGGGGTTGCTATTGGTTGCGAAGTATCCAGTAGCCTTTCCTCCGTTTCCAAATGAAGGATCAAGCAAACAGCTTTGTGCAAGGCTACTAAATCCCATAAGCGATAGGAACAGAAGTGTAAATAAATTTTTCATAACCGCTGGTTTAAGGTCATTTTTAGTCGAATTGTTTTGGAGGAACAGGCTTGCCTTTGTTTAGCAGGAGCGCCGAAATGTTTTGTACAACTTCCCTCCCCTGTTGCAATCCAATATCAATTGAAAACTTATAATGAATACCTGCATATAATTTGGACATCCCTGCTTCATTTGCCATAGCATCGAATGAACGAAAGCTTCTTGGTTTCATTCCGAGGTAATCATAAGTGTGATCGGTGAACCGGTAATTTTTTCCGAATACAATAGAGAGGGCCTCCGTAACAGCTCCAGCCATGGTAGCAAATCCCGAAGGATATTCGGGATGAGGTGGTGTAGTCAACAGAGGCAACCATTCGGAATGCCCCATCACCGAGCGGATATAAGTAATTGGCCGGAGGAGATTATAAACATACCTGGTTTTCCAACTGCTGATCCAGGCATCGTTCAATGCCATTCCTGTTAATACAAATGCAAATGCTGCTTTATCTAGAGGGGCATTTTCTTTTTTAAGGATCTGCCTTAAAATATTCATCCAATGTCCTGGTGCGGTTACCCCGGGATTAATATCTCTCCAGAAGAATGCAATTTCTTTCTGTTCATCCGAGATGTTCTGAGCAATGTCGAACACTTGTTTTACGGCTTTGTAAAAATCAGTCTCAGGATCTTCTGAATAAGGAATGGGGCCGAGCGGTTGAGTGTTTTCCATACTACCAATTACGGTGCTTCTTAGATCGCCCCAATAGGGTGTAACGGCTTTCGCAAAGGACGGAGCAGTAGGTTTCCATGCTGCGCGACCTGCGCGGGGAGTATAGGATTCATTGCCCTGGAGATATCCGTCTGTTTGCGCCCATTCATAAACTATATGAGCTATTCTTTTCCCATAGGATGCAGCGGTTTCTGCTCCTGGCTCCTTTTCAAATGCAGAGTTGAGCGCATTTTCAAGCGAGTCAATAGCTCTTCGATTAGCGGCATTGGTTAAAGGAAACATCAATCGGGTCATATTCGCGAGAGCGGCATTTACACTGGAGGGCCAATGGCAATACCTGGTATTGTCAATTTCGGGTAGGCTTCGTAGTTGGTTTAACCGGGATAATGAAAACCAGTTTGGAGAATTTGCAGGAATGGAAGGATAAATCGAGAGGTAAGTGGCAATGCTTGTATATCCATAAACGCGGACAAAGGGACCGTTAAAACTTGCCGGCGTTGTGCTCATCAGCTTGATCTGAATTGTCATCCATTTATCCAGCACACTGAAACTATAGGTAGAAGCAGGCGTATCCTTATCAGGAACTTTAATCTCATTTGCAGATGCTTTAGCAAACAATACAGTACTGAAACAGATAAAACAGGTGTAAACCTTTAATAAGGTAGTGAATGACGAGTAGAGCCCTTTCATATGAAAAAATTTGGGATTGCGAATGTTAGATCAAATATTTCCAGCCAACCTCAAAGGCTAAAACAATAGTTAAAATCAGGATAAGATTGAAAAGCAAACAAGGAGAATAAGGCGATGTTTATGGCCTATTAAACCATTGGTCGCAAATAAAAAGCGCGGAGAAACAAAATCCAGTTCTTTATTTTTCAGGAACCCCCTGTCCCCCTAAAGGGGGAACCTAGTTCGAACAGCTAAACTATTTACGGGCATTAGATTTGAATATTGATAGTTATCGATACTCATCACACAGTATGATTGAAAATTATTCGGATGATTGACCTAGGTTCCCCCTTTAGGGGGACAGGGGGTTTATTTCTTCCTCGTGAACACTATAAAATCCGTCTGCGGTAATTTTTCAGATCCCAATTGACGAAGCATATTGATGATCTGACCACGATGATATGTTCCGTGATTGAATACATGGAGCAACATTTGGAAGATCGGTTGCTTGAATGGTTCTCGTTTGGTGGTATAATACATGAAAACATGGTCGAGCGCTGCTTGAGTTGCATTCTGGATCCATGTTTCCCATAATTTGTTTTGATGCAATAACGCCGTGGCAACATCGCGGGTAGTTCCTTTAAAATTATCACTCGGTCGGGTTACTACTTCCTGCAATTTCATTCGCTGCCACCACATGCTTTCAGCATCCCACATGTGTAATAAAGTAGTATGAATAGATTTGAAGCTGCTGGGAACTTCTTTAGTAAAATGCTCTTCGGGCAATGTTTGCAGGTATTCAAGGATGCGTTGATTTGCCCAGATATTATAGGCTGCAAATTGAAGCAACAATTCCTTCATAACTCCTGGAGCAAGGGGTTTTAGGTTTTCGGCGATTAGTTTTTCAGACACAATTTAAATTTAATGCGAACAGAATTCAAAATGTACTTTTGGACCTGATTTTTAAAATTCACTATTTCTTTTTACAATATGGATAAAAATTTTCCACTAACCGGCTTTAGTTCCTTGGCCATTCATTCCGGACATGAACCCGACCCCCTGTACGCACACCAGACACCTATCTATGCTTCCTCCACTTTTGTTTATGATGATGCTGAACAGGGCATGCGCCGTTTCAGCGGGAAAGAAAAAGGCTATATCTATAGTCGATGGGGCAATCCAACTTTCACCGAGGCCGAGCAAAAGATAGCGGCAATGGAAACGTTTGGGATTACTGACAGGCAGGGCAAGCCGCTTGAGGTAAAGGGATACCTGCAGGCTTCAGGGATGGCAGCCATTTCGACCCTCTTCCTCAGCAATCTCGTTAAAGGCGATAAGGTTCTTTCTCATTATTCCTTATATGGCGGTACCCAGGATATGTTCAATTCCTTGCTTCCAGATTTGGGAATTGAAGGGATCATCGTAGATCTCCGTGATCTGAACAAGGCTGAACAGGCATTGAAAGCTGATCCAGCAATCAAGATGATTTATATCGAAACTCCGGCAAACCCAACTATACAATGTGTGGATATTGAAGAGCTGACCAAACTTGGTAAGAAATATGGAAAGATCGTCGCTTGCGATAACACTTTTGCTACGCCATGGCTTCAACAACCTTTCCGATTCGGAGTTGATTTCATCATTCATTCAACCACAAAATTTTTGAATGGACATGGCACCGCAATCGGTGGGATCTTTTTAGGAAGAGATATAGAATTCATGAAAACGCAAGCCTATCGCGTTTATAAAATGCTCGGTGGTAATAGCAACCCCTTCGACGCATTCTTATTGATCAATGGAATGAAAACTTTAGAAGTTAGAATGGAAAGGCATTGCCATAATGCGATGGAAGTCGCGAATTACCTGGAGGGTCATCCTGCTGTTGGAAAAGTAAACTACAATGGACTGGCCTCTCATGCAGATCATCATGTTGCTATGAAACAAATGAAACATCCTGGTGCGATGATGAGTATAGAATTGAAAGGAGGACTGCAGGCAGGCATCAATATGATGAACAAACTAAGAATGTGTACACGCACTGTTTCTCTCGGAATCTGCGATACACTTCTCTCTCATCCTGCATCCATGACACATTACAGTGTTCCGAAAGAACAAAGAGAACGGTATGGCATAACCGATGGATTGATAAGAATGAGCATTGGGATGGAGAATATTCAGGATATAATCTCAGATCTCGATCAAGCGCTGGCTTAGGGGGAGTCGGCTGAAAAAACGCGGAGAACCTGATATCTTTCTGGATTCTTGTTATTGCACGCGCCAATATTCAATAATCAATAATCAATAAGTCA
>JGI10213J12805_10998043_pt1 | contig 10073 bp, 10 predicted proteins | sample WisNatreferecore_FD_12805 | JGI IMG/M metagenome (IMG submission 12805)
TTTGAAAACCCTCGTAAAGAGCTAACAGAACGTTATATATCTGGCAAATTTGGATAATGGATAAAAATAACAGAGCAAGAGACGACGATAACAATTTTTTCCCGGCGTTATATATAAATGAGAACGAAGTGAAAGGGGTAAACATCTACAGCATGTGGATGAAAGGGTACTATGATTGATGAGCTAGTTGTACATTTGTGTGTCATTTTATCTCTTTGTGAGAACATGTTTGTGTGAGTAGTAGATGACCCGTCTTATGGAGATTGGAATTTCGTCTATCGAAGGAACGGTCATGGAAATGGGAGGATTAGGAGAAAAGTCTGTACGAACAGCCGTAGAATTATATATGAAAGGAGCCGGTTCCAAGAAGCGAATTTTTGAGTGGTCAAAAAAATTGCAGATTTTAAGGGACGAAGTTGGAGACCTTTCAGTTGAACTCATTGCTCGTTATCAACCAGTAGCTACCGATCTCAGGTTGATCAGATCATGTATGGAAGTATCATACGGTTTTTCAAGGTTTGGAAGATATTCTTATGATATTGCCGATCTAATTGAAACTTTGGGTCCTATTTCTAATTGTGACAAATCAGCAGTTTTCGAAATGTCAAATATGGTAGTGAATATGATACAATTAGGTTTAGAATCACTAAGAATACAAGATCAGGCTGCCGTAAAAACACTCTACCAAATGGAAGGAACTGTTGACACGATATACAGAAGATACGTAAACGCTTTAATCTCGATGCCTATCGGTGAAGTTAAAGGCCACGGACAAGCTCGTTGTCATATAGCAGGATTGTTAGTTTTAAGGTATCTGGAACGTATTGCGGATCATGCATGCTATATAGGTGATTGTACGTATTACATTGTCACTGGTGAATCTAGTCCTAGGCGCTAATATATATCTGAGTGAATCTATATATCTTATATAGTTTGTGATTAACTATATAAATCGTTTCGATAATATGTATATCTACAGGAGGCTCATACATTAGCCATTGAATTCTATAGCTGAAAATGGCAAAAACGAAGTACGTAGAATTCAGTTTACTGGTAGATCCACATACATTCTCTCATTGCCAAAGAAGTGGATGAATGAAATGAACCTAAAAGCAGGTGACTTGGTCAACATTGTTCGAGATACAGATAATTCATTATCAATAGTACCTAATGCTTTACGTTCTTCTGATTCAACTAACGAGGCTACAGCATTTATAATACAGTCTGAAGGAGTCAATTCTCTGAAACGTAAGGTTATCTCAATGTATTTAGCTGGTTATAATATAATGCACTTGAGGGCGAAATCCGGAAGAATAAGCCCTATTCAAAGAGATGCAACGAGAGAGGTAATACGCAGAAATTTGGTAGGAACAGAAATTATCGCAGACTCGTCTGAAATAATCACTATTCAGGTTTTACTCACACTTCCTGAACTTTCAGTTAACACGGCTGTTAGAAGAATGTTTTTAATAGCAACTGCTATGCACAAGGACGCTATGTCTTCATTGGCCGAATTAAACTATGATCTGGCACAAGCAGTTATAAAATCTGACGATGAAGTGGATAGATTTAGCTTATATATATTGAGAAATCTAGTGATGGCTACTCAAAACGAGCGTGTACTGCAGGAAATAGGACTTAAAAGAACAGCAGACTGCTTAAGTTACCGCGTGACAGTGAAAAGCATTGAAAGGGTTGCAGATCATGCTGTAGGAGTATCCATGAAGTGTTTGAAAGTAAAAGACAGGATTCCAAAAGAGGCAATGCAAAAAATAGAAAAGATGAGCCAATTATCTCTTGGAGTCCTTAACGATTCTGTTGAAGCTTTTCTGAGGCGAGACTATATTCTAGCAGATACCGTAGTGGATAAGGCAGAAGATATTCGTGCACTTGAGGCCGACATCATTTCTTACCTTGATAAAGGAAACGTGGTCCACGCTGACTCAGAGATCAAATTGATATTAGAGGATCTACGACGCATCTCTGAACATGCTAGTGATATTGCAGAAGCAGCCATGAACCAAACCATCGGAGAGGTTATCCAGGTAAGATCGGTTGACCAGAAGGAAAAGGAAAAAATTACAATTAACCGATGAATGAGCTGAATCTATTTCTGTAATTTATCAGCCTGATATAGGATAATAAGTCCAGGGTGATATGTCTGGCTTTATATCATTGTGCATGATATTTTTAAAAAACATCATTAATAGGGAGCTAAGATTTGCTATCGATCTAAAAACAAACAAAGCGTGCAATTCCTTGTGAAGAAATCGAAACCCTTACTGCTCTTTCATTCCTCTCGTCATATCGCCATAAATATTCCTCGCGATGTTTGTCAACACTGATCACATCTATTGCTATAGAATTACATTGCAAAGTACATAGCAATTATTCCCTATGTCGCATTTCTTTTTCTTTTTGTAGAAATCTAACTTAAAATGCACTTGTATCTAGCTATTCCAATTACCTAGATATTTTGTTTTCAAGTTGTTCTGCATGGCTTTTTCTCTCACCGAAAATCCAATAACATTTTAGGGAAGTAGACCGTAGGTTAATCTTTTACTTGCCGTGTCTGTTTCTTTTTCATCTCTCATAACTACGTAGCTTAACCGGACTTCGAATGCTGATTCAAACAATTTCAAGTTGTTTCTTAAAAATACATCTGGGAACGAATTTCCTGTTGCAGCGATGTTCATCAGTATAGTTTTAAATCGGTCTGTTCCGACATCTACCCTAGCTTTATACCTCTCGAAAATTTCAGTTAGGTTAATACAAACTGCAACTTTCTGAACTGATTTGAAATCTTCAGGTTGTATTATGGAGTTATACTGTTTAAGGAATTTGTCCACCGCCTTTGGTTTTTTTCTAAATATGATGGATAAGGCTAATACTATCTGGTCTCGATGTCCTATGCGAGGAAAAGTTTCATTCATTATGTTGTTAAAAATGGTTTGAGGTTCTGTCAAGTCATATGATCTATCTGACAGGATTTTCTTTGCACAGACAAAAACTTCAAACTCTTGTTTCTTCAATAACCCTAGTGAAACTAGCTTTTTTGTGAATCTAGATGTATTGTTTGGAAGGAAGTCAAGTTCACACTTCTCTTTGACTGAATTTTGTATGATTTTTCTCTCGAGTTTCTCTAGTTTGATAGTAGTAGGATCAAATAGATATTGTGAAAGAAATCCTTCTCTAAGACCATGTGTGCTTACGATGAGCTTTCTAAATCCCAGCTTCTTCATTAGCGAATTAATTACATAGGATCCAGCTGTTATAGTAGATGCCCTATTGTTTCCGATAACGTCGATATTGGAAATTTCAGAAAGTGTCAATTTAGAAAGCTTCTTTCTTATTAATTCTAGTGAGCCATGATCCATGACATAGTTATGAAGTTTATCTATAGGATACTTTCTCATTTTTTGATCATACCTTGCTATTGCCCGAAGTGATCCTCCAACTCCAACTAATACAGTTTCTTTACTAAGATTAAGAAATTTGGAACTAGGTAGAGATTCTAGAATAGCGGTTTCTAATTTAATGAAATTCTTCTTAGAAAATGTCCCATCTTCCTTGCCGTATTTTTCTGAGAGCCTTAGTGCTCCCAGAGGAAGAGAGATTATTTTCTTTACCTTATAATCTCTTGCATATACTAATTCAAGACTTCCACCACCTAAATCGAAAAAAAGGACGTTACGATTACATGTTGCTCGCGATGCTCCTAAATATGAATACAGAGCTTCATCCTCTGCGGATAACACCTTAAATTCAAAGCCAGCTTCTTTATAGACTTGTGCAAGAAAATCTTTCTTATTGTTAGCTTCCCTTACTGCACTCGTAGCAATAGGTAGAACGTACTTTATAGATCTCATATGTATAATCTCTCGAAAGAATTTCAAAGCTTCCATTGTTCGCCTAAGGGAGTATTTGGTCAAAGATCCAGTTTCACTTAATCCTTCACCTAGTCTTGCTTTTACGCTATGCTCTTCATAGCTCTTGAAACTATCATCCGACAGAACATGATAGTTCACTAACTTGACAGAGTTGAAACCCACGTCTATCACAGAGATCTTCAATTATTGAAGTCAATCACCCGTTCTAGTAAATGGGAGTTTAGGGACATACTTTGGAAATTCTGATACCTTATGATGTTATTATTGATTACATATATAGATTGTATAGTTAATATTGTACAGTATCATTGCCTCTTCGTTTGAAAACATGTAATATCTTGGGTTTCAACTCTGTCTAGCCCAGAACTTCTCCTAGAATCTTAGGATATTTCACTCAGATGTGTCTTTTATGCTAAACAATTTTCCAGATATTGACAAAGAAATTGTCATTGGTGTGTGAAAGATCTGTCTTAAAGTAATTTCTAAATTCCTCGTATCTTCTTTTTCTCTCTTCAATAAAATCGTGAACAATCCCTTCGATTCCCCGATTACGAGGCCGATGCTTTAGGTATGCAACAACTGTATCATAATCGTGAATAGCTCCAAGCCGATCTTGAGCTTTCTGCAGCTGTTCTATTAACTGTGAAACACTCTTAGTGTTTGCACCGTCAGGCCCTAGCAGCTCTAACAAATATCGCAATTTTTTACAATCTTTCCTCATCTCGTGTAGCTCAATTATCTTATCACTATTCGTAATTACTACTGGAAAATTCATTTCTATTCTACTAGCAAATTTATCTACAAGCTTATTATAGCGCTTATTCAACTTTCTCTCTGATATCTTGCTCTGCTTGAGTTTGGGTAGTTTCATCTTTCTCAGTGCTACTGCCAAAACTTTTGCCTCTTCAAGCTTTTTCTTTCGTGCATTTTCAAGTCTCTCTTCGAGTATTTTTGTGACATTTCCATTTCCATCACTGTATTGCCGTACCTTTTCAGCAATTATATCATAATCTCGGATCCTGCTATTTATCCTAAAAAGATCCTTACTCTTTCCTAAGTATTTTTTTATCTTGTTTTTATTACGAACGTTTCCAGGCAGGGATCTATATGAAGAGTCCAATCTCCTTAAGGCGGTTCTTATGTCGTGAATATTCTCTGCATTGGCATCTCGAAGATAGTCGTCCAACCTACCACTCACTCTTGAAATATTCTTCTTTGAACTTTTCAGGTATCTATTTAGGTCAATGTTAAATGAAATATTTCGAGACTGTGATGACACTTAGTAGCTTGGACCTGACTTTATTTAAATCAATGTGAGGAATCCGGTAGTATAAGTCGCGTACCCCTTATAGTGATGTTAATTGTTCCTCTGCTTTCTCTAGAACAGGATACACCCATTTAATAACTTTAAAAACTAATACTGGGAATGACTTATTCACAACTCAGTACGGCAAGATATAGGTGCTTAAGATGTAAAAATTGAATTTGTAATAATTATCCATTGCAAGCTAGGATATGAATAATTTATCACCAATTCTTTCGGACTATAAAATGGACTGGAGCATCTTTCATTTTCTCAATCTATATAATATAGCAACAAGAGAGAAAGGCAACCCTGCTATAATTAATGCATATATACCTACTATAGGTGAGAAAGCCAATATTACTCCGAGATAAAGCGTGAGTGCAGTAGGCAGAAGTCCAAAGAGTATGAATCTATGAGCTCTAATTTTAAATTTTTCAAGATTTGAATAAGGGAACTGAATATGGTGATATACTACTGGCATAACAAAAAGAGATGCTGCTATGGTTATGCTGAAGAGAGCAAGGACAAGGGTAATTCTTTCCGCATAGTTTAATTCATTTAGAGCAGTTACGGAGATATTCAGAAGATAACCAAACAGAATCCCTGTGAATGTTGTTAGCAGCGCAGCTTCCTTCAATATTGTGTCATAATCTCTAGTTAGACTGTCGTTGTTTCGCTCGTGCTTACTGAAGAAAGCCATAATTCTATATATTGTATGGCTATAAAGATTTGACCAGATTCAGATACACACATAAATGTACAAGTTTGCGTTAGCCCGAAAGATCGATATACAGATAGATATAATATCCTATAGGTTATCTCATTGGCTAAGTATGGTTGTTGATCTTTTGCAGGCTGTGATTTTGGGAATTGTTCAAGGCCTTACTGAATGGTTGCCAATTTCAAGCTCGGGCCATCTAGCTCTACTCCAGCTTGCGATGGGTTTAAAGGTTCCTGTATTTTTTGACCTGATCCTGCATGTAGGCAGTTTAGCAGGAGTCTTTGCCATTTATAGGAAGGACATTGTCTCCATAATATCCTCCATGGTGTGGTATGTTTGTTATAGGATCGTTCCCAGAAACAGTAACAAGATCTCTAGTCATAATCACCTCCGCCGTCAGCAGGAGGAGCAGCAGAATCATGCAGACATCCAGCTTATCATATTAATTATAATAGGTATGATACCTACAGCGATAATCGGAATAGTATTCAGGTCATTCTTTGAGTTCTCATTTTATGATACAACATCTATTGCAACAGGATTCATCGTGACAGGTTTTTTCGTCATTGTCACAAGGTTTCTCAAAAATGGATACAAACGAATAGAAAATTCTGATGCGTTTTTAATCGGAATTGGACAAGGCCTATCTATATTTTCTAGTATCTCAAGGAGCGGTGCAACAATATCAGTCGGAATGTTTAGAGGTTTGGATAAAGATAATCTCGTAAAGTATTCATTTTTATTATCTATTCCGGCAATCTTAGGAGCGTCAATTTTTGACATGATTACTGCAGACAGAGATACATTATCACAGATGGACGATATATCCATTATGTCCTACTTCGTTGGGATCTTTGCTTCCGCACTTGTAGGATATGGTTCAATAAAGTTTTTGATTAAAGCCATTAACAAAGGCTCTTTCTATATGTTTTCTTTCTATTGCTTTGCAATTGGTTTTGCTACCTTCATAATCCTGTAAAAGACTAGAAGTTACGGGGCTTGTGTTGATTAATATATGTATTTTTGCAGTCCTCAAAATATGCTTTTATGTATTTTATTACCTTAAGCGCATCAAGTTCCTTCAGGCTTTTCCTATTTTGCTCAATATATATTGCGAACAAATTTAATTGCGACGACAGCTCTGGGAATTTGTTCTTTGTCTGCTCGATAATATTTGAATAATTTCTATAAGGAAAGTATATGCGTTTTGCAACTCTAGTAATCATGGTCTTTGCAGTGGCGTCTATAATACCTCTTTTATTGGCAATAAAGAGATTATATCGTATGTCTATCATCGCTTCAGACTGAATTTCCTGATCTTCTTCAGCAGCAAATGTAACTGCAACTTCATCGTCTGCATTTATTATACCCTTTTTGTATAACTCGAATATTTTACCTATTCCAACCATTCCAAATTTTTCTAGTTCAACGGCCCTTAAGGCTCCAAGGCTTGCTCCTCCTACTACACGAAAATATTTGCTCGACAATAGATGGTAAACTTCTATTGGGGTTGGAGGATAATCCTGTAAAAATAAGCCATCAATAAGCCCTACTATAGTAGGTATTTTATTATCACTATTATTGTTGTTGTTATTCTTGCTATTAAAGCCAAAATTAACTAGTCTTAAAAGATCACCTTTTTTTGCTGGAGGTCTATAATCTGCATCGAAAATCCTTCTAGCTTTATCACGCCTTAGGCTTGGGCCAACAAATATTACTGCCTTGTTGTTCAATTTTTATGATCTCCTCACAGTCAATCAATTTTTGAAATATGTTTTTGCCCGCCAACCAATGATTGATTTTGTAATTCTAAAGGTTTCAAGTCCCGGTACTATCGCTCTGACAACAGGTATTCCAATATCAGGGTTTGTAAGGTCGACGATTATTGCTCTCCTAATTCCAACACTTCTTAAGTTCTCTAGAATCATCCTTATGTCGTCAAGTATATCTTCACTGAAGAAGCTATCGACTTCGTTGTAGTCTATTACATCTTTTGAAGGCATGAATTGCCACGCGCGCTTGTCATCTGTATTGTTTTCACCATAATGGATCTTTCTAAGGTCATCTCTTGCGCCCTGGATATTAGCAGCTCTGGTCTGTGAAACTTCAGTCATAGCACGAATCAATGCGATCCTAGCGTCCGGATGTGTTCCATGTCCTTCAGCAAGGTATCCATAATCATGGCTTATCCATTCAATACAGCTGGCGGCAAAAGTCGGAATCCGTACGTCAGATGTGATGTCTTTTATTATTAATGGAAGATTAGCGCTTTGGAATTTTCTTTTTAAAAGTTTAGCTTGTTCAAAGTCAACGTTTGTAAGGTCGACGTCTGGATAAATAGTATTATCATCGACGAATTTATTGACTGGAAGAGGAGAGATGTTATATCCTTTTTCTTTCAATGAATTCTCTATGACCTTCAAATAATGGAAGGGAATAGCTCTTGTTCGTAATTCTGCTATACTTATCGCATCTCTTTCTATTACTTCACATAAAGCATGACAAATCGCTTCTTCTAGGACGTTTCCTGATGCAAGACCATTAGTGTGATGGAATGCAAAAGGATTGACAGCAGGGGCTTTGGGCGTATATCTGAATAGTATAAGCGGCACAGGAACGAGAACATTTTTTTCATTTAATAAGTCGATTCCTGGAAGAAAATCCATTGTCATATTATCCATGTATTGAAAGCTCATGGGTTCTATGACATCATCGGGATGCAGTATACTATACGACTTTGACAAATCCTGATAAGTGCCACGGATAAACGTTTTATTAGAGCCGCTCGGCAACGAGCAGTATCGTTCAATCGATTCCATTAAAGCACTCGCCCTAGCATGGCGGTGTGTTGGGCCTTTTCCGCTATATACCCAAATATAGTCTTCTGTACCAGGAAGGACTGCAGAGTAGTTCGGTATACCTAATCGGTCCATGTTGGTTATATCTGCTATACGACTGATGCCTATCCTTTGGCTCACAATGGAAGCCTTCTTGAGTGTTGCACTTATTGGAATTGTCCTTGACGTTGCCTCTGCATTCCATTTCTTCTGGCTTTTGAGTTCCAGGCCCTGATGAACATTCACGATAATCATAAAACATAAATTAGTTCATATCAAGTTTACTGAAAATTACTTCATTAGGATTATATACTAGCTTTTTGTTTGAGTGAATGTTTGGATTCAAGACAGAGAGATGCAGAAGTTATAAGTGAGATCCTACTCAAGGCTGCCAGCGAACCTGACTTCAGAAATTTACTAATAAAAGAACCGACCAGAGTTTTAGAAAACTATGATATTTCTGCAGAAGCTAAAATAATTATCAAGAAAAGCATAATTGACTTAACTCAATGACTACAATATCATATCACCATTGGATTTTTGTGTTGGAAAAGCAAGCCTAAAGTAGAAGCTGTCTAGATATCCGTCTCTATTAAGAGATGATTAAACTAAAAGAATTCTGTGATGTGTCAAATTCGCTGTATCTATTCGGTACATATCAATTCCACTTTGTTTGATTCAGCGCGCAATTCGGATGGTTCGCTATAGTAGTGTTTCCCCCAAGATACTCTTATGCCAGCACAAATATTTTGATTTCCTGGCTGGAGATTATTGCTTTTTAACTCAAATCTTTTCTCAACATCAAATAACAGCGACTTTGCTTCTTCAATACTTGAAGGATAGAAAGAAGTATCGTCTTTAATTATTAGAGCCCATATTCTATGAGGAAGTTTGGGATTTCTTGTCCAAAAAAGAGATGCTTTCCTTAAATTCTCACTATGCAAAATTTTTTTCCTTGATGATTTTAAAGTAACTTCGATCTTAATTCTGAATATATTATCGTGTCTATTATAAGCTCTTTCCCAATTTTTCTGGTTGAAATCCTCCCTGATACTTCCTTTTATTTCAAAACTGAGATTTAATGCAGCCTGACCACCACTACCTACTTTTACTTCTTTTTGTAATGTCCTTAGCATAACGTTACCGATAAAATTTTGACCCTCTGCCAACTGCACAACTGTATGGTATCATTTATATCCTCAATAAGTAGTTGTTGTCAATAGAGTATGCACGCCGAATTAGCTAACATTAAAGACAACGAGTTAGAATTGAAATTACAAGACGAGGATATTTCTATCATGTATATTATTCAACATGAA
>JGI10213J12805_10226801_pt1 | contig 10022 bp, 9 predicted proteins | sample WisNatreferecore_FD_12805 | JGI IMG/M metagenome (IMG submission 12805)
TTGAAACTGATGGACCTGTAAGATATGCATCATGTTTTAGGAATGTTATTACACTACCGTCTTCAGTTCTCATGAGTGTCGTAAGAAGCATATCAGAAGTCCTTTGCTTATCTCCCAGCAACGTGATAAATGCACTTAAAAAAAATTCAATTTTATTCTTTGATTAGTATCTAAATATGGTTTCTTTAATAAGGAAGGTATAAAATAGCCTACATGAATACTGTGAGATATTGAATAGAGTTAAAAAACTATCAACAGACCTTTTAAACCGGTACCCAGATAAATTTAACGTTGATTTTCAACAAAATAAGAAAATGATAGATGAGATTGCAAAAGTTAGTTCAAAAGAATTGAGAAATCAGATAGCCGGTTATATTGCTTCAAATATCAACAAGCAAACGAAAGAACAAAATAAGAAAATTGAGCAAGATGTTGACGAGACGTCATCATTAGGTAACTAATAGAAATTTGATTACATTAAAGTTATTGGGCTCCATCAAGAAATATTGCGGTAAAGACAATATTATAATTCATGAAAAGGAAATTATGTTATCAAATATATTTTCCGTACTTAATCAAAACACTAATAATTCTAATTTAATTGATAAAGAGAATCTCTTAATTTTGATTAATGGTGTAGATTTATCAGTATCTGGCACTGATCAAAAAATCAAATCTGGGGATATTGTTACTATTGCGAACCTAATTCATGGCGGTTAAGATGATTTTCTACTTAATATAACTTAACTTGACATGAAAGAAAAGATCCAAACCATTAGTAGCTTCCACTTGTATAAAATTGATTCAATTTTTGTAACAATTATCTGTACAGAGGTACTAGGTATTGCTGACATAGGAGTAACTATTACAACATTTAGAAAAATGTTCCCAGACGTTATGATTCAAGTTATTAATCCAAGTTATATTTTTGGTAAAAGACATATCTTTGAAGTAATTAAGATTATTTTGGAATCTAATGAAAGAAAAATCAAAATTGCTAAAAGATTGGAAATGGAACTTCTATTGAGACTAGTTTGTAGTAATCAGGTCGATAAAGCAATTAAGATTGGCGGGTTAAAAAATAATGGTTTTGGATGTTTCGTTTTACTTTCTCAAAAGAAAGGTGCAATAATTGATTCGTTAAAATATTTAAGCAAAATGTTTGTTAAACAAGATAGCTCCCTCTTGAATGCAACAAATGAAAAAATGATCGACATATGTGAAGGATTGGAGATTCCATGTGACAATTTTAATAAAAAGGAATTTTTAAAAATTCTAACGGAAAAAGCAGCGCTTGTTTCCTTGTAGGGTAACTTATTATATTAACTTGCATCTGATTTCCTTTTCATTTTATTGAAGATATCTTTTCTTTCACGGAGCTAAATATTTGATTGGATCTGAGAATCGAAATACCAGCTAGTCTATTTATTATTTGGATCAATATTATCCAATTTGGATTATCTAGATTTACTTTCATATCTAAATCACTAGTCACTGTGGAAATAATTTCTTTAGAATGCAATTTAGTTTGCCTTTTTTCTATCATGACCATAAACGTTTCATGATGGCCTATTTTTGTACAAAGCCGTTTGACAACACTATGAATCTCAATTATTTCTGCCCTACAAATTTTTTCTAACGGTATAATTCTTAGAACATATCTGAATCTCCATGGTTCATTTCTAACCATTTCTTTACAATTTTCCACTATTTGAAAGGGATCAAGGCAAGTATTTGCCAGAATAATACCTGAAATAGAAGTAATCTCAATTGAAGGTTCCTTATCACCTAGTATATCCAGCAACTGGGTTAACTCTTCTAAGGCATCACTTTCTCTATTCTTAAATGTTGTTACCAGCAAATTACATTTCATGATATTGATCACTAATGAGTTGACTTAACTCTTCTGCTAATAACCTATTTGATAATATTCATTTTCTAAATTCATCGTTTGCGATATGATGGTCCATGTAAAAATTTTAATCAAATTTTTGAAAAATCCAATGTTTTTAATATCCGATAATATATTGTAACATATTGTGAGTCAAATCAATATAGTTGAGAATAAACCAGCTTTATTGATTGATGTTTTTAATGATGATAAAGTAAATAGGGTACTGGTAATCAGTGATTTACATATAGGTAAAACATATTGGGTACAAAATAGTGATATTGCTATTGATTGGTATCATATCATAAAAGAGATTGAAATAGAATTAAGAAATATTGTTATTTCAAAAAAAGTAAATTCGATAGTATTACTTGGTGACATAAAAAACAATATCTATAAGGTAGGAAAGGAAGATTGGGATCATATTCCTAATTTTCTACTTTCACTCTCTGAAATCTGCGAATTATATTTGATTCCTGGAAATCATGATTCAAGAATAGGATTGATTACACCAGAAAATGTACATCTGATTGGAGTTAAAGGAATGGTATTGGATGACATTCTCTTAACGCATGGACATACGTTCCCATCAGAGCTCAGGTCTAATATTAACAAAATTGTTATGGGACACATGCATCCGACATTTTTCAGAGAAAATAGTGTTTTGAATGGACAAAAAATCTGGATTTTTTTAAAAGTAAAGAAAGAAGCTATATTCCCGAGTACAAGAGGATCATTAGATCTTGTATTGTTACCTTCATTTAATAGATACATTTATGGTAATAGTAAATTAAAAAATAAGGGAACAAATTCACCCATTTTGAAAAAAATATTGAGAAAGGAAATTATAGACAAGTGTTTGGTTGTATCAATAGATGGAACCATTGTTGGAAATGAGAATATTCTAAGCGATGTTTTAAATCCTGACTTTAATTAAGATAATACTTGGACAGTGGGTTTATTGACGGTTTATTTTTATTTCTCCACTCCAGACAATGTATGAAGGAAATTGCAGATTCTACTGTGGTAAGAACCGGAATTCCCATTTCAACAGCTTTTCTTCTGATTTGATATTCATCATCCAGCATTCCAACATACTTTTCAATAGTAGAAGTTGATGGAATATTTATTATGAAAGCTATTTTCTTGTCATAAAGGAGATCTGAAATATTTGGTTTTCTTACTGGTTCACTTATCTTGTGAACTTCTTGCACATTTGGGGTAATGTTGTTCTTAATAAATTCAGCCGTGTGTTCAGTTGCTAAAATTTTAAATTTCATGGAATTTATGAGTAAAATCAGCGAAAGCATTTTTTCTTTGTTTTTTTGCCCTCCTATAGTTATTAAAGCCGATCCTGAAAGTGGTAAATTATATCCAGCTGCTTCATAAGCCTTTGACAAGGCATCATAAAAACTGTTTCCATAACAAGCAACTTCACCTGTTGATTGCATTTCAACTCCCAAGACAATGTCAGAACCCTCTAATTGCATAAATGAAAACTGTGGGACTTTTATTCCAAAGCCACTAATTTTTAACCATGGTTCATTAAGCCCATCTGGTAAACTACCGTTTATAATAGCTTTAGACGCTAATGAAATCAAATTAATTCCAACTATTTTTGAGACAAAAGGCGTGGTTCTTGAAGCTCTGACATTTGCCTCTATTACATATACTTCCTCATCCTTGACCAAGTACTGAATATTAAGTGGACCTTTTACTTGCAATTTTCTTGCTATCATATTTGAGTAATCTACTATTGTATTCATTGTTTGTCTGTTCAATCTCCATGGTGGTATACACATCATAGCATCCCCTGAATGAATACCTGCATTATCAATGTGCTCAATTAATGCACCTATAATGACTTCCTTTCCATTGCATACTGCATCTACATCGACTTCCGCTGAATCCTGAAAGAATTTGCTAATCACAATTGGATATTCGGGGCTAACTTGAGCGGCCTCGTTAATATACCGCTCTAATTGTTCTTCATTCCAAATTACTTTCATAGCTGCGCCACTTAACACGTATGAAGGCCTTACTAATACGGGGAATCCCACATTTTGAGAAAAAATTTTCGCCCCACTTAAGTTTGTAAATTTATTCCAGGGAGGTTGTTTTATATTCAATGAATCGAGTAATCTACTGAATTTTTCTCTGTCTTCAGCCATATCGGTATGGATACTGTCAGTACCAATAATACGTACATTCAGTTGCCCTAATTTAGGAACAAGATTATTTGCTGTTTGCCCTCCAACACAGGTAACTATTCCCTTTGGCTTTTCCTTTTCATATATATCCAGAATTCGTTCTAATGATAATTCCTCAAAATATAGTCTATCAGAGATATCGTAATCAGTAGACACTGTTTCCGGATTACAGTTAATAACTGATACAGATTTTATTCCATTATTTTTCAGACCCCAAACCATATTGACCGTACCCCAGTCAAATTCTACACTGCTGCCTATTCTGTAAGGTCCTGCGCCAAGGACCATCACAGAATTTTTCTCTTTTCTAAAAACGATATCGTCCTTGTCTCCTCCATAAGTTAAATAAAGATAATTTGTTTTTGCAGGCCATTCTGCAGCTAACGTATCAACTTGTTTTACCACTGGATTGATACCAAATTTTTGCCTCAATTTTCTTACGCTCATCTCCTTTAAGCCTAAACACTGTCCAATTTGAAAATCTGAAAATCCGTATTTTTTTGCATCTCGTATTAAATTCTCAGAAATATCAGACACATCGACCTTTTGTAATTTATCATACAAATCCAGAATATTTTTGATTTTAATTAGGAACCATGAATCTATTGTTGAAAGTTTATTTATTCTTGATATGGGAATTCCCAATCTCATTGCCTTAACAAGATCAAATAAAATTTCATCACTTGGATACAATAATTTTTGCTCAATTAATTCTAATTCTTCCTTTACTTTTTCGTCATTTCCGACTAAACCCATTTTTCCAGCATCATTCATTCTAATTGCTTTTTGTAGGACTTCTTCAAATGTTCTGCCAATTGCCATTACTTCCCCTACTGACTTCATGCTTGTACCAATCCTTCTATTAACGAGTTCAAATTTTCTGAAATCCCATCTAGGTATTTTTAGAACAACATAATCTAGTGAAGGTTCAAAGCAAGCTGTCGTAGCCTTAGTTATGCTATTAATTAGTTCTGTGAGTGAGTAACCCAGACCTATTTTTGCTGCCATATAAGCCAATGGATATCCTGTTGCTTTGCTAGCTAGTGCCGATGATCTCGAAAGTCTGGCATTTATTTCTATTGCGCAATAAGATTCGCTTAATGGATCTAAACCAAATTGAATGTTGCATTCTCCAACGATCCCACAATATTCAATTGCTCTAATGGCGGCAGAGCGTAATCTATGATATTCTTCGTTATTGATCGTCTGTGAAGGAGCAATAACAATATTGTCTCCTGTGTGAACTCTCATTCCTAAAACATTTTCCATATTGCAAATTGCAATACTGTTACCTGTCCAGTCCCTCATCATTTCATATTCTATTTGTTTCCAACTTCCTACATATTTTTCAACTAGAACCTGATTTACCAAACTTAAAGATAGTCCACGTTGTACAATTTCTTGGAGCTCATATTCATTATATGCGACTCCTCCTCCCTTACCACCAAGAGTATATGCAACCCTGATTATCACTGGGTATCCTATTTTATCTGCGACATCGAGAGCTTCTTTTAAATTATACGCTGAAGAACTCTCTAGTACTGGAATGTTACTCTTTATCATAGCGCTTTTAAATTGTTCTCTATCCTCAGTAATTTTTATGCTATTAATGGGAGTACCCAGTACTTGTATTTTATATTTGTCTAGAATTCCTTCATCCTGCAAAGATACTCCACAATTTAATGCGGTTTGTCCACCAAAACCTAACATTATTGAATCAGGAAGTTCTTTTTCTATTATTTGCTCTATATAATATCTATTTACTGGTAACAAATACACCTTATTTGCGAATCTCGTATCTGTTTGGATCGTTGCTATATTGGGATTTACCAGTATGGTCTTAATTCCTTCTTCGGACAAAGCTTTGAGGCACTGCGAACCGGAATAGTCAAATTGGCGGTCAGAATTTCTGACATTCGCCCGCTTCTCCGATTTTTATTGCTCCGCTTCCTAACACTATTGTTTTCTTTATGGTTTCATTCTTTGGAAAATTTTTCCACCTCCATTAATTTTATCAATTTGAATAGATTTTTCCTTTGATCCATTCTGTTCCACAAGATCTTTAAAACTTTCGAATATGTTGATGCAATCATAAGGGCCAGGAGAAGCTTCAGGATGAAACTGTACTGCAATTATTGGCTTTGATTCATGTTTGATACCTTCAATAGTATTATCGTCAGAATTGATGTACCATGCTTTGAATCCAGTTTTATCGAGAGTATTTGATTTTACTCCATATCCATGATTTTGGCTTGTGATATAGGTTTGATTGGTGCCAACTTCAGTACAACCTTTATTTTGACCCCTGTGTCCAAACTTTAGCTTATATGTATCCCCACCTGCAGCAAGTGCAATAATTTGGTTTCCTAAACATATTCCTAATATAGGTAATGATGAATTAAATAATTTAAAAACTGTCTTTATTGTGCTATTGCACATTTTCGGATCTCCGGGACCATTACTTATTATAATACCTTTTGGTTTATATGCAATAATCTTATTAAAGGGTATATCCCATGGAACTCGAATAACCCTGTAACCCATTCGTAAAATGTTACGTATAATGCTGTATTTAGTACCGGTATCGATTAATACTATCGGTTCTAAGGAAGGATCTCCATATTCGATCGTTTTCTCAACGGATACTTGAGACATGAAGTTAAATCCATCATATCTGGTATTCTTTATAGCATCCAATAGATTCTTTGTTTTTATTTGATTTTCCGAGACTGAAAGAGCACCTTTCATCACTCCCTTCATTCTGATTTTCTTGGTTAAATCACGTGTGTCAATCCCGCTTATTCCTGGTATTCTTTCATCGTATAACCATTGGTCCAGTGTTTTGTCGCATTCTCTATGGTTCGCTACATTAGAGAGCTCATGAACTACTAATCCGGAGATTTGAATCCTATCAGATTCAAAATATTTTGGTAAACCGTAGCCATCTATAATAGTTCTGCTTGGCACTCCATAGTTTCCAATGAGGGGATAAGTCATACACAATATTTGTCCTTTATACGATGGATCAGTTAAAGTCTCAGTATAACCAACCATGCCTGTATTAAAAACAAATTCACCGCCTATTGTCTTTGCATAGCCAAAACCCATGCCCCGATACGTTGAACCATCTTCCAGAATTATCATCGCATTAAGGCCTATGTGCTTACCATGAATTGTAGGAATTTTGACCCTCATAAAGTTGTAAAATATCGAAATTTAAATTTTCCTAACTTAATTCAATAGCAAGTATCTCTAGTTTGCCTTGAACTAATAGGCTATCCATTTTATCAATAACGAGCCTAGCACTGTAGAAAAATTTGTAGGAATATTTATTCTAATTACTTTAACCAATCCAGAGGAATGTCTTGATATAACCCATTAGGCAGTATTCTTCTTATTGAAATAGGTAAGACTTTTGAATCGAGCTCTGCGACGGCGATTGATATTGTATCATTAAACTTGTTTGATGAATCCACTAAAATTGGCGCACCAAGAGAAAGTTGCAGTGACCTTGCACCTATTATTCTCGCACGTTCAAATCGAGTCAATGTCAGGGGGCCTATCAATACTTGACTGTTTTGAGGCGTTATCTCCCTGGATTCAAAGTCCATCTCTGGATAAACTACTACTTCGTCTTTTGGCCTATTACTTTTTGACTCTTCGATAGTTTCCAGTTTCTCAGTTTTGGTTTTCTTGCCTTTCTTTTCTTTTTCTTGAATATTCTTAATCTTTGTTACTGTATTTCTTTTTACTTTTGTCCGTTTTTTCACTTTTGGCAGTTTTTTTTCCTTAATTTTTTCAGGGGTAGAACGTCTTAAAACCAAGAATAAAACCAAAAAAAGTGAATATATAATTAAATGTTGCTAATAAATGAACAAATTAATAGTCATATAGAAAGTAATTTAGAAATAGAAATGAGCTGGAGCAATCCAAATTCTGTCTCAAGGACTCATGTTGTGTTTGAGGCCGTCGGCAAGGGTAAAATCGTCCTAGAGCTTGTTCGTCATCTATCACCAATAACCTTTTCGAACATGATTAAAACAATGCCTATTTCGGGACGAATGCATTTTTTGGAGCGAAATATAGGATATGTGGAAACAGGGTTAACTTTAGGAGCGGAAAAACAGAAATCAATGTTTAAGAGGGGAGATTTGGGATTCATGGTTTCTAACGGATCAATTTGTATCGTATTGCAGGATATCAAAGGAATCAACATGAATCACATAGGTCATTGTGTTGAAGATCCTCTTTTGTTGGAATCAATCGATTCGGGCGAAATCATATTTATAAAGCGGGCTTCTTCATGACAGATAATCGGGTAAGAGGTGCATATCACCAATATTTCCATCACTAAAGTGCCATTTGTTTGAACCCAGTAAAAAAATCATCTGGACTATCGTTGGAAAGCATCATGAATATTGGATTGATTTAGACTTGGGTTATTGCTCGTGTAACGATTACTACTTTAGAACTCTTTCGGGTCAGGGAATTTGTTATCATTTAGATTTTGCCAAAGACAAAATAAATTCAAGGGTTCACACCGTTCGTTTTTCTGATTTGGAATATTATGATTTTGTAAAATCAGTGGTCAATGATAATTACCTAATGATTCGAAAGGAGATTGGCGACTTAGATTGATTCAGATAGTTTTGTTGAATTCCTAATTCATGATATAAATTGAAGGAATATGAAAGTATCTTAATTATAGGTTCTGGAGGAAGAGAACATTCTATTGGATGGAAGCTTTCAAATGATACAAAGAAAAGAGTATATTTTGCACCAGGCAATGGTGGTACTGAAAAAAATATCGAAATAGATTCCAATGATTTAATGAATCTTTTTGAATTTGCAAAGAAGAACAATTCTTTTACTATAGTGGGACCTGAAATGCCACTTTCATTGGGCATTGTTGATCTATTTGAAGAAAGTCAATTGTCAATATTTGGTCCTAATAGAAGGGCTTCTAGATTAGAATCAAGCAAAGTTTTTGCAAAACTATTCATGCATAACCTGGGAATTCAAACAGCTCCTTTTTCAGTTTTTTCAGACGCCAATAGTGCAATAAAGCATGTCGAATCATCCTCAAAAAATGTAGTTGTCAAGGTTGATGGACTTGCCGCAGGTAAGGGAGTTTTCGTCTGCGATAACGTTAAGGCGGCAACTGAAGCCATACACAAGATCTTTGTTGATAATGAATTTAGAAATTCCGGAAATAAGATTGTTATAGAAGAGAGAATTTATGGAGATGAGGCTTCTTTTATTGCACTATGTGACGGAAAATCTATAATTCCACTAGCATCAAGCCAGGATCACAAGAATATCTTGGATGGTGATAAAGGGCCTAATACCGGAGGAATGGGAAGCTATTCTCCTACCCCTCTAATCACTGAAAGTCTTGAAAACAAGATAATGGAGAAAATAATGCAACCAACAATAAAGGGGCTAAATCACCTTGGAATTAAATTCAAAGGCTTCCTTTATGCAGGCCTCATGATGGAACGTGGTTCAAATGAACCATATGTACTAGAATTTAACGTAAGAATGGGAGATCCCGAATGTCAATCTGTATTGTCAAGAATGGATTCTAATCTGTTACTATATCTGGAAGCCGCCGTGGATGAAAAGATTGAATCTATGCCCACTATTAAATGGAAGGATAAACATTCAGTTTGTATTGTTATGGCTTCAAGAGGGTATCCTGGAAAGTATCAAACCGGAAAAGTTATACATGGATTAAATTCCAAGTTTGATGATGACACATATGTATTTCACTCAGGGACTAAAAAAAATTCAATGGGAGAAATCCTTACGAATGGTGGTAGAGTCTTATCAGTTACCTCATTAGATGATACCCTTGAAGGAGCTAAAAATAAATGCTATTCAATTGTATCTCAAATACACTGGGGCGAAAATGAAGAATA
>JGI10213J12805_10176225_pt1 | contig 9928 bp, 11 predicted proteins | sample WisNatreferecore_FD_12805 | JGI IMG/M metagenome (IMG submission 12805)
TTTTTTCATTTAATCAATTTTTGATTTTTGTGGGCTAGATAAAATCCAATTGTGCAGGTATCAAAATTTCGACCAATCTCAATTTATATCTTCAGATCCCGACAAACCATCGTGATTCTTATATACTCTTCAAAAACTATCGGATTACAAGATTTAAATATCAATTCTGATGATAAGTTGTAACAATGAGTTCAAATTCCAACAAACCTACACTAGTTGAATTGTCAGAAAAAAACTTTGACGAAGTTATTGGCGGTAATAAACCAGTTCTTGTTGATTTTTGGGCAACATGGTGTGGACCATGTCAGTTCATGCTTCCAATCTTTGACAAGCTTGCGAAAAAGTATGAAGAAAAAGTCATTTTTGGTAGATTAAATGTTGATGATAATCAGGGAGTCGCAATGAGATTTGATGTGTATGCAATTCCTACATTCATTGTGTTTATGAATGGAAAACTGGTTGAAAAAGCAGTAGGAGCTGTTGGTGAAAAGGGACTAGAGGGTTTACTGGAAAAGTACCAATAAGGGAAAATAATTTCAAGCTCCAACCAACTAAAATTCCTGAATTAATTTAAAATTCTTATTTCACACGTACCCAAATGCGGGATCAATTTCACGTTTTTTGGACAAAATAAAATTAAAAATTTCCTGTTCCTCTTCATTGAGCCTATCTGAAAATCTTTCAATTAAGAGTCTTGCTTCCCTGCTATTCAAATCTGTATAAAAAATGTCACCTTCATTTATCTGTCTACCAACCGTCGGCTCCTTTATGGAAAGAGCGACTTGGGTTCCTTTATCGGCTACTTCCAAATTCTTACCCTCATTTTGTATTTGATGGATTATTCCTATTTTCTTACCCTTTTCATTAATTACAGATATTTTTTGCCTCAATTTACCAATCAAAATTTCGGCCCCAAACACGGCAGGATTATTCCTTCTAAAAACATAACCTTTCAAGAATTGAAATTTACAAATTGGGGCTATTTCATTAAAAATAATTGAATCTTCATGAACTTTTTCATAAGTTACCCATTCAGAGTAACTCCTTACCAAATTATAAATTATTTTTTCATTAAAAATTCTTATTTTCCTTTCAAATGTTTCCTTCTCTGCATCTTCAAGAACCTTTACATTAAATCCAAGTACCACGCCAAGGTAACGCTCTTTTTCTCTCACAGCAGAGGCAGAAAGGATGTCTCTACGTGTAATATTACCCAAATCAGCAGATCTAATTGGTATATTTTCCTTTTTCAAAAGTTCAGTAATAGCCTCAATTGATCCTATGGTATCACATCGCAGGATTATCCCATTTGATTCTGTCTGTATTATTGCTGACTTTATCTCAGATTCTATATTTGATTTTAGTCTTTTCTCATCCTCTGGATTATTGACAACATAGAGCGGACTTCCAGCAAGCACACCGTCAAGATCAGGAGAGGTTATTTTTAATCCTGCAGCTGCAATAACCATGTCAACATGTCTAAATTTGTCCCTTGGGTCTCTCATTTCATCCAAGGGCTTAGGGAGTAATAACGCCTTGATTTTAGTAGTGGTAACGCTATCCTTTTTGCCAACAACAATTCTATCCCCGTGTTTTAGGGTGCCGTCCAGAAGTATAATATTTGCCGATGGTCCTAATCCTATTTCATCATTAACTTCAAGAACGATACCTTTTGTTTCAGTTTCATGTCGTTCCAACCTTTTAGACATATATTGTTGAGCTAATCCGACAAGAACTGCTAGTAGCTCAGGAATACCGGTTCCTGTTATAGCACTTACCGGCACAATTGCCAGTTCCTTTGTAAAATCTTTGACACGCCAAAATGCCTCAGAACTAAACCCTAATCTAGAAAGGGCGCCTACAACGTTGTAGACTTTTTCATCTAGATAGGACACAATTGTTGGTTCCTGCATTTTCAATTGTTCTGCAATCAGGATAGAGTTGTTTTTTTTCCAACCAGATATTTGATCTATCTTGTTGAGTGCAATGACAAAGGGGACTTTTCTATTTTTTAATATATCCAGACTTTCAATTGTCTGGGCTTCAAGTCCTCTGTTAACATCAACAACAACTATTGCGATATCTGCGGCAGAACCTCCCCTCATACGTAAATTTGCAAAGACTTCATGACCTGGAGTATCTATCACAAGGAGACCGGGAACCGGATTCTCTGACTTTGATAGTTTATCAAATAATTTTCCTGTTATTTCTTTAATTGTTTCAATTGGGAAATAACTTGCCCCAATATGTTGAGTTATTCCTCCGACTTCTCTGGATTGAACTGCTGTACCGCGAATCTTGTCAAGTAAGGAGGTTTTACCAGAGTCTACATGACCCAATACAACAACAACTGGTTGGCGAAGTTTCACTTAATTAAAAATGATTTTAGACTCTTTTATGAAGCTTTCAGCGGAATCAGAAGCGTGAATTATGTTATCTGTGAATCCGATACCAAAATCACCTCTAATAGTGCCTGGTAGCGCTCCTGTTGATTTTGTGTTTCCAACCATCAATCGTACTGTTGATATTGCATTGTTTCCTTCTAAAATACATCCAACTGTTTTACCAGAACAGATGAATGAAACTAATTCATCAAAAAAATGCTTGTCCTTATGCGCTTCGTAGAACCTTCTTGCCGTATTGACATCAAATTGAAATAATTTAAGATTAACAATCTGAAAGCCTTTCTCTTCAAATCTGGAAATGATTTTTCCAACAAGGCCCTTCTTAAAGCCATCAGGTTTCACGACTATAAGAGTTTGTTCCACATTAGACATGTCTAATCCCTATTTTTTGACCTTGATACCGCCTTTAACATATTTCCGTGTCCATTTCAATTTTCTGGGGTCACGTCTTAACCTCAAGTTTTTCTTACATTTTGGGGAACACGTCCATTGAATAGATCCATCGTTTTTTATCAACATCGATCCTTGGTCTGTAGGAATATGCTTTCCACAAAAGAAACAATTACGGAGGGAAGCTGCTGCTTTGCTCAAGTGAAATCACTATTTTATCTTTCTGGCCTCTCTTTCAGTTTCTCTTAACATCAGGATGTCATTCATTCTAACGGAGCCTTTAACATTTCTTGTAAGAATTCGACCTTTATCCTTCCCTTCTAGAACCTTTACTCTAACTTGGATTACTTCACCTGCTATACCTGTTCTTCCTACGATTTGGATAACTTCTGCTGGGGTTACCTTTACTTCTGTAGCTTTACTCACTGGTGAAATCACTCCTTCTTGTCTTTAATGCTGGCCAGTGATCCAATTACCTGGTCAACTATGTGTTGACCCTCTCCTGCATCTATTATAGTTGCTGCAGCAGAACCAACTTCAATCCCCAGTGATTCGCCTAATTGTTGCTTACTTGGTACAAAAATGTACGGAGTGTTTCTCTCTTCACAAATAATGGGAATATGTGCAACAACTTCTGGTGGTTGTACGTCCTCCGCTATTACTACCAATTTGCCGATTCCACGTTCTATAGCCTTTGTAGTTTCGTTGGTTCCTTTTCTAACGCTTCCACTTTGTTTTGCAACTCTAACAGCCTCATATACTGCATTTACAAGATCTTTTGGAGTTTCAAATTTTACATAAAACGGTTTACTCATTTTATAATCCATCACCCATTGGGATCATCTTTAATCTACTGAATAAAAGTAGATGCGTATTAAAAGTGTTGCCGAGTAAATTATTATTTTTCATCTAGTGTTTCTGTAACAAGCCGCGTGTATTCGTTGACTTTGGAATTGATTAGTAATTCATCTGCAGATTCTCCGTAAATCCTAATTAAAGGTTCAGTACCACTGGGACGTAGCATTAACCAGCTCTCTTTATCAAACCAAATTTTTACACCGTCAAGTGTTTCAATTTTCATCGGACTCCCGTGATTCTTTACCTTGTCTATCAATTTTTTAATTAATCTAATATCAGAGCAATGAAATTTAGATTTGTATTGATATACTAACGGAAGGGATGACAACAATTCTGAAAGAGTCTTTTCTTCTGACGCCAGTAAATCAAGCATCAATGCAGTTGTCAGGGCGCCATCTCGTACCTGGTTTAACAGTCCGTACATGAAACCCCCATTTTCCTCCATTCCGATAAGAGCATTCTGCTTAATCATTTCACGAGAGACTTCGACGCTTCCAACCTTTGTATGAATAATCTCTGAATCGTTATCTTGCGCGATTTTTGTCAGGATATTTGTGGTGTTTATCGGACAAACAATTTTCGCTTTGTTGTGTTTCGCAGAAATCAAGTATTTGGCCAATAAGGTTCCTGTTTTGTCGCCCCAATGAATGATTCCCTGTTCATCGCAAAATATGGATCTATCTCCATCCCCGTCATACGCAGCGCCAAGTTCAGATTTAGTTTCTTTTGCAACAGAACTCAGTAAATTAAGATTTGATGGTGTTGGCTCTGATCCTCTTCCTGGAAAATTTCCATCCACAGTACCATTGATCGTAATCACCTTACATCCGAGTCTCTTAGCAAGAGCTGGTGCAACTAGCGCTTGAACTCCATTTCCTAAATCCATCGTTATTTTGAATTTATGTTTATTGATTCTCTCAGTATCTACTAATTTTAGAACATCATCAATATAGCTATCAATTATCATTTCTTCTTTGAAGTTTTGTCCTATCTTGCTTGAGTTAACAAATAATTTATTTCTAAAAATCTCTTCAACGACTATCTCATCATCCCTTGATAACTCAACTCCATCTTTTGCTATGGGTTTTACCCCATTGTATTCTGGAGGATTGTGGGAGGCAGTAATCATAATACCACCTTCATATTGATTTTTTTTTGTTGCATATTGAAGACAAGGTGTTGGTAAAAGACCTGCATCTACTGTATCTAGTCCACTTGAATTTAAGACTGCAGTAACAACATTAAACATGATATTATTTGAATTCCGGCCATCTCTCCCAACCAAAATTGAACCTTCTTTGTAATAAGTCGCCAGAGACCGAGTCACATCCACTAAGAAATCCAGAGAAAGATCTTTCCCAAAAACTCCTCTGATTCCATTAGTACCAAATAATTGCATATTCTTATTCATCACAACTAAACACCAATATATTCTAAATAATAGATAAATTTCGCCGCGCAGCTTTCAAAATTCGATGCGGGGGTTGCCAAGCTAGGTCAACGGCGCAGGTCTCGTAAAAAGCGAGTGCGATGCTTAGAATGGATAACATTGACATTCCTAGATCCCTGTTCCTTAGGGATTCGTGGGTTCAAATCCCACCCCCCGCACTCATTCAAAAGTAAGTAAGGTCTTTTCCTATTACCCGTTAAATTATCTGTGCCCTAAGTTTCTAAATTATAACTGCAAAGTGAATATTCCATCCATTAAAAACTACACAATTTCTTGTGTCGTTCATCATGAAAATGAAGGTCACAAAAATCTCCATTACATGTATAGCAATGCCATCCTGATAGTGTATAGCAAACTGAACATTTTCGTGTAGGATTGTTATAATCAAAGTCCTTTCTTGATTTCTTGAAAATTTTCTGTCTCTGTTCCGGACTCATTTCTTGCAAACCAAATTCTGAAGAACAACCATGAAGAACATATCTATTCTAGTCTGTTAGATTTAAATTCACTAAAAGTGTATTTATCATCGCTTTAGAATTAAAATCAGCTTATTTAAGTATTAGTATCCGGATTTTTAGAATCCTTTAATTTTGAGGCTTTTTAATCCATTGTAATTATGAACAGAACTGACAGACTATTAGTTGAGGTAACAGTTGTAGGTAAAGACAGAAAAGGTGTTGTTGCTGATGTAACTAATTTCATTTTCAAAAACGATGGAAATATTGAGCAAATAAATCAAAATGTTATTAATGGACTATTTGGAATGCAATTGGAGGCGTCATTTCATCACCATGATTTTGAGAAAAAATTATTTGATACCGAACTAAAAACCCTGGCAAAAAAATTACGGATGGAAGTAAAGATCCACTACCAAGAGCCTAAAAGATTAAAGAATATTGCCATTTTTGTTAGCAAAGAAAATCACTGCGTCATCAAATTACTGAATGCAAAAGCCTCTGGTCATATAAACGCAAATATCGTTGTCATTATAGGAAGTGAGAATACGACAGCTTCTATTGCAGAAAAATACAGCATTCCATTTTATCACATAGTACATTCCAGGCAAACAAATGCAGAACAAGAAATTCTGGACATAATGGATCGCTACAATGTAGATTTGATAGTTTTAGGAAGATACATGAGAATATTGACTCCTAACTTTGTCTGGAGGTATCCTGATAGGATTATTAATATTCATCCGTCATTATTACCTGCATTTCCTGGTGCATATGCATATGTCCAGGCCTATGAAAGAGGTGCCAAAATAGTTGGGTGCACTGCTCATTTTGTAACCGAAGATCTTGACCAAGGACCTATTATATGTCAAGAATCATTTAGAGTAAGACAAGGAGATACTGTAGAATCAATCAAGAGAAGAGGACAGAAACTAGAAGCAGTAACATTACTAGAAGCAGTAACGCTATACCTTCAGAACCGTATAGAAGTAAATTGGGGGCGCGTTGTCATTAAAGAGATAAAATAGTGATAGAGAATTAGTAATATTCAAACGATAAAAATTGAAGGTTTGTTTGATTAGTTTAATAACTCAGTTGAATATCTGTAATATTAATGTCCATAGACAATCTCAGCAATCATGAGATAAAAAATAACAAACGGCGAATAATAATACCATTAGGATCCATAGAGCAACACGGGCCGCATCTTCCAATAACTACTGATACAATAATTGCGGAGTATCTAGCAAACCAAATTTCAAAAAAAATTCCTTCGTATGTTCTACCAAATATTCCTTACGGGGTATCATACGAACATAAGCCATTTTTCAACATTTCTATAAGCAACGATCTACTATCCGAACTTTTAAGTCAAATATGTATTTCAATGGGAGAAAATGGCTTTAACTATCTCATAATATTAAATGGGCATCATGGAAATATGGGGGTAATGCAATATGTTCCTCAGAAAGTAGCAAAGAATAATGAAAGAGTAAATGTATTTGGGATTAACTACTGGCAGTTGACTGAAAGGGAATTCGACCATGCTGGTTCTGTGGAAACTTCCTTAATGCTCGCTATCGAACCAAAACTGGTCCAAATGCAAAAAGCCAAAAGAGGATATGTGGACGGAAAGAGATTGCCTGCTACATATTCGACCTTTCTGAATAATCCATCTTCATTTAAGATAACAAGAAATGGTGTTTGGGGTGATCCCACAAAGGCTTCTAAAGAAGAAGGCACTAAAATAATATCGATCACAGTCAAAAATCTTGTTCGATCAATAAAAGAACTTGAAGATCTAATTAAATCATAGATTTATCTTTTGAACCAGATTTGTTTTTGGCATCAGTAAAAATATGGCACTTTCAGTAGATCCATAAAAACTGTCCAATCATAAAGTGTGATTAATTATTATTAACTTTAATATAGATCTTCATTAAGGAATACCATAGGTAGTGAAATAGATGTCCGTTGACATGGCTGTAAAGATCCTTGACGAAAGTTTAGGTAAAATAGTCCTAATAAAATTGAAAGGGAGTAAAGTAATTCGTGGAAATTTACATGGATTTGATCAACATATGAATTTGCTACTAGACAATTCTGTAGAATTGCTTGATGAAGGAAGATCTAACGAAATCGGAACTATTGTTGTACGGGGAGATAACGTTGTTATGATATCTCCGCCGCCAGTTTGACACACTAATTTTGATGCGTTTGGAGGAGAGTTAGAATGACAAAAGGAACCACATCAATGGGAAAATTCACTAGAAAGAGGACGCACGTAAGATGCAGAAGATGTGGACATAACTCATTTCACAAAAGAGACAAACGTTGCGCAAAATGCGGATATCCAGATCCTAAAATGCGAAAATATGACTGGATTAAGCGCAGAGTAATTTAGACATTCTAAGGATAAGACTTAACAGTATGTTGCAATTTAATATTCTAAAGTTGGACTTGATTATTGCATCCTTTTCAATAGCTCTAGGTGCGATATCTTCCTTAGTGTTTAATCAGATAAGAAAGCAAAGAATAGCAAATGTACGCAATAATAAGAAAAATAGAAAGGAAGAAAATTATTTTGATACCAATAAAAATAGTTCTGACCTTAAAATGATGAAAAATGAATTGGATTCACTGGAAGTTGAAAGATCGATAATTACTAGTTCTGTGAGAAAAATACACGAAACTTTTCGAGAAGGTAAACTAAGTCAATTGGAGTTTGACAGACTAATGATAAAATACCGTGAAGATTTAAGAAAATGTGATGAAGAAATTGAGCAAACTCGATCAGTTGTTGATCTTTACGATTTAAGTTCGATAAGGAACAATCTTGTTTCCATAATAGAAGACAAAATTAAAGTCATTGATTCAAGGCTAAGTGAGATCTCTGATAGGAATTTCAAGACACCAACAAAAAGACCAAAACAGTCAGAACATGATCCCAATCATCAAAATTTTGAAAATACTCCTTTTCGTGGACGAAATCTAGATAATTCATTGCGTATAGAAGCTGAAAAGATAAAGAAATTGGAGACAGAGGTTACTCAAGCACTTGAAAAACTCGATAGTTACAAATCCACAAAATCAGAAGGAATTAACAAGAGTGGAATTTTAAAAAGTAATTTGGATCTATCAAGTGACTTGAATGTAACTAACAAAAAGGATCCACTTAGAAATTTCACATCATAAGAGTAAATTAGAAAAAATAATTAGATGGTAAACTCATTATTTCTAGGGATTCATAAATTTCAGATTTGATTATTTTCCTATTCTGAACATTTTAGTACCACAAGTTGAACATATTCCTTGGGTAGCCGGTTTTCCATTTTTCATTGTTATCTTTTTTTCATCATTCATAGTCCTTTTCTGTTTACACTTTACACAATATCCTTCCATGAAAAATAGAATTCATGTGTGCATAAAAACATTATGTATTGAATCTTTGTTTGGTCAAGAAAATCAACAAACATTGTTCCAATTAGGAAAACTATATAACATTTGACCTACTATCGTACTTTTTACTTTAATTCTCTATGTTAACTGCCTCAATCACTCAAACTTGTCATCAAGTGTGTTTGAAATTTAAGAATCGGTGATTTAATCGCATTTTGAAAATTTATAAATAATCTCAAACTCGTTGATTGTTAAATGGAAATTACTGTGATAGGAGCTGGGAGAGTCGGCTCTTCTGTGGCACTAAATTGCTCTATGAGAGAGCTAGGTAATATTTTACTTCTTGATATAGTGGAAGGTTTACCCCAGGGTGAGGCAATGGATATTAACCATCAACTTGCAGAACGCGGAATAGATTGCAGAGTACGAGGTTCTAATAACTATGAAGACATGAGAGATTCGGAGTTTGTAGTTATCGTGGCAGGAGTGGGAAGAAAACCTGGAATGACACGTATGGATTTGCTGAAAACGAATGCTGAGATAGTGAGGACTGTTTGCGATAAAATTAAGAACTACGCTCAGAATTCAAAGATTATAGTAGTAACAAATCCACTTGACCCATTGACATACCTAGTAATCAAGTCACTGGCAGGGCAAAGAACCAGGATGATGGGTATGGGCGGAATGTTAGACCTATCACGATTTAAAGAACATATCAGCACGGTTACAGGAGTCTCTAGAGATTCAATTCAAGCAATGGTAATAGGCGAACATGGAGAAAACATGTTGCCACTTGTTAGATTCTCAAGTATGGGTGGGATACCATTAACTGATTTCATAACAGCAGAACAGTCACAAGATCTTACTAACAAGACAAAAAAGATAGCAGCTGAAGTAATTTCATTAAAAGGTGCAACAGTCTACGGTCCAGGTAATGCAATTTCAACCATGGTGGAGAGTATCGTAAAAAA
>JGI10213J12805_10153548_pt1 | contig 9925 bp, 9 predicted proteins | sample WisNatreferecore_FD_12805 | JGI IMG/M metagenome (IMG submission 12805)
TGAATCCATCGAGAATTGAAACATCATTGATTCTCTTTTTTATTAATCTTAATTTTCCATCATCACTCATTTTTTTGAATTCCTTATTTAGCCTGCCAGTTATTACGATTATTTGGCACTCTTGATCCAACAAACCATGTACTTTACGTAAGCCTTCAGTACCTCCTCCTATTACAACTGCTTTTTTGTTGGTTACATTAAGATCGACTATCAACTAGTAGCACCTGATGTGAACTATTGATTTGATGCTCATGTCTTTATTTAATCATTCCATAGAATTTTTTGCAACAAAATCATCACTATTCTCATTTTAAAATATTCTTAACCTCTCTTGAATACATCATATAGTATAAATAGAATAACGACGTTATATTTTATTATGACATCAGATCTGAATATGGACTATAGCAAGTATGACTTTAAGGATTCAACTGAGCTGTACGTGTATTTAAGTAAGAAGGGCCTTTCGAGGGGAACCATTGAGGAGATTAGCAAACTTAAGGATGAACCAGATTGGATGCGAGAATTTAGATTACGATCTTTTGAAGTTTTCCTTAGCAAACCCATGCCGAACTGGGGTGGCGATCTATCACATATTGATTTTCAGAATATTTATTATTATGCAAAGGCATCTGACAAACAAAGCAAAAGCTGGGAAGATGTTCCAGAATCCGTAAGAAATACCTTTGAAAAATTAGGTATTCCTGAAGCAGAAAGAAAGTTTTTGGCTGGAGTTGGCGCACAATACGAGTCAGAGGTTGTGTATCATAATCTCCAAGAAGATTTGGAAAAACAAGGAGTGATATTTGTAGATACTGATACTGCTGTAAAGAAGTACCCTGATATTTTAAGGAAGCACTTTGGTAAAGTTATTCCTCCAGAAGATAACAAATTTGCGGCTTTAAACAGTGCTGTATGGTCTGGTGGATCTTTCATATATGTTCCACGAAATGTAAAGATTGATCTTCCTCTACAAGCGTATTTCAGAATCAATGCAGAAAATATTGGTCAGTTTGAAAGAACTCTCATAATTGCTGATGAAGGGGCAGAAGTCCACTATATAGAAGGATGTACAGCACCAGTGTACGCAACAGAGTCACTTCACTCTGCAGTTGTAGAGCTAATCGCAAAGAGAGGCGCCAAAATAAGATATACTACCATTCAAAATTGGAGTAAGGACGTGTACAACTTGGTCACAAAAAGAGCATATGCATATGAGAATGCAACAGTTGAGTGGATTGATGGTAACCTTGGAAGCAAATTAACGATGAAGTATCCAGGTGTTTATATGCTTGGTAGACGAGCGCATGCTGAAGTAATTTCAATAGCTTTTGCAGGTAGTGGACAACATCAAGATGCTGGTGCAAAAGCAGTGCATCTTGCTCCAGATACTACGTCTAGAATTACAAGTAAATCTGTAAGTAAAGATGCAGGACGCACTACGTATAGAGGATTGTTACATGTTGCAAAAGGTGCAACAGGCGTGAAATCAAATGTGAGATGTGATGCTCTACTGCTTGACAAGAACTCAAGAACTGACACATACCCATATGTAGAAGTAAACGAAGATGATGCGACTATATCTCATGAGGCTACGGTAGGGAAGATAGGCGAGGATCAAATTTTCTATCTCATGAGCAGGGGATTCTCAGAATCTGATGCATTGTCATTGATAATTGGTGGCTTTATGGAACCATTCACAAAAGAGCTGCCAATGGAATATGCAGTAGAACTGAACAGATTACTAAAGTTAGAGATGGAAGGTTCAGTCGGATAAAACAGTTGAACAATATCAGGCAGATACAATATAAAAAATCTATCTGATTAACAAAAATCCAGATGCAATCAATTTTTCCTCGTATATGGCTTGAGTTTTTCTTATCCGATTAAACTGAAATCCTTATAAACGACTCTTGACTCTTTTCTGAATCATAGAGATTTGGAGATTCTAGATGGATTTTAGCTCACTAATAATGCAGTTCTTATTTAATACTCACTATTGTGAAAATTGCCCCCTTCCATTCTCATTTACCTCGATGATTATTGCCGCTCTTATTGCCATTGGATTGAATGTAGCATTCGCACTGCTCAGAAAGAAAACTACTGATATTGAAAAAATGAGTAAAATCATGAAGGAGTCAGTTGAATTTAGAAAACAAATGATGGCTGCTGTCAAAAAGCAAGACAAGGTACAGATTGCAGAACTAAAGAAAAAACAAGCATATGTCAATAAAATGAATCTAGAAGTTCAACAACAGCAGATGAGGCCCATGCTTATCTACATGGTACCGTCATTTATGTTATGGATTCTAGTTTTCCCTTATGTATTCGGTGGAGTTGTTGCTCTTTCTCCGATTCAACCTGAAATTCCATTTATAACATGTGAGCAAGATGAAGTAGATAGGGACATGCCATTGAATCCTGATGGAACCCATAAAGGACCATGTAGGATTGTCGGCCAGGTTTATTTGTGGGGATGGTTTCTCATTGTAAACTTTGCTTTTAATGGAATAATTTCTAAACTTACTAAAACAGCACTACCAAGCATCACCTAATCTCTAAATCTTCGCATGCATCAAGTTTACCAAACGTTTTGTTTCCGTACTCGAATCAAATCTGTTTTCATATCACATTCGTAATTCTTGAAATCAATTGAGAAAGCTTGTTGATAGGTCGAGTAATAATTCTATTATAATCATCCATTGTATCCAGATCTTCTGATAAATTAATGGATTTAATAATTACAGTCTGTGCGCTCGCCTTTTTTGAAGATTGTATGTGGTTAAAATAACTATTATCATCATATGAGGTCTTAAACAAGGTAAATGGCCGTCTTAATAATAAGTTAGTTCCATCCATTCTCATAGAAGGAACAATGATAGCACACCTTTGATGTTTTCTGGCCACTGATATCAATAGTTCAACTTCATACGGATTTAGAAATATCAAGTCAATAGGGACTATGATATTTGATTTAACCATGTTCTCTTTACAATAATTATCACCAACCTCGATAGCAAAATTCACACCTTTTTCCTTAGAGAATATGAATTTAGTTTCATAATATTTAGAGATCTTTTCAACACTTTCATCTTCCGAAATAGTTACTATTGTGGAGATACTTTTACATTTTTTCAAATTAAGAATTGTAAATTTCAGCATTAATTCAGTCAATACAATTTTCTGGTTTCTAGTAAGATCCAATCTCGTTTTGCTCAACTTAATTTGTTTAACCGGAATTAATGCTGCGATTTTCAAGATAAGTCAAGCTTTATTGAAAATATTTAATATATAATTGGACAATGTAATTTCGTCTTGCGCATTTTCCATGACAATATTGGTCTTGTATACGTCTATGCCTAGGTCCATTATCTTATGTTCGTAATTATTATCAAATTCAGAGATTACCAAATTTGATGCGATATCCCTATACTGTGATGCTACTCCAAATGGAGATGATTCTATACCCATAACTTGCATATACTTTGAGGCTGGACCACTAAGAGCTGTATTGCCAATTATGGGGCTAATTGCAATTACATTCTCCTTCTTTGATGCCAGTTCCTTTCGAATTGTGGGTAACGAAATTATTGGTCCAATACTTGAAATAGGATTACCAGGCGCAATTACAATTAAGTCTGAATTCCTGATAGACTCAATTGCATGCTCATTTACCTTTGCCCTTTGGATACCCTTGTACCTTATATTTGAAATATCCAATTCTGCCCGATTTTTGACCCAATATTCTTGAATATGCATATCACCTGAGGAAGTTTTTATTCTAGTTTCAACGTGATCGTCTGAGGCAGGTATAATACTAGTTGATACGGAGAATTTTTTTCGTATCCATTCTGTAATCCATGAAAGTGATTTTCCCGCGTTTAAGAACTTGGTTCTGACAATATGTAGAGCAAGATCCTTGTCACCGATTTTAAACCAATAATCCTGTCCGAGTTTTTTCATCTGTTCCATAAATACAAATGAATCATCTATTAGACCCCAACCCCTCTCTTTATCCAAGATACCGGCCAACCCGTAAGTTATGGTATCAATATCGGGGCAAATGTATAATCCATAGAGCCATATGTTGTCTGCAATATTTGCAATTACCATCAAATCATCCGTTGTCTTTGACAATCCTCTGGCTATTTTTACGGATCCTGTTCCACCTGCTAATAGTGTGATCAAGACAAAAGAACACTCTTGTTGACTTTACAACTTTTTTAAATTTTCCTAAATTGATATGATAGATTTGTAGACTAAGGTGATTTGGTCGACTAACTTTAATCTGCTGGGGTCGATAAAGATTATAAACAGGTTGACTTAGTTTCTACCATGTGAATAGTTTCAGGTTCTTCATGGTTATTTTTTTTATGACATTCACAATTACTTCAATTATTTCTAATGTTTATGCAGTCCAAATGACTACCGTCTTGTCCCCACAAGCAAACCAAGCTGAACCAGTTTTTACTGCAAATCGGTTTATAACGTTACAATTTGAGCCAGGAAGTGAGCTAGCAAAAAAATACGCTAATGCTAATGAAACTGTCAGATTTAAAGCAAATAGCTCGACTCCAGGAATGGCAGAACTAGTATCTGGAATAAATAGAGATATCCTCACGGAAAAACAGAGCCCCATACGTATTGAAAATGGTACAATTGACTATACTGGAACGTTGAGGGGAAGTAGTGATAGGCTGTTAATCTCATACAAGGTAGTGTTTACACCCAGTATTAGTGGATTCACTCTCCCAAGCAACAATACAGGTGGAGGATCTTTGGTTGATTTGGATTGGAGAGCATTTCACACCACAAGACCCCTTGAACTACAAATACCTAACATTGGTAATATGAGTATTAATTATCCATTGAGCTTGATTGAAGTTGCATATCCTGAATTAGCTCAGCAACTAAATTCAACAGAAGCAAATGAAATATTCAAAACACCATTATTTAATTTTGAAGATATTGGTATACCAATGGAGCGCTGGCACTTCTTATTTGATCCAACAGGTAGCCAGGCTTCAACAGCTGGTTCAGGTTTCCAAGAATTAGGGGGGGCTCGAGTAGTTTCTATATTCTCATTAGGGGAAAGTAGCTTTAGAGAAGGTGTTATGGAAGCAGAAGAATCTGATGCAAAAGCAGTAATTGATGGAGCAAATACCAATATTCATTCCAGTAATCCTCCACCAAGTGGACAAATTCAAATCGGTGGCTTTGCAACAGTATCTAAGAGCGGAAATTCTGAAATTGCATATGTAACCGCTGACGCTCCAGAGGGGACTACAACTGCAACAGGAGGATTTCCGTTACAGGTACTTATAATACTTGGAGGAATGATGGCGGCAGTGTCAGTATTCGTCTTGTGGAAGGCAAGAAAATAAATCAGATTTATTTTATTTTACTTTATTTTATTTTTACTGCAATTGTATCAGAATTGATCACCTGATACTTTTAAATAATTACACAAAATTATTGGCTTAATTCCGAATAGGAGCAGTTAGTTGTATTACAGGAACTTAGTATCTTAACTTGGTAATATCTACAAAATCTTTTTACATTGCAATTAATGTTACTTTTTTCTAACCTGATCTACGAAGCTCAAATTAAAATGTGTTTGCTAGCCGTAACCCTCCTTTTGTTCTAAGTGGGATTCCACTGAGCGGTCAACCTGGGATCATACAGGAATGTTCAACCCTTTTTGTCCTTGCTCCACTCAGGTCGGCGGTTTCATTCCAGTATTGACATCTTCAGGTTATTCACCATCATCATCATTTTGATCAACTGGAGTTCCTTTCTGTTCCGTAGCCAGGCGTCTCCACCTAATTATCGCTAATTTGAGTGCCTGTTGTGAGGGAGGAGTTTCCTCTCTTTCGAGTGACCCACACGCTAGCTAACATACTAAAATTAAAGACGATGACTAAAAAATCTTATGCGCCAAACTCTTTTTCAAGCATTTCTCTTTTTTTACTTATCTGGAAAACTGAATCAGTATGCTTGTATGCGATACTCTTTGGTCTGCCAAACATCATTGATTGAAAAAGAAGGTGATTTTCGGGAATTACAATACCTGTTTGGTCATCAGAATAAAGAATCTTTAGAGTATCGTCGCTCTTTCTCATTGTCTCCTCATGGATGTGGACCATATTAGTATCGTTATGTTCAAAACCAAACTCCTGGGCTTTAAGGCGAATGTCGGCTGTACCTTTTGCTTTACCCAGAACAGCTACTCCAAATTCATCTTGATAAATATCAGTCAGCGAATCAAAATAAGGTACCCTTTCGTTGAATCTAATTATCATTTGATGAAGGTGCATCATTCTTGATGGCACCTTATATGCTTCGACATAGAGTTTTACCGATGGGAGGAACGATTTCACATCTTCTTGATGATGTGGATTTTTGTCCCACTCTACAGAGTCCTTAACTTGCTTTGTATCTTCCAAGTCTGCCCACCTCCTGATTAGGGTAACATCATATCTTTGAATCTTATCTCCAAACTTTTCAATCATAGGTTGCATTATTCTGCCCATCCCTGAAACATTACAGCTGCCCTGAATAACATATTTTTGATTTGCTACCTTATCATAGTTTATCCTCGAATTGTGAATGATCTCTGCAACTTTTTTTTCACCTGTTCTATCTTCGCCTCCTTGAAAAATCGCAGGCTTATTCATAGGACTGTATAAATTTACTTTATTACTATAACCAAAACCTTCTTTCGCCGCATCAATTACAAGGTCAGACTCTTTAACTGCATCAGAAATTGTTCCAGAAATATCGTACCCCTTTTGTCTGAAGTCTACTTTTTTTTCTTCAGGCACGTAGACCGCAAATTTATTTGCAAGGGCTTCATCAACCTTGTCGTTTATTGAATATTTTCCTATCCCAACAAATTGAATTTCATTGTCATGAGAAAATGCAGATGCAAGTCTCCTACCGATACTTCCATACCCATTTATGAATACTCTTACCATTTCTCAATATTTTAAGTGGAAATGAAGGATTATTTAATGTATTATTAATTGATTCTTAGCTGTACCATTCTTCTGTCATGTGTTATAGTATGAAGACTTAAGTTTCCAGGTTGATTCATTTATGATCGAATTATAACCATTAAATATCAATACTGTTAAAAATTAACATTACGAGATGAAATCATAGATTACGGTGATTTGATATGAAAAAGATTTTGATAATTGATAATTATGATTCCTTTGTTTATAATATTGCCCAATTATTTGGTAAACTTTCTACTGAACCAATTGTATTTCGTAACAACAAAATAAGTATGAAAGACATAAAAAAAATGCAGCCTGATGGAATAGTTTTATCTCCTGGTCCTGGGCATCCCGAAGATAGAAAATCATTTGGAATATGTGGAGATATTATTGAAACAATTGGGCCAAGAATTCCTGTATTAGGAGTATGTCTTGGTCATCAGGGTATAGTACATGTTTATGGAGGCAAGGTTATCAATGCACATGTAGTAAGACATGGAAAAACAAGCAAAATAAAATACTCGGATGGCGAACTATTTGGAAAACTTTCAAATCCATTTGTTGCAACAAGATATCATTCACTCGTTGCATCAAGGGAAAATTTTCCTGCTTGTTTAGAAGTAACAGCAATATCACTGGATGATTCGGAGATTATGGGTTTGAAACATAAAAAATATCCAATATATGGAGTACAATTTCACCCTGAATCCGTGCTAACAAAAAATGGTTATCATATATTGGAAAATTTCTTAGATATTCTGAAAAGATAATGACCACAGAATATCTACAACAAAAAACAAGAAAAATTTTATCAAATGAGCATATTGATGAAAGCGAATTCAGAAATGCAATAAACCTGATCTTTTTGGACGAAATTCCTGACTGTACAATTGCATCTTTTCTAACTGCACTAACATACAGAGGAGTTAGCAACGATGAATTAAGAATAATAAGAGAAATCATGATTGGACATTCTCATCTAATAACACCTAACGTAACTGGTTCACTCATTGACAATTGTGGTACAGGTGGTGATATGGCAAATTCTTTTAACATAAGCACCGCCGCGTCGATTATTGCTTCTGCTTCTGGCATAAATGTAGCAAAGCATGGTAACAGATCTGCCAGTGGAATGTTTGGCAGTGCAGATTTTTTTGAATACATAGGATTTAATTTAGATATCTCAGAAAAAGAAGTGAATGATACACTCGAAAGAATCGGCTTCTCATTCTTATTTGCACCTAAATTTCATCCTAAACTGAAAAGGATTTCTGGTATTAGAAAGCAACTAGGCTTTAAGACGATATTTAACATAATTGGTCCCTTATGTAATCCATGCACAAATATTACGGCTCAAGTGATAGGAATCTCTGATCCAAAATTTTTCGAACTTATATCTAATGCAATGATCAAGTCCGATATCAAGAAAATTATTCTTATCCATTCTCTGGATGGCATGGATGAATTATCAAATACTGCTACAAATACTATGCTTATTCTAAAATCAGGTAATATTGAGAGACATGAAGTAGACCCAAAATTATTGGATATGAAAGTTGTAAAAAAAGAACTGATTCAAGTAAAATCAATAGAGGATTCGGTAAAGACTACATTACAAACAATTTATGGAAAATCTACTAGTGCAAAAGAGGATATTGTGGTTCTAAATGCATCAATTGCGTTAATAGCAGGAGAAAAAACTACAGACATTAATGACGGAATAAAAATAGCTCGAGAGTTAGTAAAATCTGAAGTTCCAAGGACTAGGCTACGAGAACTAATATCTTGTTGTGGGAACGTTCAAAAATTGGATCTAGTAGAGGAAAAATTTTCTTTATAGATTAAATTAACGGTTAGTTTCAAGGAAAGCTAATTCTTAATACAATTAAAATCAAAAAGATAAAAAAGAAATGTAGGTATAGGATTTTATCGTCTTCTTGGTTTTGCCTTAGATTTTGATTTTGGTTTTGCCTTAGATTTTGATTTTGGTTTTGCCTTAGATTTTGATTTTGGTTTAGTCTTACCTTTCTTTACAGCCTTGCTAGGCCCTCCACCAATCTTGAACATCTTGGTTCCACAAACTGAACATGTTCCCTTAGTCGCTGGTCTTCCATTTTTCATTATTACCTGTTGTTCGCCTTTAATCTGCCTTTTTGCTTTACATTTTACACAATACCCTTCAGTTGCCAACATATTCAAGTTTATGGTGGTTCCTTATAAGAATAGCTCTCTAAATCATTTATATTGAGCCGCATACCTCGTCAGCTCTACATACTATTGTTCTCTTGCTCGGTTATGATATCCCCATTATTCTGATTCCAATTAATTCAATAAGCACCATTTTAATGAAGATATCTGTGTGGATTGTGACCACTAAATTCATGATTGAAGTATCTAAATCTTTGATCTATGTACATACTAAGAAAAATTAATTTCATTATGGGATGGAATGGAATTATTTACTCAAATTTTGTGTTAATATGAATCTGACCTTTGTCATTTTCCAACTTGATGAATAGTATCTATATAATTTTTCTACCGAATAAAAGATATGTGGTGTGTCCAATCATCCGCATTGATGGCCTTGTTTTTCCCTCTCTTGCCTCTATATTTCGGAGCATGAGTTCTGAGCTCTCAATGTCCGTAAATCCTACTTCAATCATGTGTTTAGCAGTTTTTTCCAATTGATTCATGGTTGGGCATATTACTGCTACAGATCCACTGTTTTTGAGGCATTTATGAACAATCTGTAAAACACTCCAAGGATCTCCCAAATCAATTATCGCAATATCAATGTCAGAAATTTGCAGTCCTTCACTCGTTATATCGCGCTTAAACATTGAAACATTTTTTTCCATACCTGATTTTTTGAGATTCTTCAGTGCAATTTCCATAAATTCCTCATTAACGTCATACGTAAACAC
>JGI10213J12805_10022070_pt1 | contig 9883 bp, 8 predicted proteins | sample WisNatreferecore_FD_12805 | JGI IMG/M metagenome (IMG submission 12805)
TAAAAAAAGTAATTCCTGAAATTGATTTTGCAATTGCGGGAATGGATGAACGTAATCCTCCCCTGCCTGATTGGATAAAAGATCTTAGATATCCTACGCATAACGATGATACGGCACGCTTGCAATTGCAACGTTATGCCGATAGTCATTTGGTGCTGGGATGCAATGGTTCCTCACTTTTATTGCCGGGTTGTCTCGCAGGAAGTGTGATTGATATTGTACCAGGAGATCAATGGGCAGTATCCGCAGGCACTTTCCCATTCCGGTTTACCAGTTTGGGCGATATGCATTATCGATATGTGCTATTACCCGAAGAGATCACCATTAAAAGATTGGTGAGTATTGTCGTGTCCATTCTGCGTGATCGATCTTATGTCGAGTTACAAACCTCGCCACCATGGCGGGATCATAATAGCGGATTAAAGCCTTACGAATGGAGCGAGCAAAGGATCCGGGCGTTCCGGGTCTCCGATAATTTTTCCTCCATCAAAGGTCTTATCACGACACCTAAATCAGACGAAGCCTGATGTTTGTTATTCTTGATTATGGTGTAGGTAATCTTACCTCCATTCAAAATATGTTGAAGAAAGCCGGTGTTGCTGCAACCATCACTGGAAAGGAAGAAGATGTGCGCAATGCAACCAAACTGCTTTTGCCGGGCATGGGTCATTTTGATAATTGCATGCAGAAACTAAATGCTTCTGGTTTGCGTCCAATTGTCGAGAAAAAAACATTTGAAGACAAAATCCCTGTATTAGGTATCTGTGTTGGTTTACAAATGTTCATGGAGGGAAGTGAAGAAGGCACAGAAAAAGGATTGGGCTGGGTGAAGGGTCAAACCATTCGCTTCAAGCCTGAAAGGATGAAATCGAATGAAAAGATCCCGAATATGGGTTGGTTGGAGATAAATGCATGCAAATCTTCAGCGATGCTTGAAAATCTTGAGCATGCCCGTTTTTATTTTGCACATTCTTATCATGTCGATCCCGTTGATGAAACAGTAGCTTTGATTAAGGCGGATTATGGGTATTCATTTACTGCTGCAATTGAAAAGGATAATCTGGTAGGAGTGCAGTTCCATCCGGAAAAAAGTCACCGTTTCGGAATGCAGATCCTGAAAAATTTTGCTACCCGCCTTTCATGAAAAGATACCGTGTAATACCAGTTCTTTTATTGAAAGATGGTGGGCTGGTCAAAACAAAAAAATTCAAGAACCCCGCCTATGTAGGCGATCCGATAAATGCAGTTAAGATCTTCAATGAAAAAGAGATCGACGAGATTGTTATCCTTGATATTGACGCGACACGTTTAAAACGTGCACCTGACATGCGTTGGATCAGGGAGATTGCCGGGGAAGCATTTATACCTTTGGCATATGGAGGCGGGATCACCAATGTGGACCAGGTAAAGGAGTTGTTTTATATAGGAGTAGAGAAAGTTGTTTTCAATTACACCGCTTACGCCAATCCGAAAGTACTTACCGAAGCCGCGAAACTGGTAGGAAGTCAAAGTGTGGTTGCATCGGTTGATGTTAAAAAAAACTTATTTGGTAAGTACAAAGTGGCCGTTAAGAATGGAACGGAAACAATTAAACCTGACCTGCTAGAGTATGTCAAACAACTGGAGGATATTGGAGCAGGTGAGATTTTCCTGAATGCAATTGACAATGATGGGATGTATAGCGGTTATGACCAGGAATTAGTGAAGATGATCAGTCCGGCGATCAATATTCCATTGATCATTTGTGGAGGAGCTGCTTCGTTGGATGATTTCAGGCAGGCGATAAAAAATGGAGCTTCTGCGGTTGCTGCCGGAAGTTTTTTTGTTTTTCAACGACCGCATAACGCTGTATTGATCAGCTATCCTTCGCAACAGGAATTGCATAGTAAAGTATACCAATGATAAATGTAGAATGATTAGTATGAGACATATAGCAAAATATGGTTTCATCTTATTGCTGACAATAGTTATCGCTTTTAATCTAAAGGCGCAAACGGCATCTTCCGTCAGGATCGTTCAAAACAGTACGACTGGTTTGACGGAGATCCGCAACGGATTATTGGGAGTTGTTCTTCCCCCTTTAGGCATCACCAAACCAACGGGAGATGCACTGGCGCCAATCCAGGGAATTATTTATGCAGATGGGACCTACTCTACTCAGCGACCCTCAAACCTTACTATTTGGGGGAAAGTATCTTCCCTGAATGTGCAGGTCTTAAATAAATCCGACGAATCATTTACTGTGCAGTGCCTTTATAAGGTAGATGCAAAAAAATTCAGTGCACGAAAAATAACCAAGGATGCAACGCCTGCGGGAAGCGGATATTTTAGCTGTACCATAACAGTTGAAAAAGGTAAGAAAACAATTGTTGTTGAAGAAGAGTCTGATTGTGAACTAAACTATATCGTAAGACTCACAAACGGATTGCAAGCAACCCAGGCACGTTATCGCGGTTGGGGTTCTTATTCTATGGCAGATGGAAGAGAGCCGGATGGAAAGATTTATCGCAGTGAAGATGAACGTGGTTTTCCGATGGACGCCACTGTTGATCTTGACTATTCGAAGCAAAAACTGTTTCAGAGATTGGTACTGTGGGAACCTGCAGGTGGAGAGTACAATTCAGGTCGCTACTGGCAGGTATACAATGATAAGGCAGATAAGAAAGCAAATCTTTTAGGATTCTTTCAAGGTCGATCATCAAGATTGATCATGGGTGGTGGAATGGGACCAAGCCTTTTCTTATGGCCTGAAGATCCAACGTTCAAAGACAAAAATGTAGTTGGACTTTATGTAAATATCACGCAGGATTGGCCAACCGACAGGTGGGCAAAAAGGAAAAGATATGAATGGGTATTGTTTGTAAGTACAAAACAAGATCTGCTTCCGCCCGATAAGATTCAACCCATTGCAGTCGAAATGAACAGGTACTCGGGCCTGGGAAATGTGATCAAAAAATATGCAACCGATCCCGTAACAATTGTTCCTTCTTTTTACAATGGCGGAATTTACATGGCCGCGAACAAAATGGCCCTGTTTCGAAACAATATTGCTTCAGACCAGGCTTTTTATACTCAGACCGTCGCAACAGAATCCCTCTATAAACCGATTTGGGATGCATGGCGTTTTCCCGATTCGGCAAAATCATTGCTGAAACAATTACTGTCTTTGGAAGACATGTTTGTTCAACAGTATACAGTAAAAGATGGAACTTATGCTCGTGATTTTCGTTATTGGAAAGGCGCGCGGATGTTTAAACTTTATGCCCTTTCTGCTTCTTGCTTATTAGTTGAACCATCAATTACAATTTCCGCAGCTGATAAAAAGAAACTTGAACAACTCATCGGATTAATGGCAAGGATCGTGTGGGATGATAATAATGTCCCCATGCGCGATAGCGCAGGAATGAATATGGGCCCGGCCAATATGGAATTTCAGTACCGGAACAATGCGCGCGTGTTTTTTGCATTACTCCTGGCAAACGATCCCGAGTTTCAAAATCGTGCCAAGCAAATCGTCGCTTCAACCAACAGGGATATTAATGCAATTATTTATTCCAATGGTTCAACCTTTGGTTCGCCGCACTATATGCAACCAGCTATCGATCCAATTCTATTTACTGTATTGCAGCTGAAGCAAGCTCGTTTGATCGAGGATGACCAATGGGACGAGCAGCTGAAAAAGTTTGCGGGCTTTTGTACTTCATTGCTTACCCCGCCATCCGTGCGGTTCGCTGGTAACCGCAAGTTTGTAAATTTTGGAGATGGTTCTGAGGAAAGTTCCGCAACTCTTGGTTTGCTGGCTGCCGTATTAAGGTATAGCAACAAGTCGTTGAGCGATCAATTGATGGTAGCCTTTCATAAAGGTGCGGCAAGATCGAGCTTTGCCGGACCGGTGATGCTGGCTGTTGATACGAAAACGGTCCCCACTCCAGTTCCAATTAACCTGGGACCTTCCAATTACCCCGGATATCTTTCTCATTTCAGATCTGCACCAAATACTGAACAGGAAAGTGCATTGTGGTTTATCAATGGAGATGAGTACTATGATCACCGCAACGATGATGCAGGTGAAGTTGCCATCTACGCATTAGGAGCGCCCTTATCACTAAGCAGGAGTTCTTTCTACTACCCGAGTGCAAATGATGGAAGAATCAGATCAGTTGTTGTTCCTGAAAAATTATTTCCAGAATGGAATAGAGGCGAACAGCCAATTATAGGCAGGTCATTGACGAACCGAACCTGGCCAAAATCGTCTTTATCAGAATTCGCAAACCTGGGAAGGGTAACATATTCATCAGCCATCATGCAGGCTGAAGGAAAAACATGGAAGAGAAGCATTTCAATGATCATGCTCGATGATAAAACACCTGCTTATATTTTTTACGATAGCGTGAGCGGCAATGAGAATAATATCTGGAACATGATGATGATGAGTGAAGGGCCCGTGACCACAGCAACAGGAGCAATTACGCCTGAAAGGCGTATGCATAATAACAAGGATCTCCAACAACTGCCTGTGGCCACAGCCATGAAGACAATTCCTGAAGGATGGAATCGATTTTTATTTACAGGGCAAAAATGGAAAAAACATCCTTCCGGCGGCATTGATTGGTACTTATACACGAATTCTTCAAAGCCGGTCAATTTTACTTTGGCTCAGTGGGGCAGTACTTTTCAAAATCTACCCGAACTGGAAGAGTTCAAAAAGACAAATGGCCGGGATTATACCGAAGAACAACAAATCCTTCGTATGCGAAGCAATGAACCTTTCTTTGCTGTATTGCTGCCATTTGAGAAAGGGAATGATATTTACGGAAAGAATATTACCGCATCACCTTCGAAAAAGATGAAGATTAAAACGGGAGAAGGTGAATGGATCATTTCAAGGGAAGGTTATGTAATGGCTGGACCTGGCAAGGAATTGGTTGCCCTGATTGGAAATAAGAAGCTATCGAATGCAAATGGTACGATTGCCCTTAACGGAGGAACAATGATTGTGGAAGCAAATGGAACGGAAGTGAAAGTAAGAGTGCACGGAAACAGTGGTACCAGGAAGATTACAGTTGCTAACAAATCCTTGGTTGCTTCGGTCAGGTATGAAGGGGTAACTGTCACTGCAAGTTCAAGTGGAACTGCTATTACCATTCCTTATAAGAGTACTACAAACGATCTTTCACCAGGCCAAAAAGGATATACCGAATATCTTTTTACAGTAAAGAAGTAAAATAATCAGACTAAGACATGGTGTTAAGTAAGAATGAACCGGCTTATCGTCAATGCGCAGTTACGGTGATGGATAATATTGCGGATGATGATATTCATTTTGATGCGAATGGTGTTTGCAACTACTATCATGACTATAAACGGCTCGAACCGGCCGAAGTTTTCCGTGGTGAAATTGGTGCAGCTAAGCTGAAAGATCATGTATCAAAGATCAGGGAAGCCGGCCGAGGTAAACCATACGATTGTTTGATTGGATTAAGCGGTGGTGTCGATAGTACCTATGTAGCATGGTTGGCAAAGTCGCAAGGGCTTCGTCCCCTTGCAGTTCATCTTGACAATGGATGGGATTCTGAGCTTGCGGTAATGAATATCGAGAATATCATCAACAAGCTTGGAATTGATCTTTACACATTGGTTGTAAACTGGCAGGAATTCAAAGACATTCAGTTGTCCTATCTCAAAGCCTCGGTTGTCGATATAGAAGTGGTAAGCGATCATGCGATCTTTGCCACCATGTATAAGCTGGCCAAAGAAAAGAACATCGGTTATATCATTAGCGGTGTCAATTTTGTTACCGAGTATATCATGCCTCCGTCCTGGTTATATAAGAAGATGGATTTCGTGAACCTAAAGGATATTCATAGTAAATATGGATCAGTAAAACTGAAAACCTACCCGACTTTTGATTTTAAAAAGTATGTGTACTATTCATCAGTGCTGAAACTTTCTCCGTTCAACATTTTGAATTATGTAGATTATAATAAGAAAGCAATAAAGGAATTTATATCAACGGAGCTAAACTGGCGTGACTATGGAGGCAAGCACTATGAATCCATGTTTACAAAGTTTTACCAGGCGTATATACTTCCGGAGAAATTCAAGATCGACAAGCGGAAAGCACATTTGTCTACCCTTATTTGCTCAGGGCAAATGACAAAGCAGGAGGCTTTATGTGAATTGGAAAAACCCTTGTACGGTCCGCAGGAATTGACAACGGATAAGGAATATGTGTTGAAGAAATTCGGACTTTCTGAGAAGGCATTTGATGATATCATGAAACTTCCGGTGAGAAAACACACGGATTTCAAAACAGATGCTCAGCTCAAGGATAGGTATATGAACTTCTTACGGAAAACAGAAAAAATCCGCCGATTGATCAAACCGGGTAAATAAATACAAAGCTTCTCAATTTAGCAATGCATGCGGAAGATCACTTCCATCTCCAAGGTTCAGCGTCTGATTGGTATGTTAGTTAGAAGTAGAGCCATCTTTAATGGATCCAAAAAGAAAGGGAAGGCGAAGATGTTGAATGTGGGCTGTGGACCTAATGCATTTCCGGAGTTTATCAATCTGGATTATTGGTGGACGCCAATTGTTGATATTTGTTGGGACATTACAAAAAAACCTTACCCACTCGCTTCCGAATCACTGGAAGGAATTTATTCAGAACATTGCCTTGAGCATATCGGGTACGAGGATATGAGGAAAAACCTCCGGGAGTTTTATCGAATGCTGAAGCCTGGTGGTGTATTACGCATTGTGACGCCCGATGGTGAAATTTATATGGATATCTATCATAAGAGAAAAACAGGCGGTAAGGAATTAATGCCATATGAAGAAGGATATATCACGCCGATGGCTCGTATCAATGGCCTTTTCAGAAATCATGGTCATAAATTTATTCATGATTTCGATACGCTGAAGACCTTGTTGGAGGAAGCTGGCTTCAAATCAGTCCGGAAATGTTCTTACCGTGTCGGGTCCGATCAGCGACTGTTGATCGACCTGGAAATTCGGGCGGACGAATCGCTTTATGTTGAAGGAATAAAATGATCAAACTCTCGATAATCCAAAACTGTTAACTGTACGAAATAAATGGCAAATAAAATTAAGTTTGGTATTGTTGGCTGTGGAAGAATTGCTCAACGGCACGCTGAGCATATCAATAATAAAGGAAAATTAATTGCGGTCTGCGATATCGATCGTAAGAAAGCTGATGAGCTCGCCGCAAAATACCAGGCAAAAGCATACTATAATATTGATGATATGCTTGCTGCCGAAAAAGAATTGGACGTTTTATCGGTTTGTTCGCCCAATGGACTTCACGCCGAGCAAGCTATCAAAGGTCTCAAGGCCGGTGTACACGTGCTCTGCGAAAAACCAATGGCATTGACAGCTCAGGATTGTGGTGAAATGATCAAAGCGGGCGAGCGTACTAACAAAAGATTATTCGCTATCAAACAAAATCGATTCAATCCACCGGTTGAAGCAGTCAAGAGAATAATTGATGAAGGTAAGCTGGGTAAGATCCTGAGTGTACAACTAAGTTGTTTTTGGAATCGCAATGCAGATTATTATCATAATTCCTGGAAAGGCACGAAAGATCTGGATGGGGGTACATTGTTTACACAATTCAGCCATTTTGTCGATTTGCTATACTGGCTGATCGGAGATGTAAAGAATGCACAGGCTTATACCGGGAATTTTGCACATAAAGGAACTATTGAATTTGAAGATACGGGTGTAGTGATACTTGAGTTTACCAGCGGAGCTATTGGTACGATCAATTACACAGTCAATAGTTATAATAAGAATATGGAGGGCTCTTTGACCCTATTTGGCGAAAAGGGAACCGTTAAGATCGGTGGTCAATACCTGAATGAATTGGAATACCAGCAGATCGAGGGATACAAAATCGAGAACCTGCCAGAAGGAAATAAGGCAAATAATTATGGTAATTACCAGGGCAGCATGAGCAATCACGATAAGGTTTATGATAACCTGATCGAAGTATTGCAAAACAATGCGGCGATATCGACAAGTTCCTTTGAAGGATTGAAAACTGTTGAGATCATCGAAAAAATATACAGGTCAGCGATCCCCGTAGAATTGAAAAACTAAACAGGCTTGCGCAATAACGTTAAATGCATTGTTCACTTTTTGCCTGTCGAGAGATATCCACCCGCAATTAATTTCCTAAAGCTGCTGGCTGCTGATAAGGAATTGGAGATTCACTTGGTGACGGTGAGCCAGGAAAACGGCAAGAAGAAACTCGAAATACCAGGCGTTAAGATTCATCGTTTTGGAGCAATAAAGACGAACCGGTCATCGCTTTCGCGAATGATCTTTTATTTTGGCTTCTTCTTCCGCACAGTTATGCTTCTTATCAGGGTTAAACCTTCTTCATTACTTTATTACGAAAGTATTTCCGCAGGTGCACCCTGTGCTTATAAGAAATGGTTTAATTCGTCCTGCCGATTGTTTATCCATTATCATGAGTATAAGAGTCCGCAGGAATTGAATGCTGGAATTTTCTTCAACCGATGGGTATACAAGCTCGAAAAAGCAGTTTTTAAGAAAGCTGCCTGGGTTTCGCATACGAATGAAGACCGCATGCGCTTTTTTTTGCATGATATGGGAAAAAATGCACCAACACAAACTCATATCTTACCCAATCATCCGCCTGGCGATTTTGGTCGATATGCAAAGGATTCAAAAGCTGATCGAAAAAAGCCACCAGTCGGTATTGTGTACATCGGCGCGTTAAGTGTGGATGAGTTTTTTTTAAAAGAGATGGCCACCTGGGTCGTTTCAAATTCTACGAACTGCTATTGGGATATATATAGTGATAATTGCCAGCCCGAAGCCTTGGCTTATCTGAAAGAATTGAATGCAACCAATATTTCCTTTAAAGGAGGTGTTGAGTATAGTGAATTGTCGAAGATCCTTCCAAATTATACGGTAGGTATCATCTTGTACACAGGTCATATACCCAACTACGTTTACAATGTTCCGAATAAATTATTCGAATATCATGTATGTGGGTTAGATACCTGGTTTCCCGATCATATGATCAGTTGCCATGCATTGGAGACTGAAAATATATATCCTAAAATACTTGGACTAAATTTTAAAGAACTCGAGAAACAAAACCTGGAGAAATTGGTTTGTGCTGAAGGGTTAGCCTACAAGAAGCAGGAGTTTATTGCTGAGAAAACATATCAGCCATTAATCAAGGCTTTTTGCCTTTGACCTAATCAACCAGTTAACTATTCAACTTTCCAAAAGGTATGCCTACAAACCAACCCAACTTTTTAGAAAGTGTAATAAAAGATGATGTCATTTTCGGAAAAGACGTCAGAGTGATCAAACCGGTCAACCTTTATGGCTGCAAGATTGGCGATAATTGTTTTATTGGACCCTTTACTGAAATTCAAAAGGACGTCACGATTGGAGATCGTACCAAAGTTCAATCGCATACATTTATTTGCGAAATGGTGACGATTGGCAATGATTGTTTCATCGGTCATGGAGTTATGTTCATAAACGATCCTTTCTTATCAGGAGGTCCGGCACTTGGCGATAAAGCAAAATGGCGGCCCGTTCATATTGGAAATAATGTATCCATTGGTTCCAACGTTACCATCATGCCGGTAAAAATTTGTGACCGTGCAGTGATTGGTGCAGGGGCCGTAGTAACAAAAGATATAACAACACCTGGTATTTATGCTGGAAATCCCGCGCGACTACTCAAAGCCCTATGAAAAGGACATGAAGATTCCATTTGTTGATCTGTATGCACAATACAAGTCAATACAATCAGATATTGATGCTGCTATTGCTGGCATTATTAAGGAGACCGCCTTTATCGGCGGCAAGC
>JGI10213J12805_10014498_pt1 | contig 9830 bp, 7 predicted proteins | sample WisNatreferecore_FD_12805 | JGI IMG/M metagenome (IMG submission 12805)
TCGGTAGTCGGTAGTCTTTATTCATAAAGCAATATCCAATCGGCAATAATTAATAATTAATAATTAATAATCAATAATTGCTCGTGGTTGAGCGAGCTAATTGATCGTAAGCAACTTCATTCAAGAAGAATTATTGATTATTAATTATTGATTATTGACTATTGACTATTCGATATTCTTCTTTGAATATAAGCTCCTGACTACCGACTACCGACTACCGACTCCTGACTCCCGCCTCCAGACTCCCGACTAACTTCTCCACCATCTTAAACGTAGCCGGGCAAAGTTCAATATTCTGTTTAAATACATGCATATATTCCACCATCTTCTTTTTATTATGGTGGGGAAAGCCCGCGCAATCTTTGGGTCTTACATCGTAAACCTTACACTTATTAGTATTAAGATCCAGGAACTGGCAGGGAAGTGACTTATTGATCCAGTCACCGTCGCGGTCCTTACGAAGCCATTTTTCAATAAAATTCTTTTGTTTGATTCCCAGATAGCGGGAAATACGACGAATATCAGCGGAAGTGTAAGTCGGAGACATGGTCTTGCAGCAATTGGCGCAGCTCAGGCAATCCACCTCATTCCAAAGGTTTCGGTCTGCCTCGGCCGCTAGTTTGTCAAGGCCAGGCGGGGGATTCTTTTCCAGGCGGGTAAGGAATCTCCTGAAAACGGATCGGTACTTATGGGCTTTCTTGTGGAACCGGGTAATATTTATACGCTGCATTGCACTTTCCTCGATTTAGAGCGCAAAAATCAGTTAAATGGGTTGTTTAGGCAAAGAAAATTTTTCATTCTGGTCAAACAAACTTTTTTTTGTATAATATATGTGGGAGCCGTATAAAAAGGGATATAAAGCCTGGCTTCAACTCGAAAAATCCCTCGCGGAAAATTCAACCGAAGCTTACCTGCGTGACATTGAAAAATTCACTCAATATCTCCAGCATAAAAGTCAATTAAAGTCACCTTCAGAAATCGAGCTCATCGATCTGCAATATTTCATTACCTGGATAGGTGAATTGGGATTAAGTCCAACCTCTCAGGCAAGAATAATTTCGGGTATTCGCTCCTTTTATAAATATTGTTTAATTGAAAAAATCGTACAAAACGATCCTGCTACCCTGCTTGAAACGCCAAAGCTAAAGAGAGCACTTCCGGATGTATTGAACTTTGAAGAGATCGAGTTGATCATTTCCCAAATTGATCTGAGCAAGCCAGAAGGAACAAGGAATAAAGCGATACTGGAGATCATGTACAGTTGCGGTTTGCGTGTTAGTGAAGTAGTCAATTTAAAAATCTCCCAACTCTATCTTGATGTTGGCTTTATCCGGGTATTGGGAAAAGGAGATAAAGAAAGATTGGTTCCGATAGGAAAATCAGCGATCAAGCATATTAAAATATATCTCGAGAATATCCGTGTACATATCATTGTTGTTCCGGGCCATGAGGACATAGTCTTTCTCAACAAAAGAGGAAGCAAGCTTAGCCGCGTTATGATCTTTTTATTATTGAAAGATCTCGTGAAGAAAACAAATATCAGCAAGAATATCTCACCACATACTTTCCGCCATTCCTTCGCAACGCATCTCATCGAAGGCGGCGCTGATCTTCGGGCAGTGCAGGAGATGCTGGGACATGAAAGTATTACTACCACAGAAATCTATACTCATCTTGATCGTGAGTTTTTGAGAGATACCTTGAACAGGTTTCATCCAGCGTTTAAGAATCAGTCGGGAGTCGGGAGTCGGAACATGGTTCCAAACCCTAGTCTTAGCAAGGTTCCGAACCCTAGTGATGATCTTAAAAACTAATTCAGCAACTGCGGGGTTCGGAACTACTATTACCTAACCATTACTTTCACATTATGAACATTGTCCTTCCCTTCACCTGTTATTCGAATTATATAAGTTCCTTTTGACCAACTGGAGATTGTTGGTACCTGAAAACTTTGTTTTTCAAAAACCATATTTACCTGGCGGGAATAGATCATCCTTCCATTGATGTCAAAAAGGTCTACGTTGTAAGTCCCGAGACTCTTTGGAGAAAAGTCAATGGTTACTGACTGCCCTGCAGTAACGGGATTTGGATATGCTTTGATGGGTCTTTTAATTCCAAGTTTGGCAAGTGTATCCTTTGCGAATTGTTTGATGGAATTAGGCTCTTCAATAATTGTAGTTCCAATTGAAATTCCACCTAACCTACCGTATGAACAATTTTCTGGTAATGGAATTTTAACCTCGCCCTTAATAAAAGTATCCGCCTTCGGACTTGTTGTATCATCAAATGCAATAATCGGAGGGATAAACTTAACCATCGTGTCTGGTAAAATCTCTTCTTCAAGTTCGCGAGCGGGACAATCAGTTGCCGGAGGTTTTTCTTCTTGAACTGTAGAATCCCAAATGATGACTATCCCAACAGTTCCGGAATATTTGAGATCGTCCTCAAAATTCGCAGAATTCACCATGGTCGGCCGTCCCTTTGTAACAGCATCTCCTTTAGTGGAACTTCCCAAATTCGTAAATAATACAGGTATCAACATATTCAAGAAGTAGGCCCATCGCGATTTTGATTTCACAACTTTGGCCTTCAGATCCCTTTCCAATTGATCATTAGCAAATCTCCCACAAGTCCCTCCATTAGCTTTAGAAAGATGTTCCAGAATTTGACGATCATTCATTAAGGTAAAATCCACAACTGTTTTCTGACATGATGCACAAAATCTTCCCTTCTCATTTGCTGTCATATTCTGCCAGTTTTCATGGCATGGTTCTTTCACCTGCACCCGAATTGACTTATCCATTGCAGTTATATTTTTATATAGACGCAGAAAAATTAGAATTGCATAAGGTTCCGAACCTTAATGATGCATCTTCCAACTAATCAGACTGTCACAAGGTTCGGAACCCTAATGATGGAGCCCCGACTTAGGGTTCCGAACCCTGTAACATTTCTGATGAATTGCGAAGTTGCTTCTTTAGGGTTCGGAACCATGCTTCACTAGGATTCGGAACCAGGCCGCGAAATCAATTCACCACAACTTTTTTTGTATAACGTTTCTTCGATTCCTGATGATTGATTCGAACGATATACATTCCTTTAGCAAGATTTTTTTCAAGGGGGATAGTCACAAGCTGCTGATCCTTTACAATATCAATTTCTCTGAGCTGCACTAATTGACCAACTGGATTATACAGTTCAAGTTTATAAGGCCCCTTTTCTGAAAAATCGAGCTGAATATTCAGAACACTGCCGGCAATTGCGGGATTTGGATAGATTTTTACACTTGAGAATGTATCAACAATTTTTCTTACCAATGGATTTGTAACAAACTTGTCAAACAAGGTCGGTTCCTGATAACATTTAGTTACCATGAATCCCAACGTAGTATATGAAATCGTCTTTAAGGCTTCTGCAGTTACTACAACTGTATCCAATTCAACATAATCCTCTTCAAGATAAACGTCTCGACTATCCGAATCAAAATAGCTTGCGGGAAATTTCAGTGGCTTGTACCCAATTGCAGTAAAACTTATCTCGGCCTTTTTATCTACAGGAAGAGTATTTAATCTGACGAGTCCAGATTTATTGGACATAATGGTTCTTTGCGAACCATCGACATAGCTCATAGTGACCGTCACTCCTTCAATAGGCAACATCGTTGCTGAATTCAGTACCCTTGCATTTGGAGCCGTTGGCAGAACCATTCCTAGTATAACAGCTTTTGATTCGCGCTTTTTGTCCTTTACAGTTGTTACCAGCTTTGATTTTTTTACCGTGATGTTCCCTTGCGCGTACGCAGCTGTACTGATCAGGAAACTTGCCGCCACCATGTTCCATCCTCTCCTCCACCAACTCTTCCTCGGTTCGCTTGCCTCAATCAATGAACGGTTCAATTGATCTGTATAAAAATGCCCGCAGGGTTGAGAGCTTGATTTCGCAATGTATTCTAGGATTTGTTTATCGCTCATCTGGCTAAAATCAACCACCGTCTTTTGACAGGATTGACAAAATCTTCCTTTTTCAACCTGGGTCATCTTGTCCCATCCTTCATGGCAAGGCTCGGGAATACTGAGTTGGATGGATTTTGACATAGCAGTAGGGTTTTTTGTGGAGAATAGAGAGGTTACTCTAAGTTAAAGCGGCTTACTGCCGATTCATTTTTTTTCGTTTATGGGTTGAGTTAATGTTTTCAAAATTTCGATGGGTTACTCTATGGCAAGAAAGATTACCACGGAGGCACGGAGACACGGTTTTTTTTGTTCTTTTTTTCTGAAAGCAAGATCCAGAGTTAAAAAATCCGTGTATCCGTGCCTCCGTGGTAAAAATTACTGCGCGATCAGGAACTTCCCAATCTATAATTGCAACTGTTATTTAAGCTTAATCAAAAAATCAATGTCCTTATCAATCGACAACACCAACAAACAAGTCGCCGTACAAAACACTGGACTTGTGATACAATGATGCCCGCTCCAGCTTCCATCCTGGTTTTGAACCTGGGTTAGCCTTGCGCTCATCTTTTCATACCATTTCTTCCAATCATCACCACCGCTGATGATCAATGATTCACCGGTCATCAGGTAGCTCAGGAATTCTTCTCCACCGTTGCTTCCGAAACCTGACATCACATCATTTTCCTGTGCTCTTTGGCCTGCAGCTTTGTTGATCTTGTATGCTGTTGCATATTTCTCGGCTTCTACAGTGCTATAACCCGCTACAACCAGGTTCTCTTCTGTAACTTTTGCATCTGGTTTCAGTTTTCCTTCTTTCTTTGCCTTTTCAATTTTGTCAGCTGCCTGCTTTGCTTCCTGAGCACTCGCACGACTGCTGCTGGAAATGGAATACAACATCACTCCTGCCCCATCGCTGGTTACAGCAGAATTTGATTTAACGTCATAATTCTTTTTCTGATAATCCCTGGATTTTTGCAAAACCTTATCATCAACTTTTACACCCGTACCTTTTGCATTTTCAAGCGCATTGTTTGCTAATGCAGATTGTAATACCGGCGCCCATCCCCCATCTTTAAAACTTCCATCTGCATTTTGTCCTTTCTGGATCTTCGCAACACATTTTTCCAATGCCTGCTCCATTTTTTTCTTCAACTCCGTATCCTTGCCTACATGATGCAGTGCATTGGTAAAGAACTGTGCGGTGAGGATGACATCAATATTCTTTCCCAATTTCGATTGTGGCTGGGTGTTGTTGAGGTCAGTGATATTGATGCTTTGGGGTGAAGAATGCTCAACCGCATTTATCAAGAAATTCACTGCCTTCTTCAATGCATCTGCATATTTGCCCTGGAAAGGTTTGGCATCTGTTCTTAACAATGCCATTGCAGAAAGAGAGGTGGAGGCCGGATCTGCCGGAACCGCATGAGGGTCGCGGATATGCTGACTGCTATGGCTTCCTGCACCCCAACCTCCATTTATTTGCTGGGCTTTTAACAACCAGCTTACTCCGCTTTCAAGTGCTTTGTCTAAAGTTCTTGCGTCATAATTCACTTTTGACGCATCGAATTTTTGAATTCCAAGCAAAGTGCGGAAGACACATGCCTTTTCTTCCACTTTTGCACAACAGGATTTTGTTTCTGTATGCTTGTGTTTAGGTTTTACCGTGAAACCTAATAACGCAATCCCGGTAGCTGTTCCCAACAGCGCCAACAGGATAAGATTGTTTTTTTTCATGGCGAGAAATGTTTATGAATGAATAATTAATTAAATGATTTCCTCATTTCAATTGTTTTGCTCCTACGGACCAATGGAATGGGGGGCATTGCTGGCTACCAACATGCAGCACCTACGGAGCTGAACATTTAAGCCTATTTTACTTTTCCGTTCTCATCTTATTCCTTTACTTGAGTGTTGAATGTTGAGTGTTGAGTGTTGAGTGTTTTTCTAGCGTAATTGCCAATAACGTATTTCTATTTATCACTTAAATCTTCATCTCCTTCCTTATTCCCCGCAAGTCCCTGCGCCGTCCTGATCAACTTCAATAAACCACTGCGGTATCCTTCTTTGTCTTCACCGAGTGCGCTTTTTGCCAGTTTCCATGCAGCATCATAGCTTGAGGATTGTTTGAATTCGGAGTTACGGAGCAGTAATCCAAATTGTGCAACTGCAGCAGCAAAGCGGAAATTGTCTGAAGTTTTGTTAATGGAAATGGATTCATCGATGACCGGATGCTCGATCAAACTGCTTTTGTCTTCATCCGGTTTCTTGTATCTGAATTTGACAGTCATTAATTCGCGAGTGTTGGATTGAACATCAGCTTTTGTCTTTTGATATTTTAATTTGTCAACTGATTCAAGAAAATCTGATTTGATACCTGCGGGAATGATTTCATATAGGGCAGTTACCGTATGCCCACTTCCCAATTCACCGGCATCTTTTTTATCGTTGTTGAAATCTTCTTTATTCAACATACGGTTTTCGTAACCGATCAAACGATATCCCTGTACTTTAGCTGGATTAAATTCAATTTGAAGTTTAACATCTTTAGCAATGGTGAACATGGTACCCCCGAACTCAGTAACCAATACTTTTCTCGCTTCTTCCATATTATCGATATAGCTGTGATTACCATTCCCTTTATTGGAAAGCTTTTGCATTTTGGCGTCCTGGTAATTTCCTGTGCCATATCCTAATACAGTGAGAAAAACTCCGGACTTTTTTTCTTCTTCAATCATTCTCTCCAATTCGTCATCGCTGCTTACGCCTACATTGAAATCACCATCAGTACAAAGTATAACTCTATTGTTTCCTCCTTTAATGAAACTGTTGCCTGCAGTTTTATAAGCAAGCTTAATTCCGGCTCCCCCTGCTGTCGAGCCACCAGCCTCCAGGCGATCGATGGCATCCTTGATCGCAATCTTCTGATCACCGCCAGTAGTTGGAAGGACCAGCCCCGCATTACCTGCATACACCACAATCGCAACCTTATCACATTCGCGAAGCTGGTCAACCAGAAGTTTCATTGATTGGCGGACAAGAGGAAGTTTGTCCGGACTTGCCATTGAACCCGATACATCGATCAGGAAAACCAGGTTGGAACCAGGCAGATCATCCATCGGGATTTTTAATCCCTGCAATCCAACCATTACGAGCTTGTGTTTCGTGTTCCATGGGCAATCAGTCATTTCCGTATTTATAGAAAAGGGATGTTCGTCTTTCGGTTGAGGATAATCGTAATGGAAATAATTGATCATTTCTTCAATACGAACTGCACCATGAGGAGGAAGATGACCTTCATTCAATATCCTTCTCACGTTGCTGAATGATGCGCCATCAACATCAATAGAAAAAGTCGACAAGGGTTCATCAGCTACTTTCCTAAAACGATTTTCAACAATCCTGTCGTATCCTTCCCGGTCAAAGTCTTGTGGAGCCGTATAGCCATACGTATTATTGGGATAACCAGTCTTCTTATCCTGGGAAAAATGGCTACTCTGACCACGAATATGAACACCAGGAGCTTTGCCTTGCAACGCATTTCCGTTTACTGTGACAGTTGAAGCTGCTATTTCTTTTTTCCTTAAAGTTTGATATCCGACAACCACAACTGAATCAAGTGTCTTCGAACTTGGTTTTAGTTTTATCGTCAAGGCAGCAGTATTCGGGTTGACCATTACTTCCTGTGTTTCATACGCAACCCAGGATACTATAAGAATCGCTTTCGACGTTGATTTAATAACGATAGAAAATGTTCCATCACTTGCAGTTGATGTTGCACTTTTTGTTCCTTTTTGCTGAACAGATGCTCCGGGAATTGGCCTCCCATTTTCATCTATTACTTTACCGGTAATTGTATAGTCACTTACCGTGTTAAAAGACAATAAGGACATGATCAGCACAAAGCTGGCCGAAAGCAGATAACGCATAAATATGTTTTCTAACAGATGAGTTAATTTTAGTTTTTACACATGCAGCCAAAAATTAATTTTTATTATCTTGTTCGAATAACCTTCAAATCAAACTCTGGCCTTTCTTAGAAACATATCAGCATCATCACTTAGCGATAAGCAACTTGTGGACCTTTATAAGAAGGATTCCGATATGAAAGTGCTGGCTACACTTTTTCAGCGCTATATGGACCTATTATATGGTGTATGCCTGAAATACCTGAAAGAGCCTGAAACTGCGAAAGATGCGGTTATGCAGATTTTCGAGGAGTTGGTACAGAAGCTGAATAAACATGAAGTGGAGAACTTTAAGAGCTGGCTCTACACCCTCGCTAAGAACCACTGCCTGATGCAGTTACGTACGCCGAAGAACCTGAAAACCACAGAATTTAACCCAGAAGTTGTGCAATTGGAAGAAGAAGTGCATCTGAATGGCGTAGAATGGAAGGAAGAGCAGTTTCAGCGCATGGAAAAATGCCTGCAAACTTTATCAGCGGAACAAAAGATTACAGTAGAATTGTTTTATTTACAGAACAAATGCTATAAAGAAATTGCGGAAATAACCGGGTTGGAATGGAGTAAGGTGAGAAGTTATATACAGAATGGAAGAAGAAACCTTAAGTTATGTATGGAGAAGAACGAGACCATAAAGGTTGATTATTGATTATTGATTATTAATTATTGATTATTGATTATTGATTATTGGGTCTCTAATTAATTTCAAATAGCCAATTGGCGGTAGCAATAATAAATAATCAATAATTAATAATCAAAAGTCAGGGAGACGAGGCATTCGGAATTTTAACGACAAAAAATGAGCGAATCAGATAATATAAAATCCTACTCAGCTACAGATATTCAGAAATATCTGAAGGGAGAACTTTCTCCTTCAGAAATGAATGCTATCGAAAAAGCGGCAATGGAAGATCCGTTCCTGGCAGATGCTATTGAAGGAATGGAATCGACGCGCAATGAGTATGGAGATGAAATTATCAATTCGAATTTAGCTCAGCTCAATGTAGCAATTGAAGGGAAATCAGATTCGGGTCGCGTAGTAGCAATGAAACCATCTGTATGGTGGTACGCAGCGGCTGCTGTTGTAATTATTATTAGTGGGGTATTTACTTACACTAATTTCATTAGAAACTCAGAACTGCAAACACCTATTGCAAAAGGTGAAAATGCAAAGCCACCTGCACAACCTACGATTGGACCTACTGATGAATCAGCTACAGGTGCAACCTCAACTGCGCCTTCCGTAGCATCAAGAGATCGTGGCTTACTGAGTGATTCGATATCAAGTAAGAAAAATAAACTTGTAGCAAAACAAAATGAACTTAAATCTGATTATGCCGCAGTAGCTGACGGGGAATCACATTCGGTTAGCCCTGCTGCTACTCAACTCAATAAGGATACTCAGAGTTTCGCTTTCTCTCTTGCACAATCGAACGCAACCAATCTTCCCCCAGTTCAACTTAAGTTTGACACGCTAAGCGCCAATTCAAAAATGGAAAAGATCTCAGGACGAGTTTCCGGCGTGGATGTTTCTGCCAATGATAAGCGTCTTCAAAACGGTATAACAAACAGTAAAGAAGAAGAGAAGATTAAAGTTGGTATTTCAGATCTGTCGAAAGCTCAGCCGAGATCAACCCAGGAAGAATACTTCCGTAGTCAAAACCGGCTAAATAATTTTCAGGGCAGGGTGCTTGATAACAATAGCAATCAGCCTATAGCCAATGCAATAGTGGCAATAGATAAGGAGAAATACTCTACTGTAACAAATGAGCAGGGCTATTTTCAATTGGACAACGTTAAAGATTCAGTGGCCAAAGTGAGTGTTTCTATAGTTGGCTATGATCAAAAGAAAGTTGAGTTGAATAGTACTAAAACTTCAAACGATATCAGGTTAGACCCCAGTAACCAATCGCTC
>JGI10213J12805_10706408_pt1 | contig 9825 bp, 10 predicted proteins | sample WisNatreferecore_FD_12805 | JGI IMG/M metagenome (IMG submission 12805)
CTCAGCTGCTGCAACTTTGATCACAACAGGTAGGTCACACACCGCCTTGCCTATGGCCAGACAGTGGCGTTGTGGGAGCGTCCTTACTATCGATCGTATTGTATCATTATCTGCCAATGATACTTTGGATATTTTGTCTAAATCGTTATCATTTGTAAAGTTAAACAGGAAAATGTTGTCCACTTGTCGATAAATTCCATCACTTAGTGCATCTGGCTGGTTCGTGATAAAGGTAGTATAAATACCAAAGTGCCTCATTCGAGTAATGATATCCTCCCAATATGTATCGCGGACATAGATGTGGGCCTCTTCTGCAAAGAGGAAAATAGGTGGGATTTTCTTGTGCTCCAGCAGATCAACAATTTTACTTAATACTAACTCAACGACCATCCTGCGTACCGTAGGTGATATTTCGCCCATGTTGATTATCATGGCCGCCCCGCTCTTGCCTGAAATTATATCTTCAAATTGCAGGCTTCCTTCACCGCTGGTAAATAGTCGTGAGGATTGGATGACGTGGTAGCGGGATACCAATGCATCTCTTACGAGCTCATTTATGTTCCAGGTGTTGACAGCATTACCTATCGAATCTATTGAAAGCGACTGTTTGCTTTCGCACCAATCCCAGATCCGCAAGAATTCCCGCAAAGACGCAGCAGGCATGTCAAGAGCGTTTTTAAGCATTCCTGATATTGCTGTTTTGCCGCAGTAGTCAAGAGTAAACCTAAGTGTTTTGCCCGGCTCGAGTATCTTGACTTGCTGGTGAATTGAAGATGGGACACCGTCGCAGCTCCATCCAAGGCCTCCGTACTCATTGTTCAGATCAAATACGATCACAAACGCGCCGTATTGCACCAGTGTCTTGATAAGCATCTTAGATAGGTGTGACTTGCCCGACTCTTTCTTGCCTGTGATGACACTCAGCTTGCCATCCAGATCTTCTGCATAAATTTCAAATTCTTCTTCACGACCAGCCCTGCCAATTGGGATCGCAAAGACACCATATCTTCCAAGCAAAGACGAAAGTTCCTTCATCGCAATCCTCCTTATTCTGGACTCAACTCTTGATGGAAGCCAAGTTACGTCGCTAGATAGCTTACCGTCATTGACTGATGCCCTTATCTTTGTCCGAAAAACTCTGGCATCTCTTACCAATCGGGATAGGCTCCCAATGTTAAGTGGATCGTGTAGGTTCTCCATGCTTGATGCGTTGACAACCTCTTCTTTGACAATATCTTCAATTAAGGCCTGAGATGAAAGATATTCTTCATCATAGACTTGTACAACCATGCTCTTGCTTCTGTCCTCTATCAGCAAGTAGTCTCCCTTTGCAGCCGAATCTTCCTTCATGGCAAGCAAAAGCAGTTCGTTGCCATTCTTTGACAATATCTTCATACTGGTATCGACCCCAAAAGAGTTCTGCGTATGTCCTCTGCAGCTAACTCAGTCACATCATAGTTGTTCAGTATGTGACTTCTGAGGCATGTCACCTCTGTGCTTGTGAATGTTGAAATGTGATGCGCTAGTCTGAGAGTTTCGGGATAGCCACCTGCTACTACATCATTTCCAAGTAGCATGCCAAGTGATTGCCTTACATCGCCTACAATGTCTGCTCGCAAAATAGGACTGCTTGTGCCCTTTTCCATCTTAACCATTAGGTTGCTCCCGATAGTGTTTCTGATCAAGCTTTTGATAATATCCTCAACTTCAATGTAGGCAGGTCCTGGCACCTTTGTTAGTGGAGCGGCCGCTCTGTCTAAGGCCTTGAGCTTAGTGCTCTTGCTAATCCCTACAAGCATGTTCTTGCGCAGAACGCTGCTCTCTGAAATCTTACTTATACGGCAGTCTCTCTCTTCAAAGATCGACGCTTTGAGTGAGCCGTCTACTAATATTATTGAATTTGTAAAGTTAGTAGCAATCTCTTTCTGTACGGCTCTCTCGACGCGTACTCTTATTAGACGCTTTGCGAGGTCATCATCTAATAGAACCAGCCTTGAGAGCCGCTCTTCCAGCTCCGATTCGTGAACTGTCTTTTCGCTTAGATAGAACAACCCTGGGCCTATTTTGAAATGCATGAGTGTGTGGCCAGCGTAGGCTGTAGCCACTCCACACTTAATACCATAAAGGCTTCCATCTTCTGTCTCAGCTAGCTTGATGCTGCTAGAGTCGATAGCCGCCACGAGTGCATTCTCTTTGATCGGACGAATGGTAGTTATCGTTGTCGCACTATAGGGGTTAGATCTCATGCCCCATCCATCGACTGGCATCATTTTCTTGTCGTCATGGCAAAACACAATTTTCTTTCCTTTCAGCGCATCAAGCTTGGGAGCAAGACACTTGCTCACTGATTCCCCTATATCGAGATCCCTTAGACTCAATATGTTGTCTGAAAACAGGGCTTTTTGATTGATCATGTTGCTCAACAATATCTGCGGGCACAAGTATATTAATATTGCTCAACATGATCAATATGGTCAGCAACAGCTTTATCAATAGCAGGCTGAAAGGGATATTTAAGCAAAGATATGAGCGGCCACAGTGCTGAGGAAGTCAAGATAAGGCTAAAGCACGGTGAATGGGAGGTGGAGGTCGTGTGTATTGAGAGTAGGGTTAAGCAGGTAGTTGAAAGCGTACTCTCGAGCCTTGATACAGTTAAGATGATAGAGCCAGAAGTTCAGAACCAGATCGATGTATTGAGGCGAGAAATAGATTCTTTAAAGGCCAGACCCATCGCTGAACTTGGACTAGAGGGTCAGCAGCAACAACAGCAGAAGATGATAACCAAGAGTGGTATAACATGTAGGGGTCTATTGGAAAATCTCTGGCTCGAGGGGCATTTTATTAGTGAAAAGTCTCTTGGTGAAGTACATGAAGAGCTATCAAGGAGGGGCTACAATTATGATAGGACTGCAGTTTCGCATTCACTTACAGATATGGTGCGAGAAAACATCTTGACAAGAATAGGGACAATGCGGAATTACCGCTATATTCAGAAAAGGCCACCAAATGACACTACTGCACAGGCCTGATCTTCTTGGCTATCGTAGAATTGAGCCAGTGAATGCCTGCTGTAGTTATCCTGTATTTGCTTGGCTCTTTTTCATCACGTGCAACATGGCCGGCCTTGACCAATTCTGATATTCTGGAGCTTATGGACTTTGGATTGAGTGCCGTAGCAGCATGAATGTCTGACACCTGCATAGAGTTGTCTTGTATCTTGCCAAGGTCTTTTGCAATTCTAGCGGCTACAAGTTGGAGAGCTACTATGTCTTTATCAGACAACCTTGCATCCGCATCTAAAATTACACGAGGACCCTCTGGTGTAATCTTGATGACAGGGGAATATGTTTCGATGAGCTCCTGCGCCGAGTAGTTTAGTAGAATCTTTCTTGCAAGATCCATTGAAGGCACCTCTTTATGCAGAAAGTTCATTACAGAAGTCGTGACGGTCTCTGCAGAGCCGCTGAACTCAACTCTCACATCGCCGATCGTTACAATGACATTAACATCATTCTCAGCTTGGCTCATTATCTTCTTTTCGCTTGTAACACAAATGGCGGGCTATATATTGAATTCGTTAGATTACTCTGGCTTAAACTCTTTGTTCTTTCTTTTTCTATAGAGTAAATACGTTACCCCAAGCAATCCTCCTGATAATGCAATAGTTGATACTGTAGCGCTGATGTCACTCTCAATCGCTATGCAAGAAAACTCACCAGCGGAGCAGCCAGCAGAAAAAAAGATGCCATTCCAAGCAGAATGTGTAATCACTGAGAACCACCCCTTGCCACTAATCCATGTTCTTAAGCTAAAGAATAGGGATGGAAGTACAAAGACCAGGTTGCCAAAAGCAAGGCTGTTCACGGAAAGCGTATCTGTATTAAAAAGATGTATCGCGACCCAGATAAGTCCGGTCGCCAGGACAAAGTATGCGTTTCCAAAAATGTAGAACGGGATGCCAAAAAATATTGTTTCTTCTAATGGTCCTGCGGCGAGTACTAACAATAGTGACCTTGGGATACTCGGCTGCTCATAGTCAGGAAGAAACTGCTCAATCAAAGGAGTAATTGCAAGAAGTAAAAGAATGCCTATCCCATGGTAAAATAACAACATCTTTGTGAGGTAGCCCACTGAAGTGCGTCTATACTTGGACAGCCATGACCTCGGATGAAAGTCGGCTTTTTCTTCAACAAATCTCCCTGTCAACGGGCATAAAATGATTGTTACGTTAAAAGAGGTTTCTGCTGACTAGCTACTACATCCAATCTTCCCATGCTGACGTATAGCGTTCGATTAGCCTGCGCGCAGGTGACGACAAACTAAGCGATTTCTGCGCACGGGCAAGACAATCAACGAATAGCTTAAGGGGGCTTGGCACATTCTCCAAAGCCGTCATGTCCTTATCACAGAGTGTGGTAATCCTCTCAACACCTCTCAGATATATCTCTGAAACAAAATCTAGTATGCCCCTGATCTCCTCTGCTGGGACTGAGTCGTCCACAAGCTGCTTTTCTATGCTTGCAGAATTGATAGAAAGGGATTCGATGTAAATTTCCCTAGTAGACTTGGGTTTGTACATTTTATTACTTACTTGTTGACCATCTTGCTCATCTTATCTTTCAGCATCGCATTTATCTTTTGACCGTTGGCTTTGCCCCTATATTCTGCCATCGCCCTTCCCATAAGTGTACTCAATGCATTCGCGCCCTTTTCTCTGATTATTGCCATGTTGTTGCTTATTACCCTGTCAAGTCCTTTGCTCAGTTCTTCGTCGCTTATTGAAGACGCACCTACTGCCTTGATGGCTTCATTTACATTCAGTTGTTCATTGCTAATCGTTACTATGGCTCCATGGCCACAGTTGTCGCACTTGTATTTCCGTATTTGGCTAGTAACCCTGCTGCCTGTTTTCGACTCTGTGTTATTACTCGCAAACTCTGGCCGCATATTCCCGATTTTGCATTTTTCGCATTTATGGCCTTTAATCATCTTTTCAAATATCAAGACAACCGATTCCTTTGGTATAGAGCCCCTATCAAGCTCCTTAAAGACATTTTTTATCTCATTATCTGTCAAGACGGAACCATCTAATCCTTGTCTTTGCAAGTTGGTGAGATCCTCTGTCAACTTGGCTGCGATAAATGTTGGCTCTATATTGGTCTCGCCTGCAATCTCCTCAAACACGTTAAGGTAGTCAGAGTCAAAGATCTGACTTGCCAACTTCATGTTGAGATTGTATTTCTTGGCAAGCGAATCCACAATCTCATCCCATTGCCTTGGAACCTTATTTGCAAGCGATACAAGTATCGAGTCAGTGATCGGAATGGGCAATATGTCTGTCTCAGGGTACATCCTTGCTACACCAGGCCTCGGCCTTAAGAACACCGTGCTGCCCTCCGGAGTTGCAGCGCGAGTTTCAGCAGGAACGCCCTCAACTGCAGCCTTAAGCCGCCGAATTATTGCATCAGAAGCGAATTTGACTTTATCGTTTGGACCACCTAAGATAACGAAAGCATCATTGACATTCATTTGCAGTCTTTGCTTAACTGCTATAACTTCTTCCTCTGTTATTCCATAATTTGGAAGCTCGTCTGAATGGAATACTCCATCTATATCATAAAACTTGACTAGCTTGCCGAGCTCTCTTCCAAGTCTGATGTTATTATAGGGTTCGAAGCCGATCATGCCTGCAAACCCTGGTACCTTTATTGCTATGATGTGCCCTCCGTCTTCAAGAATCTTTTTAACAATTCTTGAAGATGCTTTGTTGTTAAGAATGTCAGAGACATCTTCAATTCTATCTCCTACTTTTTTGATATCAATATTCTTTTCTTTCAATTTCTGCGAGATTACTATTAAGCCATATTGCCGATGCATCTCATGTTCAATTACTTTTATCAGCTGATCGAGCTGCTGCACACCTTTGACCTCCACCACCGCACCATTTTGCACTGAGATGTTTATGTCCTGCCTGATGCTGCCAAGCCCCCGTGCAACGCGCTTGCTTGCTCGAAGTAGCCTACCCAACGTAAGGGCAACCTGCATGATTTCGCTAGGTTTGCCCGTCACAGGTTCAAGCGCAATTTCGACAAGTGGTACGCCCAGTCTGTCAAGGCCGAACTTGCGCACTCCCTTTTCATCGCCTATCAATTTAGCCGCATCTTCTTCAAGACAGATGCTTTGAACTCCAACCGGCTTGCCTGCAATGTCCAGATATCCTCCAGAGGCAACAAGCATGGTGCGCTGAAAACCTGTAGTATTTGATCCATCTATTACTATCTTACGCATGACATGGATCTCATCCATGACTTTAGAATGTAGTGCAAGCGAAAATATCAGCGCACTTTCAAGTGCTTCTTTGCTGACATCATGCGGAGGTTCCTCGTCAGCCTCTACAAGGCAGCTAGAACCTAGAGCAGCCTGATATTTTACGGTGTGCATCTTGGAAAACTCGAACATTGCCGCTGGGTCATACCCGCCAAGCTCGCTTTGAGTTGGACGCAATTTGCGTACAAACGAACTATCATATTCCTTAGCTTCTTCGCAGCTGCAGTTGCAGAATAGCTTGCTATTTGTGGCTAGTTGCTGATGTATTTCAAATCCGACTTTCAGGTCTAAATATTCATGATGTAGAGGAGAGGCCACTGAATAAAAGTTTCCTTAACACACGTATTAAGCCTTGCCAGTCATGTTCGATCAACTTATGAAAACACTCTGTTTGTATTCCATTCAGGATGGAATGGTTGCTTTGTTGATATACTCTATCTTACTTATCCTGTATCGGGATGATATCTGAAATTTCCTTTGCAAGGTTTTCTTGCATTATTTTTTTGGCAGCTTCTGCATCTTCACTATTTGCCAGCGCCCACATTGCTTTGACCGTAGCAGTCTCAGAAATCATATCAGATAGAGGTATCACGCCGATATCGAGTAAGTCTCTGCCAGTATCATAGACCGTCATCCTCACACGTCCCCAAACACATTGTGATGTCATGCATACAATGAGACCTGCGTCAACAGCCTTTTTAAGAGCGGGAAAGCACTGCTTGCCTACATGCCCCAGTCCTGTTCCTTCAAAAACTATAGCCCTGTACCTTACATTAATCGCATGCTCAATGAGTATAGGATCGAAGCCGGGATAGTATTTCAGCAATATGACCCTGTCCTCAAATCTTGTCTTTACTTCAAAAGGCTTATCGCTGAATATTTCTAACAGCCCCTTTTGGCCTTTCTCTTGCATCTCTATTTCGTTGTTCTTGACAAGCGCTACAGGACTCATATCAATTGATTCAAAAGCATCTCTCCTGCTTGTGTGATTCTTCCTTACTCTTGTCCCCGCATGGCATGCAATGATGTCATCTGAAGTGCCAGCATGCATTGCAACAAATACACCGGCATATTTTGACTCTGCTGCAAATATAGTCGCACCAAGCAAATTCAAGGCAGCGTCAGATGACGGCCTATCAGATGAGCGCTGCGCACCGACAAGCACCACTGGAACCGGCAAGTTCTGGAGTGCAAAGCTTAGAGCAGCTGCAGTATAATGCATAGTGTCAGTTCCATGGGTTATCACGATGCCCCTGTACTTGTCTGTCTTGATTTTTTCTGCGACTTTTTCTGCTATCACTGTCCAGTGTTCCGGTCTAAGGTTCTCGCTGTACTCGCTCATCAATACTTCGGGGTCAATTGATGCATGATTCGCAAGCTCTGGTACTGATGCATACAATTCATCAGCAGAAAGGGCTGCATGCACGCCGCCAGTGCGATAATCTATCTTGCTTGCTATTGTCCCACCAGTGCTTATCAAGGCAATCTTTGGCAAATTTTGGTTAGTAGAAACTCTCGAGGTTATGACAGAGGCGGCAGCTTCTTCTTTGCCTTTGTCTGACAATTTTGTTATGGATTTTATTTTTTCGGTATGTATTCCAGTATTATATCCGCTTCTTAATTTGATGACAATGTACTCATCGCCAACAGATTCATAGCGCGGCATCAATAGGCCAGTTACCGCGCCTTCATCGGTAGTAATCTTGATGCTATCGCCAACCGAAATGTTGTACTTTGATAGAAGCTTGGGACGCGTTTCTTCCATATATCCCCCACTATTGTCGTGCTTTGTCAATGCTAACGAAGTCAATTGCTAAATATATTAACAAATCTTTTTTCTAGCTAAGAAAGAGTGTCCTAGCTCCATCTACTATGAATTGGACAGCTATAGCTGCAATTAGTACCGCAAAAACCCTAGTAACAATAATTGAGCCCCTCCTTCCAATTAATCTGTAAATCCTATCGGTGTACCTTAATACAACGTATGTTACACCTATCACTATCATGATCGATAAAGCAGTTACGATTAGACCTGCGGTCTGAAATGAGATTATGACTGATGTTATAGCGCCAGGGCCTGCAAGCAGGGGAAACGCCAAGGGGACAACACCTGATTCACCCTGCGTCCCTGCACCTGCAAATCTCCACTCCCCATGTGTAAGAAGCTCAATTGATACAATAAAAAGCAGTATGCCGCCAGCAACCATAAAGCTGGAGATAGTGATGCTAAAGATGGATAATATCTGCGTGCCGGCCACCGCAAATACAAAGAGCAAACCCGCTGCAGTTATGATCGCAGTCTTGGTGACAGATGCCCTTTCTGTCCTTTCCATCTTTTGTGTGAGTGCAATAAATACGGGCACATTTCCAACTGGATCGATGACTACAAAGAGTGCTATTGTTGATCTGATTAGATCTGTAAGAAAAGTAGAAGAGAAGTGGTCCACTTTGGTATTGACTTAGACGTATTAGTATTAACTGTGTTCAGTTATCGCGATGTTTCTTGATTCTAGTATCTTTAGAATCGCCTTTTCGATGTCTTGCTCAGTAATATATCCAAAATCCCATGCGTCGATAAAATTCAGAAAGTCGCTTTCCAGCATCTTTGCTGTATCCTGAAATTCTGCCATCCTATCTAACGTATCTGGCGACCTGTAGCCTTTCGCCACCATGATAGGACAGCGATGGTCTTTCTCAATTGGAATATACCAGGCATTTTTGGCAAACCTGTAATGACCGTCAGATATCATGGTATACATGCGCATTAGCTCTTCATTCGTTAACTTTTGCAGGTCAATATACCACGATTCATTAACAAAGCTTGAAGCTGGCCGTCCTCCATCCTTACCACCATTCTTATTGCCAAACAATATCGATTACATTTTATGGTCAGTCAGCTAGAAATATATTATTTTCTACTTATGTGATATGACCTAGCAGATCTCTTCGCGAAAGCGCCTTGACCCTTTCAACACCATTTATTTCCTTTATTACTTTTGACACAGACATTGGAACAAGATCTTCCCAAATTTCTTCCGCAGCCATTCTTCTTCTAATTTCGGTAGCCCTCATCTCATTGCGCCTATAAAGAGGCGCTTCAATTGCCTTGACGCCTTGCTCGCGAAACAGCATGAGTGTAAATAGGTCATTTGCAAAGACAACATCGTATTTTGGTACAAGCATATCCACTTGGTGGGTCCAAAGTGAGTGCACATCAGTATCTGGAATAGGGATTATGAGTATCCGCCGGACATCTGTTTCGCTATCGATATCGAGGGATTCTTTTATCATCCTGATCCTCTCACCCGCTGTGAACGGATTTCTAGGTTCATGACTCTTCTGTGCACTTCCGACTACTATCACGAGATGTTCGACCTTCTCCAACGCAAATTTAACAGTGGCAAGGTGCCCTTTATGGAACGGCTGGAATCTGCCAATGAAAAGACCATTAGTCAACAGCGATATGCTGGGATCGACGCTATTTTAAAGATATTTTAG
>JGI10213J12805_10003060_pt1 | contig 9821 bp, 6 predicted proteins | sample WisNatreferecore_FD_12805 | JGI IMG/M metagenome (IMG submission 12805)
GGAGATAATTTTTATTTAAACCAAACCGTGTCTCCGTGCCTCCGTGGTTTGTCTTCTGCCGCACTTTAGGCTCTCAGAATTTACTTAGGCAAATTCGGCCTTATCACCTTTTGCCAACAATTAAACTAAGCGTTTAACGTTTTGGTTGACAGGTTGACAAGGTCACTAAAATTAGAAACTTCCTATCTTGTCTCCCGAATGTTCGGGAGTGTTTACCAGCTAATGAGACTATTTATCGCGATACTTTGTCTTTTCTTCATCTTTACCTCTTGCAGAAAGGAGGGTTTTATAACCGGCCCTGGAGCAAGGTTGAGTATCTCCGCGGACACTTTGCATTTTGATACTGTTTTTACTTCCACCGGTTCAATTACTTATTTCTTCCGCATTTATAATGAGAATGATCAAAAACTGTTGTTGAGTAATGTAACGCTGGCTGGCGGAGCAAGTTCTGCTTTCAAAATAAATGTGGACGGTTTTAAGGGACCATCTGTTTCCAACCTGGAAATTGATCCGAATGATAGTCTTCATGTTTTTGTAAACGTATCCATCGATCCCAGCGCTGCAAATCTTCCATTCGTGATACAGGATAGTATTAAAGTAGAATATAACGGCAATACCCGTTGGGTGCAACTTGATGCATGGGGACAAAACGCGAATTTCCTGCGTTCGAAAATTATTACTGCTAACGAAACATGGACCAACAATCGGCCTTATGTAATACTTGGAGGCTTGCTGGTGGATACCAATGTTACCTTAACCATCGACAAAGGTTGCAGGATTTATGTGCACGCAGATGCACCGATTGTTATCGATGGAACTTTAATAACAAACGGTGAAAAATATGATAGCACAAAAGTGATCTTCCGTGGCGATCGTCTCGATGATCCCTATCGCGATTTTCCTGCAGGATGGCCGGGAATATTTTTCCGTGGTCAAAGCAAGGATAATGTATTAACCTACACAATTGTAAAGAATGCATTCCAGGGTTTGGTAACGGATCAACCTTCCATAAACGCCAATCCGAAATTGACTTTGAAGCAATGTGAAGTGGACAATTGTTATGACGCAGGCTTGCTATCACTTCGGTCTTCGATAAAAGCAGAAAATACCTTGGTGAGCAATTGCGGAAAAAATATCATTCTTGCGTACGGAGGAAACTATGATTTCACCCATTGTACTTCCGTCGCCTATTCAAATCTTTTCCTTCAACACAAGGAACCTGTACTGCTTATCACCAATTTCATAAAGCAAGACAATACTTTCTTAACGGCCGATCTGAATGCAATATTCAAGAATTGCATTTTTTGGGGAGATAATGGAACAGTAGAAGATGAAGTGGTTACAGGCAAACAAGGAACCAATCCCTATACATTGATTTTCCAGAATTGCATCTGGAAAGTGAAAACCACGCCAGGTAATATCAGCTCGGCAACGAATATACTCCCTAATCAAGACCCTCTATTTGATAGCGTTAACAATCAAAGAAGGTTTTACAATTTCAGGTTAAAAGAAGGCTCGCCTGCGATCAATTTTGGTTTTGTCACCGGCTTGTCTGTAGATCTCGATGGAAATTCCCGCGCCATAGGCAACCCAGACCTTGGGCCTTACGAAAAGCAATAAGGATTTTATCAGAAATCAACTTAACTTGCCTTTCCTTTAATAATCGTAAAACTTACCGTTATGCTACGCTTACTAATATTTTTTGTTTCACTTACTGTCTTCACTTCCATCTATGATTTTAAAGTGCCAGCACTCGAAGGAGGTCAGATAGATTTCTCAAAATTCAAAGGCAAAAAAGTATTGATCGTAAATACTGCTTCCAAATGTGGGAATACTCCGCAATATGCAGACCTGGAAACTTTTTATGAGCAACACAAAGACAAACTGGTTATCGTCGGTTTCCCTGCAAATAATTTCGGAGCTCAGGAACCAGGAACAAATGAAGAGATTAAAGAATTCTGCAAGAAAAATTATGGTGTAACCTTTCCAATGGCAGAAAAAGTTTCTGTAAAAGGAGATGATATTCATCCCCTATTCAAATATCTCACAGAAGAAGCTAAGAAATTGGGCGTTGAAGATCCCATCAAATGGAATTTCACAAAATTCCTTTTAGATGAAAACGGAAAACTGATCGCTGTAATTCCGCATAAGACTAAGGTGACTAGCGAAGACGTTACCAAGTACCTTAATTAGGGTTGACTGGTTGACTAGGACTCGACCTTCGACAATTATCAGAATAATCAATAATTAATAATCAATGAGAGCAACAGGAGTTAATCTTCCGTTGCTTTTCTTTTTTACCTTGCGACTATGCAATTCAATTCGATAATAGGTCAGAAGGAAATTAAGCAGCACCTGGTTGAAATGGTGAATCATAACCGGCTCAGCCATGCATTGTTGTTTTTAGGTAAAGAAGGATCTGGAGCATTGCAATTGGCGATTGCATTAGCTCAATACATTGTTTGTGATAATGCAAAGAATGCCAGAGACGGAAAAGATCCGAAACAACCTGTTTCTTTATTTGATGTTCCTGATGCGGGAATTAAGATAACTGCAACAAAGAAGGATTCGATAACTGACTCTTGCGGCACTTGCCCTTCCTGCACCAAATCCCGACAACTGATTCATCCAGATATTCATTTTACTTTTCCTGTAATTCCAAAGAAGTCGGGTGATAAGCCGGTAAGCACAGATTATATAGCGGAATGGAGGGAGTTTATCAAATTATATCCATACGGAAATGTTTATGACTGGTTACAATTTATTGGAGCGGAAAACAAGCAGGGAAATATCACAGCAAATGAATGCGCCGATATTATTCATAAACTTAGTTTGAAGAGTTTTGAAAGTGGTTATAAGATCCTTATTCTTTGGATGCCCGAATATTTGGGAAACGAGGGTAATAAACTTCTAAAGCTAATTGAGGAACCGCCACCGGATACGCTATTCATCCTTGTTGCGGAAAATGAATCCATGATTCTTTCTACGATCCTTTCCCGCTGCCAATTAATAAAAATTCCGGCGCTCGAGACTTTGGAAATGGCAAAGGCACTGGAAGAAAGGGCGAAAATTCCTGCCGATCAGGCTCAGCAGATCGCGGCAATCAGTGACGGAAATTACCGCGAGGCCCTTCAATTAATTCAACATGCTGAGGAAGACTGGCAGTCTTTACTGCGGGAGTGGCTGAACTCGATCTTGAAGACAGGACCAGTTGCCCAAATAAAATGGGTGGAAGAGATTGCTAAGTTGGGAAGGGAAAAACAAAAGCAGTTTCTTCGTTATTTCAATCACCTGCTTGAGAGTGCGATCAGATATAGCATTGCCGGGGAAAAGCGGGCAGAAGAACTGCTGATCCCACCGCAGGAAATGGATTTTGTATTGCGGCTCAATAAGATAGCCGATCTGAGCCAACAGCAGGCCATCATTGAGGAACTCGACAAAGCCGCTTATTATATTGAACGCAACGCTAACGCCAAAATGCTTTTCACCGCCCTCACCATTAAACTCTATCATATTGTAGCGGATAAATCGTTAATTTTGATGAGTTGAGAAGAAAATGTGCGAATTAGATAATGTGCGAATGTGCGAACGTGTTTTTGTTGGAATTAAGGTTTTGTAATTACAAAAGTCTTCCGAAAGAGTATAATTATAGTTGTTTCTAGCTTAGACTGGAAATTCTTTGTTGAAACCGAGATAGTTACATTACATGCCATCCCGCATAAGTACACGTGTAGTTTCCTCTCAACCCCGATAACTATCGGGGGCAATTTGAAATTTTAAATTTGAAATTAACAGAATGGGCTGTAGTTCCTGTGGTACGGCAGAAGGTAAAGTGTTGGGATGCAAGAGTAATGGCGGATGCAGTAGTGGAAGCTGCAATCGCATGAATGTTTACGATTGGCTGGCCAATCTTCCATTCAGTGACCCCGAGAGCACTTGCCGAATAATAGAAGTTAGCTTTAACAGTGGAAGCCGAAAGGATTATTTCCGCAATACCACCACGCATATATTTGAAAAGGGCGACATGATAACCATCGAAGGCGTAAGCGGGTTCGATGTGGGCATGGTTACTCTTACTGGCGAGATCGTCCGAATTCAGCTCAAGAAACATGATATTGATGAAACGGATCCCAATATCAAGAAAGTTTTGCGCCGCGCCGGAGATAAGGATCTCGAGATAATGCAGGTAAATAAGGCGAGAGAGAAGGAGGCCATTATTCGGAGTCGCGCAATCGCAAGGCAAATGAATCTGGATATGAAGATTAGTGAAGTGGAGATCCAGGCCGATGGGCGAAAAGCGACATTCTTTTATATTGCCGATGACAGGGTGGATTTCCGGGAACTTATTAAAGTTTATGCGAGAGAATTCAAGGTTAAGGTAGAAATGAGGCAGATCGGCGCAAGACAGGAAGCAGCAAAGGTTGGAGGAATCGGTAGTTGCGGCCGGGAACTTTGTTGCAGTACCTGGCTTACTGATTTTAAATCTGTAAACACCACCGCGGCGCGTTATCAAAATCTCTCCATCAATCAAAGTAAGCTTAGTGGTCAGTGTGGAAGATTAAAATGTTGTTTGAATTACGAACTGGATACTTATCTGGATGCCCTGCAACAATTCCCGGATAATGCCGAAACATTGCAGGTAGCCAAGGGAATTGCAACGCTGATCAAGAAAGATATATTCAAGAACCTGATGTGGTATGTATTACCCGACAGCAATAAGCAATACCCGCTTACGATTGAGCGTGTACGTAAGATTCGTCAATTAAACTCACAGGGAAATACTCCGGCTGAACTCGAAGCCGTAGAAGTTAGCACCGGAAAACCTAAAGAAGTAGAACCTGAATTTGTTGATGTGGTTGGTCAGATCAGCTTGCGTAGCCTGGAGAAGGCCGACAAAAAACGTAGGAGTAAGGACCACCGCCCTCCGCCAAATCAACAAAGACCTCCTCAGGGACCACCGAGAAAAGATGATCGTCGTCCTCCGAGAAATAGGTAATTATCCCGGCCCATAATAATACAAATTATTCATGTCGTGACAACCCCGGCAAATTCTAAACGTCTTCTTAATGTCAACATTTAAGAAAACACTTAATTCCCTAGGCAAAAAACCACGAGATCAGGGAAATATTATTGCAATTGAACAGTTTAAATATAGATACTAAAAATACAGCCGGCACCGAACGAACAATCTGCCGCAATTTTTGTATTTTTCAAAATTCTAAAACTCCAAAACCATGGCAATTTTTAAATCCGGTAATCCAACTCTAAGCGAAAAGATCTTCGATAAAACGCTTAGCACGCCTCATACCGAGGTGATGACCGAAAAAGGTACGCTCAATAAATTCGGTCTGATGATGATTCTTGTAGTAGCTGCAGCTTCTTTCACCTGGAAGGCAGCTTATGAAGGAAAGAATGTAGTTCCCTGGATGTTTGCAGGAGCTATTGTCGGTTTTATAGTCGCAATTGTACTGGCCTTTGCTCCCCGCCATGCAAAGTATCTTGCTCCAGTTTATGGAATTGCGGAAGGAGTATTCCTTGGTGCAATCTCGGCATATTACAATGCCGCATTTGCTGAAAAGGCGCCTGGTATTGTTATGATGGCAGTTGGAATCACATTCGGCGTAGTGATTGCAATGTTTGCACTTTATCGATTTGGAATAATCAAGGCAACAGAAACGTTCAAGTCAGTTGTGATCACTGCCACTGCAGGAGTCGCATTGTTTTATATCATCGCAATGGTATTAAGATTCTTCGGTATTCAGATGCCATTGATCCATGAAAGTACATCTTGGGGGATACTGTTTTCCCTGATTGTAGTGGGTATTGCAGCATTGAATTTGATTCTCGATTTCGACATGATCGAACAGGGAGCTGCTAAAGGCGCACCCAAATTCATGGAATGGTACGGCGCATTTGCATTGATGGTGACAATAGTTTGGTTGTACCTGGAAATTTTGAGGTTGTTGGCAAAGTTTGCGGGAAGAAAGTAAACCCCCAACGCCAAACCCCCTGTCCCCCTAAAGGGGGAACCTAGGTCTATCATCACAATTAATAAATAAAGTACAAAAGAGAAGAGGCTTTCAAAATCTTGAAAGCCTCTTCTCTTTTTTTATCTGAAAGATGAAATATAATTAAGGTGATGCACCTAAGTTCCCCCTTTAGGGGGACAGGGGGTTCTACCAGCCATCCCCATCCAACACATTCCCTATTCCTCCCAATATGCTTCCTTCCTCTTTTCGTCTATATGTTCCGTATGCTAGAATTCTTCCGGCAAGTCTGCTGATTGGTAGAGTTTGTATCCAAACTTTTCCCGGACCGCGAAGTGTTGCAAAAAATAAACCTTCACCACCAAAGAGTGTATTTTTAATTCCACCGACGAACTGGACATCGTATTCAATGGTTTGAGTATAGGCAACAATACAGCCGGTATCAACACGAAGGAATTCGCCGGGTTGAAGTATTCTTTCAAACACATGCCCGCCAGCGTGTACAAATGCGAATCCATCTCCTTCGAGCTTCTGCATTATAAATCCTTCCCCACCGAACAGACCCGTTCCGAGCTTGCGTTGAAATTCGATTCCAACAGTTACTCCTTTTGCGGCGGCAAGAAAAGAATCCTTTTGGCAAACGACCTTTCCACCCATCTCCATTAGATCAAGGGGAATAATTTTCCCGGGATAGGGCGAGGCAAAGCTTACTTTCTTCTTTCCCTGAACAGTATTCGTAAATGCGGTCATGAAAAGGCTTTCGCCGGTTAGTATCCTTTTTCCGGCAGACATTAATTTTCCCAGGAAGCCCTGTTGTTGTTGTGATCCATCGCCGAAGATGGTGGCCATCTGGATGCCGTCATCCATCATCATAAAGGCGCCACTTTCAGCAACCGCGGTCTCGCCCGGGTCGAGTTCGACCTCCACGTATTGCATTTCCTCACCGTAAATTTTGAAGTCTATTTCGTGATTTGTTCGCATAGTCGATTTTTTTTTGAAGATATCAAAGATAAAGAGAGACCCGACAAGTTTACGGACGGTTTGCCGTCAAACCTTTTTTTCATGTAAATTAACAGTCCACAAACAAAAACTACCTGTATGACCAGAAAAATCCTTTTCTGCGTGGCCTTGCTTGCAGGCTTTACAAACGCAGTATTCGCTCAGACTAAGTTGGTAGAAAAAGTTACAAAGAAGGGCTCCGAAGTCGTGATCCCTTATGAGAAATATGTTTTACCAAACGGGCTTACCCTTATTGTCCATGAAGATCATAGTGATCCGGTAATTCATGTCGATGTTACCTACCATGTAGGCTCGGCGAGAGAAGAGATCGGGAAGTCAGGCTTTGCCCATTTCTTCGAGCATATGATGTTCCAGGGCAGCGATAATGTGAAGGACGAAGAACATTTCAAGCTTGTGACCGACGCTGGCGGGACCTTGAATGGTTCAACCAATCGTGACCGGACCAATTATTATGAAACCGTTCCCAGCAACCAATTGGAAAAAATGCTATGGCTGGAAGCTGACCGCATGGGCTTCCTGCTCGATGCCGTAACTCAAAAGAAATTCGAAATTCAACGTTCGACAGTAAAGAATGAAAGAGGCCAGAATTATGACAATCGTCCTTATGGCCTTGCTGGTGAAATGGCGTCGAAGAACCTTTATCCCTATGGTCATCCATATTCCTGGTTGACTATCGGATATGTTGAAGATCTGAACAGAGTTAATGCAAATGACCTGAAAAATTTCTTCCTAAGATGGTATGGACCAAACAACGCGACCGTTACTATCGGTGGAGATGTAAAGACTGCTGATGTTGTTAAGCTCGTTGAAAAATATTTCGGTTCCATTCCCCGTGGACCGGAAGTTGTTCCAGTAAAACTCGAACCTGTTTCACTCGACAAGACACGCTATGTTAGCTACGTCGATAACTATGCGAGAACTCCTCAATTGAGAATTGTTTTCCCAACCGTTCCGCAATATCATCCTGATATGCCGGCGCTCTCTGCATTGGCACAGGTGCTCGGTGGTGGCGGTGGTGGTTTTGGCGGACGCGGTGGTGGCGGTGGCGGCGGAAACCGCAATTCTGTTTTCTATCAATTCATCATCAAAGAACAGAAAGCATTGCAGGCAAGTGCAAACAGCGGATTGAGCGAGCTGGCCGGAGAATTCACCATCTCCATCACACCATACCCAGGAAAATCACTTGCTGAAATGGAGAAATTGATCAAAGAAGCCTTTGTTGAATTTGAGAAGAGAGGAGTAACTGAGGAAGACATTGAAAAATTCAAAGGTCAATTTGAAAGTGGCACAATCAATGGTCTTGCGAGTGTTTCTGGTAAGGTAAGCCAGTTAGCTGCATTCCAAACTTTCGCTGGTAATCCAAACATGATCCAGAATTTATTAAAGATGTATGGGTCGGTTACCAAAGAAGATGTTTTAAGAGTTTATAATAAATACATCAAGGATAAAAACAGTGTTGTACTTAGTATTCTTACAAAAGGGCAAGAACAATTGACAGCGGCTGAGGACAACTACAAGATTGACGAAAGCAAATATGCAGCTCCCGATTATGGATATGCCGGATTAAAGTATACAAAACCAACAGACAACTTCAATCGTTCAAAGATTCCGGGCAATGGACCAAATCCAGTAGTGAATGTTCCCAAGTTCTGGAGAAAAGACTGGGCAAATGGAATCAAATTTATCGGTACAGAAAATACAGAAATACCTGTCGTTACAATGACCCTTTCAATGCCTGGTGGACACTTAATGCAGGCAAATGACAAAGAAAAGGTTGGATTGGCAAGTTTCTTTGCTGAAATGATGAATGAGGATACGAAGAAATACACGGCAGAACAAATAGGAATGGAACTACAGAAACTGGGTAGTTCGGTTAGGGTAACCAGTAGTACTGATGAAATAACTTTTGTGGTTCAATCCCTGAAAAAGAATTTACCCCAAACACTGGCGATACTTGAGGAAAGAATTTTCAATCCTGTTTTCAAAGAAGAAACGTTTAAACTGAGGAAAAGGCAGAATCTTGAAGGATTGAAACAGGCAAAGACGCAACCTGCTATGATTGCTTCCAATGTGATCGCAAAATTAAATTATGGCGAGAATCATATTCTTGGAATGGACCCGGGAGGAACTGAACAAACGATCAATAATATTACACTCCAGGATATTGAAGATTATTACAAGAATAATATCACTTCAAAGAACGCCAAGGTTGTAGTTGTAGGTGATATTAAAGAAGCAGAATTGCTTCCCATGCTTTCGTTCCTCAATAAGCTTCCAACCAAAAAAGTATCTATTCCTGCATTTGACGCGAAGCCAAAGGCAATAGACAAATCCACAGTCTACCTGGTTGACGTTCCCAAAGCAGCGCAGACGGAATTCAGAGTTGGTTATGCTACAGGTTTGAAATATGACGCAACAGGAGAATTTTATAAAGCAGGCCTGATGAATTTTGCGTTGGGTGGTGGATTCAACGGCAGGGTCAATATCAATCTTCGTGAAGATAAGGGTTGGACCTATGGTGCGAGGACTGCATTTAGCGCCGACGATTATTCAGGTGAATTCGAATTCAGCTCGGGAATCCGCGCAGACGCAACTGACAGTGCATTGGTAGAATTAGTAGATGATCTAAGAAACTATGCAGCCAATGGAATTTCAGAAGAAGAATTGTTGTTCATGAAGAATGCAATTGGCCAGCGAGATGCATTGCGTTATGAAACAGGACAACAAAAGGCTGCATTCATTTCCAGAATTCTCGATTATAATCTTCCAGCAAATTATGTTCAGCAGCAAAACAAGATACTGCATGACATGACC